>MDTD01041167.1_pt1 | contig 59419 bp, 58 predicted proteins | sample 811221 | NCBI WGS metagenome assembly MDTD01 (sample SAMN05326646, study PRJNA326480) | marine metagenome | isolation source: seawater | place: Pacific Ocean: South West | collected 2011
CCGCGCATCGAGGCACCGACCGACGCAATCGTGCAGATCACCTCGACCGCGATCTGCGGCTCCGACCTGCACCTGTATGAGCTGCTCGGGCCGTTCATCGACCGGGGCGACATCCTGGGCCACGAACCGATGGGCGTCGTCGTGGCGGTGGGCGATGAGGTCACGCAGCTGGCGGTCGGCGACCGGGTCGTGGTGCCCTTCACCATCTCCTGTGGCCACTGCTTCATGTGCCGCCGGGGTCTGCAGTCGCAGTGCGAGACAACGCAGGTGACCGAGTACAACAGCGGAGCTGCCCTGTTCGGCTACACGAAGCTCTACGGTCAGGTTCCTGGGGGCCAGGCGGAGTACCTGCGGGTTCCGCTGGCCGACTACAACCACATCCGGGTCGGCTCCGAGCTCCCCGATGACCGGTACCTCTTTCTCAGCGACATCCTCCCCACCGCGTGGCAGGGCGTGGAGTACGCCGCCGTGCCCGACGGTGGCACCCTCGTGGTCATGGGACTGGGTCCGGTCGGCCAGTTCGCGGCCAGGGTCGGGGTCCATCGCGGCTACCGCGTGCTCGCTGTCGACCCTGTTGCCGAGCGGCGCGCCATGGCGGAGCGCCACGGCGTGCTGACGTACGACCTCGACGATGACGTCGTGGCACTCCTGCGGGATCTCACCGAGGGGCGAGGCGCGGATGCCGTGGTCGATGCTGTCGGAATGGAGGCTCACGGCGACTCCGTCGTGGAGTTCGCCCAGCACGCCACGGGCCTGTTGCCCGATCCCGTGGCCCGGGCCTTCATGCAGAAGGCAGGGATGGACCGGCTCGCATCGGCCTACGCATCCATCGATGTCGTCCGCCGGGGCGGCACCGTCTCGCTCTCGGGTGTGTACGCGGGAGACGCCGACATCCTGCCGATGAAGACGATGTTCGACAAGCAGCTGTCACTGCGGATGGGTCAGTGCAACGTGAAGCGCTGGACCGACGATCTGCTTCCGCTCGTCGAGGACCCGCAAGACCCGCTGGGCGTCATGGACCTCGTCACCCATCGCGCACCCCTCTCGGACGCTCCCGCGCTCTACGAGACGTTCCAGAAGAAGGACGACGGATGCATCAAGGTCGTGCTCGAGCCGTGACCCGGGCGGGCGCGCCCGCACTGCGCTCGCCCGAGATGCGACGAGCCACCGGCCTCCGATGTCACCGCGCACCGCTACGATCCGTGCCATGGCTTTCATCGAGGCGAGCGGGCTCGTCAAGACCTACCATCCGCGGGGCGCGCCGGTCGTCCGCGCTCTCGACGGGCTCGACCTGTCGGTGCCCGAGGGAACCGTCGCGGCGTTGCTCGGGCCGAACGGCGCGGGCAAAACAACGACGGTCAAGGTGCTGACGACGCTCATCCGCCCGGATGCCGGGTCGGCCACGATCGACGGCGTAGACGTGCTCGCCGACCCGCAGCAGATCCGTCGGATGAGTGGCGCGAGCGGTCAATACGCTGCGGTCGACGAGAACCTCACCGGGTTCGAGAACCTCTTCATGGTCGGGATGCTGTACCACCTCGGGCGGCGCCGGGCGGCGCAGCGGGCGCGTGAGCTCATCGAGCTGTTCGACCTGGTGGATGCCCAGAATCGACCGGTAAAGGGATTCTCGGGTGGGATGCGGCGCCGCATCGACCTGGCCGGCGCGCTCGTCATCAACCCGCCGGTCCTCTTCCTCGATGAACCGACGACGGGGCTCGACCCGCGCAGTCGTCTCGCGCTGTGGGACGTGATCGAGACGCTCGTCGCCGGCGGCACGACAGTGCTCCTGACCACGCAGTACCTGGAGGAGGCAGACCGCCTCGCCGACTCGATCTCGATCATCGACAACGGACGCGTGATCGCGAAGGGCACCGCTGACGAGCTGAAGTCCTCGGTCGGTGGCCAGCGGATCGCGGTGAGCCTCGTGAGCGAAAGCGACGCCGACGCGATGCGCGAGATCCTCTCGCGCTACGGCTCGGGGCCGGTCGCGTCGGACGGGGCCCGCGGCCTGGTGGTGCCGGTCAGCAACGGAGCAGACGCGCTCTCGCGCATCATGACCGACACTGCTGCGGCAGCGGTCGAACTGCACGACGCCGGAATGCGCAGGCCGACATTGGACGACGTCTTCCTGCAGCTCACGGGTCATGCCGCTGAGCAGGCTGGGGATGAGGAGGAGGCGGCATGAGCACCGGCACTGCGCGCACCACGGGAGCGTCGAGCAAGACTCTGCAGCCGGGACCCGGTACGGCGTTCAGTCGATTCCTCTCGGACGGCTACGTCACCACCTGGCGCAACGTGAAGAAACTGACCAGGGTTCCCGACATCCTGATCTTCACCCTCATTCAGCCGATCATGTTCGTGCTGTTGTTCACGTTCGTCTTCGGCTCGTCGATTCAGGTACCGGGAGAGAGCTATACCTCGTTCCTCATGGCGGGGATCTTCGCGCAGACCATCGTGTTCGGCTCAACATACTCGGGCTCGGCGATGGCCCAGGACCTCAAAGACGGCATCATCGACCGCTTCCGCACCCTGCCGATGAGCGGGTCGGCGGTGCTGATCGGGCGGACGGTCGGCGACCTCGTCATCAACGTTCTCTCCCTGATCGTCATGATGCTCACCGGCCTCGTCGTGGGGTGGCGGGTCGAGTCTTCGCCCCTCGAGTTCTTGGCTGGGGTCGGGCTGCTGCTGGTCTTCGCCTACGCGCTGTCGTGGGTGCTGGCGTTCCTCGGGCTGATCGTGCGCAGCCCCGAGGTCATCAACAACGCCTCATTCCTCATCCTGTTCCCCCTGACCTTCATCTCGAACGCGTTCGTGCCGAGCGAGAACCTGCCGGGCCCGCTCCGGGTGATCGCCGAGTGGAACCCGGTTTCGGCCCTCGTACAAGCGGCCCGAGAATTGTTCGGCAACGCGCCCAGCGGCAGTGCGGCAACTGACGCCTGGCCGTTGCAGCATCCGGTGGTCTATGTGCTGCTTATCACCATCGTGATGCTGGTCGTGTTCGTTCCGCTGTCGATCCGCCGCTTCGCTTCGCTCAGCCGCTGACGCCTCGGGCGGAGTCACAAAGGGCCCAGTTCGCGATGACCGCCCGGTGGTCGCTTCCCTCGATGTAGGCGCTTGCCCAGCCCGTGGGAACGGCGCCGCGGGCGAGAACGTGATCGATGGCCGTGAACGCCGGCACCGGCTTCTCCTGCGGCCACGTCGGCCACGGGATCGGGCCCGCCGCCTGAGCCGCTGTTGCGAGGTCGGCGGTCAATCGCCGGAAGACGGGGTGGGAGAACGACGAGTTGAAGTCGCCTGCGACGACCAGACGCGGATCGCTCGTGGCCTGGATCCACTCATCGATTGCGGTGACAGCCTCGTACCAGTCTTCGGGCTGGCCGACCGGTGGCGGCGGGTGCACGGCCGCCACCCGTACTGCCGTCCCGTCCGGAAGCGTCGCAACCGCGCTCACCTGCTCGAACACGCTCCCAGGGATGTCTTCCTCGGCGCTGAGTGGATGGGCAGAGAGGACCACGCTTCCCTTGTAGGCGTTGGTGCTGACCTGTTTCGTCCGGTGAGGAAGGGTTTCGGCGAGACCCTCGCCGTCCAGGATCTGGTTGATCAGGTGCTCATCAGTTTCGACGAGGACCACGACGTTGGCTCCCGCGTCCCGGATCAGGTCGGCGAGCTGACCCGGATCCGCACCGGCGAACTTCGCGTTGAACGACAGCACGGTCAGCGGCGTCGACGCCGTGCACTCGGCTGCGCGGACGGGGGTGAGCACCGGAACCACCGAAAGCACGGCGCCGGCCACGAGGACGGTGGCCCCGATCCAGGCTCGTGAGACTGCCGCGACGACCGCGATCACGAGAAGTCCGAGCGCTCCCGCCGGAAGCAGCGACTGCGCGATAGGGATCATGCCCCCGGCCAGCGCATCCAGGTGTGGCAGCATCGCAGCCGGAACCGCCAGAATTACCGCGATGACGATCCAGACGAGCGAGCGCCGCGACAGGCGCCGCCGCCGATCATGGGTCTCGAACCTCGCGTAGTCGGAGGACTCAGCGAGTTCATCGTCAGCCACTGGGCCAGTAGATCATCTGCCGGTCCAGGAATCCTGCGAACCGCGTCTCCGGCGGGGGTACGTCATCCCTGCGATTTGGTTCCTGGAACCCTTCGCTTGTCACCGCCTGGCGAGAATCCGCTTCTTCTCGCCATCGCCATGTCGGTGCAGCAGCAGCTGATCCTGGCTGCGGGGTCAGCGGATAGCGGGTTCGGCCAGCCCGCCTGCGGCCGGGGCCTGGCGGGCGAATTCCCGCGCAGCGGGAGCGGCGGTCTCATCTCGGAGGCGCAGGTACAGCCTGAGCGAGCGATCAGCAGGCCATTCCGGCTCGAGCAGGTTTCGCGGGAGCCCCGGGTCGGTGCGGACGAGGGCGAGCCAGTCCGCGACGAGCATTACCCGCATCGAGAGTGCAGTTGACGCATCTGCGACGGCGGAGTCCGACCAGGCATCGATGAAGCCCACGTGCGCGGCGTGGATAGCGTCGATGTCCCACGCTGTTCTCACGGCATCCGCGATCGGGAAGCCGTCGAGTTCGCGCGCGTGAAACGCGACCAGGCCGGTGCCAAGTTCAGGGAGCAGACTCGCAAGGACTCGCTGCAGGTCGACCACTCCCGGTGCGATCCAAAGGCCGTCGCGGAGCGGGGCGAATCCCTCCCAGGTCAGCGTGGAGCGCAGCCGATGGCGCAGCCTCCGTTGCCCCTCGGGAACGCTGAACGTCGCGAGAGTCCAACCGTCGCCATCAGCATGCAGCGGCTGCGGGTTGCGCACACGCTCGCCTGCCTCGGTGAGCATCGCCGCACCCTCGGTGGTCAGGACGAACGACACTTCACGCCCGTGCCGCTCTCGACGCAGGATGCCGTTCTGCTCCAGACGGTCCAGCGCCGCGCGTGTCGCCGGGGGCTGGATGCCGGCCCCCTCGAGTACCTCGATGAACAGTCCCGCACGCACCCACGTGTCCGGGTCATCGAGCACATACTCACCCAGCAGCGCCAGCGCCAGCTCGCGCGGAGATCGACTGCCGAGAAGCGGCGACGACGCGGTACTCATCCCTGCGCCCGCACGGCCTCGCCGCGCTTGGCGCGCTGGATCTGCTCGTACACGTGGGTGCGTAGCTCGGTGAAGCGCGGCATCGCGCGGGTGGTGATCTGGTCGCGGTCCTCGGGGAGATCGATGTGCAGATCCTCTTGCACCCATGTGGGCGACTTCGAGAGCACGACGACCCGCTCGCCGAGGTAGACAGACTCATCGATGTCGTGCGTCACGAACAGGATCGACATCCCGCGCTCGCGATGAAGCGTGCGTACCAGGTCTTCGAGGTCGGCGCGCGTCTGGGCATCCACCGCGGCGAACGGCTCGTCCATGATGAGAACCTCGGGCTGGTAAGCGACGGCGCGGGCGATCGCGACGCGCTGCTGCATCCCGCCCGAGAGTTGCCACGGATAGCTCTTCGCAGCGTGGTCGAGGCCCACCGCGTGCAGAGCGTCGTCGATGAGCCGATCCCGCTCGGCGCGCGAGAGCTTCTTGTGCCGCAGCGGGAGTTCGACGTTGCCGCGCACCGTCAACCACGGATACAGCGAGCGGCCATACTCCTGGAACACCAGCGCCATGTTCTCGGGCGGATCGGTCACTGGCTGCCCGTCGAGTTCGATGACGCCGGCGGTGGGTCGCAGCAGACCCGCGACACACTTGAGCAGCGTCGTCTTCCCGCAACCGGACGGTCCGACGATGCACACCAGCTCGCCCTGGTGCATCGCAAAGCTGATGTCGCCGATAGCCTCGACGATTCCGGTCGATGACTCGTACGTCTTCTTCAGGTTCTCGACCTTGAGCAACGTGTCAGGCACGCTCCACCTCCTTGATTCCGTGATACCACCGCAGCACCCGCCGCTCGACCAGGCCGAACAGAGTGGCAAGCAGCACGCCGATCAGACCCAGCAACAGCACGCCGCTCCACATCTCGGCGATCAGATAGTTCGTCTGGAAGTACTTGATCTTGTATCCGAGCCCGGACGCGTTGTTGAACAGCTCGGAGATCACCATCAGCAGCAGCGCCACCGACAGGGACTGCCGCACGCCAGCCATGATCCGCGGGCTCGCGGACGGCAAGACGAGATATCGGAGCCGCTCCCATCGGGTGAGGGCGAACGACTGAGCAGTCTCTGTCATCACCGAATCGGTGGCCCGCACTCCCTCGATCGTGTTCAGCAGGATCGGCCAGATCGAGCCGGCGACGATGATGATCACTCGCGCGTCATCCCCGATGCCGAAGATGATGAGAACTGGCGCGATGATCACCGGCGGGGGAATGGCGCGGAAGAACTCGAGCGTCGGCTCGAGAAGCTCCCGCAGCCACCGGACGAGTCCGATGAGTGTTCCCGCGGCGATGCCGATGACGATCGAGAGGATGATGCCGAGCGCGAGGCGATACAGGCTCGGAATGACGTCGGTGAAGAATGCCGGCCCGATCCACGTGTCGACGAACGCTTCCAGGATCGTCAGGGGCGGTGGGAAGAACTTCTGAGGCGAGATCCCCGTCCAGATCGCCCACGCGACGATGAGGACGATCGGAAAACCGATGGCGTAGCCGACCTGGATCAGAAAGCCCTTCCAGCGTCGGCGAGCGGGCGGCGGGGTGACGACGGTCGTCGTGTAGAGGGTCACAGCACTTCCTCCCCGCGCACTGACTGATGCCACGACAGCGCGTGACGCTCGATGAACCGGAAGAGCAGATTGACGATGAGGCCGAGGATTCCAGAGACGAGGACGTAGGTGTACACGGTGAGCCAGTCACCGACCGTGAGTGCGGTAGTGATCTGGCTCCCGATACCGGGGATGCCGATCACGAGCTCTGCCGTGATCGTCAGGATGAGGGCGACAGCTGCTCCCAGACGCAGACCCGTCATGAGGTAGGGCAGCGACGTCGGAAAGATGAGGCTGCGGAACTGCGACAAGGTCGAGAGGCCATAGCTGCGCGCGGTGTCGCGGGCGACGGTGTCGATGTCGGCGACCCCGTAGAGCACCTGCACGAACACCTGCCAGAAGGTGGCGTAGACGATGATCACGAGTCCTGCCTGGGGCTGCAGTCCGAAGATCAGGATCGCGACCGGAATCAGCGCCACCGATGGGATCGGGCGCAGGAACTCCACGGTCGTGTGGGTCGCCTTGCGAAGAAAGCGGGAGAGCCCGACGAGGGTTCCGAGCACGATTGCGGCGACGGTGGCGATCGCAAGGCCCGTGCCCCACAGACTCAGGGTGCGGCCGACGTTTCGCCAGAACTCGAGGTCTCGCATCTCGCCGAAGAGGTTGGCGAGCGTTTCCGTGGCGTACGGCAGATACTGCGGGTTGACGATTCCCAGCGTCGGGATGAGCTGCCAGGTGGCGAGCATGCCCAGGATGCCGAGAAGGCCGAGGCCGATCTTGCGGGCCGATCGCGCTGCGTTTGCGCTCCGGCGCCTCCGGGTCGGGGCCGGAGCGGTGGCGGTAGCCATGGTTGTCCTTCGGGTAGCTCAGTCAGGGGGCGGGGACGCGGAAGGGATGCCGCCGGTGAGCGGCATCCCTTCCGCCATCCGTTACTGCTCCTGGATGAGTGTGTCGAAGTTCGGCTCAGCGTCCAAGACCCCGTATCCGACCGCAAGAGAGGCCAACTCCTCGAGATCAGCGACGTTCAGGTCTCGGCGATCGGGAGCGCGGCGACGCGGACCGTGGTCAGCTCCCCGGTTCCCTCGGTCATGGTTTCGGTCGGTTCCGGGGCCGCACCGGAGTCGGTGCATCCGGAAAGGAACAGGGCTGCGGCGGCAAGCGCGCCGAGTGTTGCAAGACTCTTCTTCATCGGAGGCCTCTCGTTGGCGAACAGGGGTGAGAGCGGTTCCACCGGTGCAGTACTGGCCCTGGTTCACGCCAGCGGCACCGCGTCGTACCGTCGCAGCCATAGTGCGACGGTACGTGCCGTCTGTCAAGAGTTTTTCGACGACCGTCACAAAACAGTTGAACTTTTTCGCGACGCCCCGTCCGCCCCGAGAGGGCTTCTCCCCGCCCGACGTCAGGAGTCGAAGCCCACGCCGAACAGTCCGGCAAGCTTCAGCAACGGACCGTCTTTCCCGCCGTTTCGGTCCGACTTGGCAACGGCTCGGCGCATCATCTGGATCAGCGGGTAGGCCAGCGGCTCGGGCGGAATCGGGATGGGGAGCTTGCGCGACATCTTCAGCCTCGTGCGCTCGGTATCGCGTCCCTCGAGCAGGTCGAGCATGACCTCTGCACCGAACCGCGTTGCTCCGACACCGAGCCCCGTGTACCCGGCGCTATAGGCGACGCGCCCGCCGCGAGCCGACCCGTGGAACGCGACGAGCTGGGTGGACATGTCGATCGCACCACCCCACTTGTGCGAGAACCGGATGCCGGACAGCTGCGGGAACGTGCCGTAGAAGTGATCAGCGAGTCGCTCAAAGGTCTCGGGGCGTTGATCCTGCGCCGCTCTGACGCGCCTGCCGCGGTGGTAGACCGCGTCATACCCGCCGAACAGAATCCGGTTGTCAGACGATTTTCGGTAGTAGTGGAACTCACGCGACGAATCGGTGATGCCGTGACGCTCGGTCCAGCCGATCGCGGCGAGCTGGTCGGCGCTCAGCGGCTCCGTCATGAGCACGTAGTCGTAGATCGGCACCGTGAACAGCCGCAGTTCGGGCAGCAATGACGAGAAGACGTTGGTGGCAAGGGCCACCCGGTTCGCACGAATCTCGCCCTGTGCGGTTTCGGCGACCATGCCTACGCCATCGGGGCGAAGGCGAGTCACCCGCGTCCGCTCGTAGATCTCGACACCGTGATCTTCGGCAGCCGCCGCGAGCCCCCACGCGAGCTTGGCGGGGTTCACATAGGCGACGCCATCCGTTCCGAACAGTCCCGCGCGGTAGAGCGGGGAGTTCCCCTTCTCACGAAGGCTCTCGCCCTCCAGGAACGTCTCGCTCGGGGAGCGATCGGCAGCTTCCCGGAGCCAGCCGATCTGGTGCGGCTCGGTGGCCACCGTCAGGACACCGGTCTCCTCCCATTCGGCGTCGATCCCGTAGCGCTGGATCGCTGCGCGGATCCCAGCGAAGTTCTCGTCAGCGAGGCGGTTCAGCACCGGCATCTCGTCAGCGAAATGCAGCTCCCCGTTCTCCCATCCGTGAGTGAGGCTCGCTTCGCAGAAGCCGCCGTTTCGACCACTCGCGGCCCAGCCGATACGGTTTCCCTCGACCAGGACGACGCGCCGCTTCGGGTCACGCTCTTTGGCGATCAGTGCTGTCCAGAGCCCGGCGAACCCCCCGCCCACCACGAGCAGATCGGTGGACACCCGGCCAGAGACTGCACCGCGTGGGGCGGGACGGTCAGGATCGTCGAGCCAAAACGGGGTGGTGGATGCCTCCGCCAACGCGCCGCGGATGGTGCCGAGGTCAGTGCGGATCTCATGGCCGTATGCGGTGGTCGCGCTCATGGGCATCCTCTTTCGTTGGTGGTCTGGGTCCCACCCGCAGTCGCGAGGCGGGTCATGGTTCCGGTTCGAGATCTGGCACGATGTAGACCTTTCGAAGGACCGTGGGCACGTGCCACCGCGTCCGCATTCCTGACTCGAGTCGACACAGAGACCCGGCGCGCAGCTCGATCGTCCGGTCGACCCGCCCGTGCTCCTCGATGAGTTCCACGGTCGCCTCGCCCGAAACGACGACGAACACCTCGTCAGCCTCGATGTCCCGCATCGAGCCGGCAGTCATCTCCCAAATCCCGACCGTGGTGCCACCGACCACTGCAACATCGACGAAGCCCGTGCTGGGCTCTCCCTCGAGTCGAAGATCGTCGGAAACTGGAGTGCCCGCGACGCCCAGATCCGCCACAACGAGCGGCTGGAAGGGTTCGAGGGTGGTCATCGCGGCATCCTCAGCCGAGGCGACCTAGCGCCGCGTCGATGATCGTGAGGCCTCGGTCCAGTTCCGATTCGGTGACGACAGCCGGTGGCACGACGTGGAGGCGGTTCTCGGCGAAGAACCCGAGGAGGCCCTGGTCGAGAAGGTCCTTCTTGAGCGCCGCCATGCGCTCGGCCCCGAGGGGTTCGCGCGTCTGCCGGTCGGCAACGAGTTCAACGGCCCAGAAGACGCCGCGCCCCCGCACCTCGCCCACCACGGCATGACGCTCGGCGATCTCGCGCAGGCGCGGGCCCAAGATGTCGGTGCCCATGCGGGCCGCGTGTTCCACGATGTTCTCGTCGGCCATCGCCTCGATCGTCGCGACGGCTGAGGCGGCAGCAAGCGGATGACCGGAATACGTGAGGCCGCCGGGGAAGACCCGGTCATCGAACGTGCGCGCGATCTCATCCGAGATGACCACTCCACCCAGCGGCACGTAGCCGGAGTTCACACCCTTCGCGAACGTGATGAGGTCGGGCGTCACGTCGAAAGCGTCGAACGCGAACCACTCGCCGGCGCGCGCGAAGCCTGCCATCACCTCATCGAGGATGAAGACGATGCCGTAGTGGTCGGCGATCTCGCGGACTCCGGCGAGGTATCCGGGCGGCGGAACGAGCACGCCGGCGGTTCCGGGGATCGTCTCAAGCAGAATCGCGGCAACGGAGTCGGAGCCCTCGGCCTGGATGGTTCGTTCGAGGTGCCGTAGTGCTCGCTCGCTCTCCTGTTCGGGAGTGGTCGCCCAGAACTCCGTCCGATAGAGGTAGGGCCCGAAGATGTGCACGTGGCCGCGCGAGAACTCGTTGGGGATCCGACGCCAGTCGCCGGTGGCCACGATCGCCGCGCCCGTGTTGCCGTGGTACGAGCGGTATGTCGAGATGACCTTGTCGCGCCCGGTGACCAGCCGTGCCATGCGGATCGCGTTCTCGTTGGCGTCGGCCCCACCGTTGGTGAAGAACACCTTGGTGAAGCCCTCCGGTGCACGCTCCAGGATCAACTCGGCGGCGCGCGCACGAGTGGCGTTCGCGTGAGCCGGTGCGACTGTCGTGAGTTGCGCTGCCTGCTTCTGGATGGCCTCGACGACCCGCGGATGCTGGTGGCCGATGTTCACGTTGACGAGCTGGCTCGAGAAGTCGAGGTAGCGGCGACCATCGACGTCCCAGACCTCGCTCCCGCTACCACCGGCAAGCGGCAGAGGAGCAAGGGAGCGCTGTGCGGACCAGGAGTGGAAGACGCTCGATCGGTCGCGCTCGCTGATGCTCGCGTTCGTGTCGTCAGGAGTGAGAGCCATGCCCCCTAGTGTGCTCCGCCGAACCAGCTCGCATAGTTCACAATTGTCGTACCGCACACTCTTCGATCGACAGATTGGCACGACGATTCCGACCACGCTGCGCTCCCTTCTGGCAGTTCGAGCGTTCGGCCTGCGCGCCGTGGGTGATCTCGATGCTGATCACCTCGACCGCGCCATTTCCTGGGTCCACAACTCGGACCTGCCCGACCCCACGCCGTGGCTCGAACCCGGGCAGCTCCTCCTGACCGACGGCGGGCAATTCACCGGACCGGGCTCGACCTCTCCCGAGGCTTACTGCTTCCGGCTCCAGCAGCGCGGAGTGGCGGGCTTGGGATTTGCGATTGACGTCATCCATGCGGCGGTGCCCGCCGAACTCGCGGCGGCCTGCGAGCGCCACGAGATCCCGCTCATCGAGGTGCCCGGCACGACGCCGTTCATCGGCATCATCCGACACGTCGCGGATGCCGAAGCCGCCGACCGGAGCGCGAGGCTGTCGTGGACGCTGGAGTCGCAGCGAGCACTGGCGAGGGCAGCTGTGCGCAAAGACGGGCTCCGGGCGATCCTGCGGACCCTCTCATCGCGGCTCGGCACGTGGGTCGCGCTCTTCGACGCCGCAGGAAGACCGCTCAGCCTCCCTGGAATCGCGGAGGTTCCGGCATCCGTGGACTCCGCGGTCCAAGAGCAGTCTCGGATGCTGCTTCGCAAGTCGAAGCCGGCGAGCGTTCGCATCACCGAGCCCCTCGCCGCGACGCTGCAGACGATTGGCCAAAGCGGGCGCCTGGGCGGCGTGCTCGCCGTCGGGGCTGACACCCCACTGGACTCCGCCCACAGCGATCTCGTCGAGTCGGTCATCGCCCTGGCAAGCATCGCGCTGGAGCAACAGCGCGCCGTCTCGGATGCGCGCCTGCGCGTGCGTACCGGAGTCATCGAGCTGCTCCTGGCTGGCCGCACTGACGAAGCTGCGCGCTCCGCGACGGCGCTGTGGGGACGGATGCCGGCACCGCCCCTTCTGGCCGGTCAGGTGATCGGTTTCACCGGTAGTCAGTCGCTTCTCGACGAGCTCGAGCTTGCCGCGACGGCCGAGCCGGGTGCACTGTTCTTCGCCGAACGCTCGGAGGATCTGCTGATCCTGGCCTCCCGCGAAGCACTCGTGGGAGTCGCAGACCTGCTGCGCAAGCATGACACCGCCGCAGGGTTCGCCGACCTTGACCGGTGGGCTGGCCTGAGCCGCGCGCTGGACGAGGCAGCTCACGCCGCCGAGCAGGCCCGTGCGCCTGGCGTCGTCGAGTTCTCAGCGATTGCCGACCGCGGCGTGATCGGCATGCTGCGAACCAGCGGCGGTCAACTCGTCGCCCGTCGCATGCTCGCACCGCTGGATCACCTGCCCGAGGATCACCGCGAGCGCCTCCTCGCAGCTGCGCGGGCCTGGTTCGCAGCCAACACCGCGTGGGATCCGGCCGCTCGCGCTCTCGACATCCACCGACACACGCTGCGCGCCCGCATCGACGAGCTCGGGGACGTGCTGAACCTGGACCTATCGAGCTTCAGCGGTCGCGCTCAGCTGTGGGCAGCGCTGGAACTCTCCCCAGCCGCCCGCTAAGGGCCGGACGCGCGTCAGGTGTTCTGCGGGAAGCCCAGGTTGATCCCGCCGTGGGTAGCCGGGTCGAGCCATCGCGCGGTGACCGCCTTCTCGCGCGTGAAGAAGTCGAACCCGTGAACGCCGTAAGCCTTGGCATCACCGAACAGCGACTTCTTCCATCCGCCGAACGAGTGGTACGCGACCGGCACGGGGATCGGCACGTTGATGCCGATCATGCCGACCTGGACTTCGCTCTGGAATCGCCGGGCGGCGCCACCGTCGTTCGTGAAGATGGCGGTCCCGTTTCCGAACTCGCCCGAGTTGATCAGCGCGACTCCCTCATCGAAGCTCTCGACCCGCACGATCGACAGGACGGGACCGAAGATCTCTTCCGTGTAGGCGCGGCTGGTGGTGGGAAGGCCATCGATGAGGGTCGGTCCGAAGAAGAACCCGTCCTCGTGACCGTCGACGACCAGCGAGCGGCCGTCAACGACGATCGTCGCGCCATCAGCCTCGGCGATGTCGACGTACCCAGCCACCTTCTGGCGGTGCTGGTCGCTGATGAGCGGCCCCATGTCGGGTTCGGCGTCTCCAGTCTGCGCTCCGTTGCCGACGGTGAGCTTCGCGATGCGATCCGAGATCTTCGCGATGAGCTCATCGGCGACCGGCTCTACCGCGAGGACCACGCTGATGGCCATGCACCGCTCGCCCGCGGCGCCGTAGCCGGCGTTGACAGCCTGGTCGGCGACGAGGTCGAGATCGGCATCCGGCAGTACGAGCATGTGGTTCTTGGCGCCACCCAGCGCTTGAACGCGCTTGCCGTTGCGGGCGGCGGTCTCGTAGATGTACTGCGCGATCGGCGTCGAGCCGACGAAGCTGATCGACTCGACCACCGGCGAGTTCAGGAGCCCGTCGACAGCGAGCTTGTCACCCTGCAGGACGGTGAACGCGCCATCGGGCAGGCCCGCTTCCTTCCACAACCCTGCGAGCCAGAGCGCGGCCGACGGATCCTTCTCGCTGGGCTTGAGGACGACGGCGTTGCCCGCTGCGATGGCGACGGGGGCGAACCACAGCGGGACCATCGCGGGGAAGTTGAAGGGGCTGATGATGCCGACGACGCCCAGCGGCTGCTTGAGGGAGTAGACGTCGATTCCGCTGGAAGCGTTCTCTGAGTAGGCGCCCTTGATCAGGTGCGGGAAGCCGGTGGCAAGTTCCACGACTTCCTGGCCGCGAAGGATTTCACCCATCGCGTCGGGGAGCACTTTGCCGTGCTCGGCGGTGATGATCGCCGCCAGCTCCGGCTTTCGCGCGTTGAGCAATTCACGGAAGGCGAAGAGCACGCCCTGCCGCTTGGCGACCGACCACGTCGACCATTCTTCGAAGCCACGTCGCGCTGATGCAATGGCAGCGTCAGTTTCCGTCTGGTCGGCCAGCGCGACGTTAGCCGCGACCACGCCGGTGGCGGGGTTGAAGACCGGTGCCGTGCGCCCGGATCTAGACGCCGTCGGTGCGCCGTCGATCCAGTGAGGGATGGTCGGGAGGTCGAGTTCTGCCATGTCGTCAGGTTAGGTCACCGGTCAGGACCGACCGATCGACAATCTGTCACGCGAGTTCGACGCGGATGCCACACCGGCACGGCATGTTCCCCGTCCATGACTATGCATCAGATGAGCAGGTATACGGCTCCGATGATCGTGAGGGCGATCACCAGGTACTCGAACACGCGTTGGCTGATGGCGGATGCGATCTGGCGGCCCACGAGCGCACCGAGGACGACCGCGGGCACGAGGATCAGATCGATCAGCAGGCCTTGCGGTGTGATGAGCCCGAGGCCGATCGAGAACGGAACCTTCGCGACATTCACGGCCGCAAAAAACCGCGCCGCAGTGCCGAGAAACACGTGAACCGGAAGCCGAGCGGCGAGGAAGTACATCGACATCACGGGCCCAGCGGCGTTGGCGACCATCGTCGTGAATCCGCCCATCACCCCGTAGAAACCCGCCGCCACCGTGCCCGGAACCGCGTCGGCATCCGCGCGGGATCTACGCCGCCAGAGCGTGAACGCGATAACCACCAGCAGGGCGTCTCGCCGACACCGTCCACCTGATCCTCACATCGTGCTGACGGTCACGCCCTTCGTCTCCGGCGCGGAGTCAGCGGGAGCCCCGCCTTCGACGCCGGCCATCGACTCAATGTTGATGATCCGCCCATAGCGCTGTCGACGCATCACGGGGACCGCAGCTAGACACATGAGGTATGTCCCGCGAAGGTTGATGGCAACGACCCGGTCGAATGTCGACACCGGCACCTCTTCGATGTCTGCCCGATCATCGCCCTGCGGCGCTGCCGCGTTGTTCACCAGCACGTCGAGGCGGCCGTATCTGTCGACGGTCTCGGGCGCGCCCGTCACCGTGCCGATTGGCGAATGGCGAAGGCCCCGATTCCCGCGTGATTCTGCGGATATCGAGGCCTTGCGCATGGCGGTGACGGTGGGATTTGAACTATTGCCGGATCCGATTTCAGGGACCGACTTCGAGGATCTTTCGCCGTCGTTCCGATGGTCGGCAGGTTTCGGAGACGCACCTCGTGGTGTCCGCGATGTCGTCGGGTTTACCCACGCCGTTACCCGCAGCCCGACCACGTGGCTGTCATGCGACTCAGGGCACGGGAGTGAGCGTGTATTTGGTCTGGAGGTATTCGTGGATACCTTCTGCCCCGCCTTCTCGCCCAAGGCCGGACATCTTCCACCCCCCGAACGGAGCAGCGGCGTTGGAGACCACGCCCACGTTCAACCCCATCATCCCCGTCTCCAGCCGCTCGATCATGCGCTGCCCGCGCGAGAGGCTCTCGGTGAACACATACGACACCAGTCCGTACTCCGTGTCGTTGGCGATGCGGACCGCGTCCTCCTCCGAGTCGAAAGGAATGATCGCGAGAACGGGCCCGAAGATCTCTTCGCGCAGGATGTCGCTGCCCTCGCGGACATCGGCGACCACCGTGGGGGCATAGAAGGTCCCGGCGCTCTCTATCACCGAGCCACCCGTGGTCACGCGCGCGCCGCGGGAGACCGCGTCCTGCACCAGGGATGCAGCCTTGGCAACAGCCCGGTCATCGATGAGAGGGCCGATCGAGACGCCCTCTTCCGTGCCCCGGCCGACCTTCATCGCCTGAACCCGCTCGGTGACCCGCCGTGAGAACTCATCTACGACGTCGCGATGCACGATGAACCGATTCGCGGCCGTGCACGCCTGCCCGATGTTGCGGAACTTGGCCGCGATGGCGCCATCGACGGCCTTGTCGAGATCGGCATCGTCGAACACGACGAACGGCGCGTTGCCGCCCAGCTCCATCGACGTGCGCAGCACACCGGATGCGGCCTGCTCGAGCAGCCGCTGCCCGACCGGCGTCGAACCGGTGAAGGACAGCTTCCGGAGCCTCGGGTCACGGATGATCGGCTCGGACACCGCCGCCGATGTCGACGTGGTGAACACGTTGACTACCCCTGCCGGCACGCCGGCATCCTCGAGGAGCTTCGCGAAATACAGAGTCGTCAGCGGAGCGAGCTCGGCCGGTTTGATCACCACCGTGCACCCCGCCGCGAGCGCCGGGGCGATCTTGCGGGTCGCCATGGCCAGCGGAAAGTTCCACGGCGTCACCAGGAAGCATGGACCGACCGGATGCTGCGAGACGATCATCCGCCCGGTCCCCTCCGGGTTGGGACCATACCGACCCTGCACCCGCACGGTCTCTTCGCTGAACCACCGAACGAACTCCGCACCATAGGCGACCTCGCCTCGAGCTTCGGCGAGAGGCTTGCCCATCTCGATGGTCATCAGCAGAGCGAACTCCTCCTTGCGTTCGATCAGCAGATCGAACGCGCGCCGCAATATCTCGGCCCGCTCGCGAGCCGGAGTGGCAGCCCACACCGGGAACGCCTCCACGGCTGCATCCAAGGCCGCCATCCCATCGGCCGGCGAGGCATTGGCGATCTCCTTGACGACTTCGCCGGTCGCAGGATCGCGGACCACGAGAGTGCGCCCCTCAGAGGCCTCAACCCACTCACCACCGACGTACAGACGATCCGGCACTCCCGCAAGGAGATCCCTCTCACGTTCATTCATGCGGTCTACCTCCTGATACGGGTGATCCTCGACGAAAGCGCACGTTAGCGTCCGCACCGTCCTATCGAAGCGGCTTATCTGGGCCAGCATAGTCCGAGCCTCATCCGCAAGTTCGATGGCGATCCTCCGCGGACGGATACCACGCCCCTCACGGTCGAAGAGACGAATCCCGAGTCGCCCGTTGAGTCGCGCGAGCTGTCGCGAGATCGCGGCCGAACTGAATCCGCGATCACGCGCAGCTGCCCCGATCGACCCGCTATCGACGACCGCTACGAGACTGCGCAGCGCATCGATGTCCGCGATCATCTCGCCCTCCTTCACTGACTTGCCTCCGGCTTGATCCAGGATGAAAGGGACCTCGCACCAACGACGTGCGTGCCTCCATCGAGCATCGCGTCATGCCGTGTCACCCGGCGAAGACGGGCAACGCACTCCCGTTTCTCGTACGTTGCCCGTCGAGTGCGTCGACTCGTCAGCTGTTGGGCCCGTACTCCGCCCGGATCTCCTCCAGGACGCCGGGGACCCACGCCTCCTCGGCGACATCGCTTCCCGCGTCGCCGACCATCTCGACGAACTCTGAGATGTCAGGTTCGGTCACCTGCAGTGCGCCGCTGTCGATCCAGCCCTGGACCAACTCGTCACTCTCGGCGCGCAGCTGGGCCTCCTGGTCGGCGACGAGCTGCGGAATCTCGCCCTCGAGCACCTCGCGATCCCCTTCGCAGATGCCCTGGAAGGTGTCTTCGTTGATGAGGAGATAGCGGAAGTTCTGGGCGTGGTCGGTCTTCGCGAGGTAATCCTGAACCTCGTAGATCTTGCCGCTGTCGGTGACTGCCGCGGAGTTCTCCTGGCCGTCTGCGGCGCCGGTCTGAAGCGCGTAGTAGGTGTCGGGCCACGGCAGCGCGAGCGGCGTCGCACCGAGCGCTTCGAACGCTTCCACCAGCGACGGGATCTCGGGGACGCGGATCTTCAGACCAGACAGATCGGCGGGGGATTCGATGGGTGTCTGCGAGGTGATCCACCGCGGTGGGGCGTACTCGACGGCGAGGACGCGGATGCCCTCCCGTTCGAGGATCGCATCCTTCCAACTCTGCATGATGTAGCTGGTGGCGAAATCCATCACCTTGTCGTCGTCGAAGAGATACGCGGTGAAGAGGGGCGTGAACTCGGTGAAGCCCGGTGCGCCGACCTGAGTCATGGCAAGGTTGCCCTGCTTGACCTGCGCGACCATCTCGAGCTCTCCGCCGAGTTGACCGCCGGGAATGATCCGCACGGTGATGCGGCCGTCCGTGCCGTCGCTCACGCGCTGCGACCAGCCGTCGAGGTTGTCCTCCCAGGCCTGGTCGGGCGCAGAGTCTGCGACTTCCAGTGTGACAGGGGCGCAGTCTCCTGCGGCAGCCGAGGATGTCTCGCCGCCGGCGCAACCCGAGGCCACCACGGCCAGTGTCGCGACGCCTCCGAAAGCGGCCAGCAACTTCATCGTTGAACGCATGGTTTTCCTTTCCAGTGATGTGCCCGGCCGGGTGCCGGGCCTTAGGGAGTGGGGAAGAGCAGGTTGGGGAGCCAGAGCGAGATCTGAGGAACGAGGGCGAGGATTACCGCGACCACAGTGAGGACCGCCACATAGGGCCACGAGGCGCGCAGGAGTCCGTCCAGAGGCACACCTCCCGTCCGCGACACGGCGAAGAGATTGAGTCCGACGGGCGGTGAGAGGCACCGATCATGAGCACCACCGTCATCACGATGCTGAAGTGGATGGCGTCGATGCCGAGCGTCGGCAGAATCGGATACACGATGGGCGCAAGGATGAAGATCACCGGGATCGCTTCGAGCACCAGACCGAGGATTAGCAAACCGGCGATGATCACGAGCCATAGCAGCAGGGTCGAGAACGACAACGCTTCCAGGCCGTCGCCCAATTGCTCGCCGACGCCTTCGATCGCAAGCATCCAGCTGATGCCAGCGCTTCCCGCCAGGGTGATTAGGATCGCGGCGGTGCTGAGTGCGGCCTCCCGAAACGCCTCGAGGAACGCGGCAAAGCTCGGTGGGCGGAAGACCGTGAACAATGCGATGAGGGAGACGAGGCATCCGATCGCGGCGGATTCGGTCGTCGTCGTGATTCCCGTGACAAGACCGCCGACCACGACGAGGGGGGTGGCGAGCGCCACGATCGCCTGCATCACCGAGCGGGTGGCGCTCGTGCGTGCGGTGACGAAGACCTCTCTCGGATCGACCTTCGGCCGCTTTCGCGAACTGATGTAGACCCAGACCATGAGGCCGAGCGCGATTGCGATGCCCGGGACGATTCCCGCAAGGAACAGCTGTCCGATCGACAGTGACGCGAGCCCGCCGATGAGCACCAGAGGAATGCTGGGCGGCGTGATCGGGCCGATGGTCGCAGCGGCGGCCGTCAACGCTCCGGCTTCGGCGGGCTTCCACCCGGTCTTGACCATCGGGCGGATGAGCACCATGCTCGTCGCTGCGGCGTCTGCGACTGACGAGCCCGACATGCCGGACATTCCGAGGTTCGCGGCCACGTTGACGTATCCGAGCGGTCCGCGCGTGCGGGCGAAGGGGATCAGGAGGAGTCGGACGAGGGTGGTAGTGATGCCGCTCACCGTCATGAGAGCGCCCATCAGGATGAACAGCGGCACAGAGACCAGCGAATCGGCGCGCAACTGGTCGGCCATGAGCTGCGGCACGACGGTGAACTGGTTCGGACCCAGGAAGATCAGCCGCAGAGTGAAGTAGGCGAGCGTGCTGCCGATCATTGCGAGCGCCACGTCGAAACCGATGACGATCAGGACGATCATGAGCGCGAGGCTGATGATGAGGAAGATCATGCGCGTGCCCTCCGGACGATGAGGCCGACGATGCGTGTCGTGGAGACGACCGCGATTCCGCCGGCGAAGACCAGTACGGATACGTACCCAACCGCGGTGGGGACGCCCAAGAGCGACGCGGCCGAGACCTCCCACCCCTGAACCTCGAGGAATCTCACGCCGGCCCACAAGAGGATGCCGGACACGAGCAACGCAAGGGCTTCGTAGGAGATCGTGCGGGGACGCCACCGGCCGGGAACCGAGAGACTCGTGCCGTGGTAGTAACTCACGAAGGCGCCGATGCAGACCAGCCACAGCAGGGTCAGCCGCGACACCTCGTACGTCCAGGGCGGGACTTGGATGCCGAAGGATCGCCCGGCGATCTGCACGAACTGGATCAGCAGGATCCCGACCAGTGCGATCACCGTGATTCCCTCGAAGACGGCGACGACGCGCCGCAGCTGCGGGGCGGGCTCGGGGATCTCGGGACGCTCGGGATCGGAGTCGGTGACCATGATCGAGGCGACTTCGCGCACGTCTTCGGTGCGGCGACTCTCGTGCCCGGGCGCAACCTTGCGACCCTCCTCCCGGGGCTTACGCGCCCCGCTGGACTCATCCGTCATGAGAGCTCTCCTTACGTGGTCACATCGATGACTTGACGTATCGCCCTGCCCGCGGCGAGGTCGTCCATCCCGCGATTGATCGCGCTGAGCGGGATCCGGGCAGAGATGAGTTCCTCGACGGGAAGGCGTCCCTGACGCCACATGGCGACATACGTCGGAATGTCGCGCTCGGGAACCGCAGATCCGAGGTAGCTTCCGACGATGTGCCGCCCCTCTGCGACGAGCGCGAGAGGGCTCACCGGAACGCGCACGTCGGGGTGGGGGAGCCCCACCGCTACCGTCGTGCCCCCCGGGGCGGTCAAAGAGACAGCGGTCTCGAAGGCAGGCCCGGCTCCCGCAGCCTCGATCACCAGGTCTGCACGATCGAGCTCACGTGCCTCGTCCGGATGGGCAGCCATCGCGCCGAGGCGGCGCGCCGTCTCCCGCTTGCGGTCATCCGGGTCGACACCCGTGACGCTCACGTCGGGGAGCGCGAGAGCGACCAGGAGCGCTGCCATCCCCACTCCGCCGAGACCGACGACGAACACACGCGACCCCGGAGCGGGCGGCGCGACATTGAGAACCGCTCCGCCTCCCGTCAGGATCGCGCAGCCGAGAAGGGCGGCGATGTCGGCGGGTACGTCCGAATCGACGCGGACGACGGATCGCCGGTCGACAACCGCCGCGGTGGCGAACGCCGAGGCACCGAGGTGGTGGTGCACGGCACCGCTCTCTCGAGAGAGGCGTCTTTCTCCTGAGAGAAGCGTGCCGGCGTTGTTGGCTGCGCTGCCTTTCGCGCAGGGAGTCCTGCCGTTGCTGACGCACCCGGCGCAATCGCCGCAGCGTGGAAGGAAGGTGAGGACGACGCGGTCGCCCACGGCGAGGTCGTCGACTCCGGCGCCGAGTTCCATCACGCGACCGGCCGCTTCGTGTCCCAGAAGCATGGGGACCGGGCGAGGACGATCGCCGTTGATGACAGACAGGTCGGAATGGCAGAGACCTGCCGCCTCGATACAGACGAGGATCTCGTCGCGGCCCGGGCGGTCGAGGTCGAGCTCGACGAGCCGGAGCGGGCGCGACTGCTCGTAAGGGGGCGTGCTGGCATGCGATTCCGGACGGCTCCGCGGATTCTCATAGGTTCGGCACCACCTCTCGGGACAGGAGATCGAGGGACGAGAGCGCGAGTTCGTGGGGCATGTCGGGCCATTCGGTGCGAAGGATGTACTCGTCCACCCCGACGGCCTCGCGGAATCGAGCGAGTTCGGCCCGGCAGTACTCCGGGTCGCCCAAGATGAAGTGGTGTGAGTCCGGCGCGTCTGCGTCCCACGACCGTCCATCGTCGGCGGGATGACCGTCGTCTTGGCCCCATGAGCCGTAGTGGGCGTACTTCTTTCGGAGATACGGCAGCGCCTGGTCTCGCGCGAGGGCGGTCGTGGCAGCGCAGAAGATCTCGCGGAAGGCTGCCGTCGTACCGGCGGATCCACCGACAACTTCCCGACCACGCCTCGACCTTCTGGGTGCTTCAACGATCACGGTAGGAGTTGCCGCCATCGTCTTCGGGCTCAGCGAAGCTCCGATGTGGGGGTGGGCACATCCCGCGGTCATAAGCAGTTGGATCGGGGCGGCCATCTGCATCGGAGCTTTCGTCCTCAGGGAGCGCCACGCCGCCGATCCACTCATCAACCTCTCCATCTTCGCGGTGAGGAACGTGAGCGGCGGCAATGCGATCATGGCGGCCGTCTATGCCGGTAACCTCAGCTTCTTCTTCGTACTGACCTTGTGGATGCAGACCGTGCAGGGGTGGAGCCCCCTCCAGACCGGCCTGGCCTTCGCACCCTTTCCCGTTGTTCTGGGTCTGGTAGCCGCACAAATGGGACGTCTCATCGCCCGATACGGATTTCGCCGATTCTTGATCCTGGGCCCGGCGCTGGTCGTCACAGGAATGATGTGGCTGTGCTTCCTACCTCCGGAGGGCTCCTACGTCGTTTCCGTACTTCCAGGGTTGCTGGTCATGGCCGTGGGGTACGGTCTGACGTTCTCACCGGTCTATGCGGTATCGACGGGAGGGCTGCCCCCCGATCTGGCTGGCACGGCCTCGGGGCTGGTGACGACGTCGCAACAGATTGGAGGGGCGACTGGCCTTGCGGTGATTGCGGGCGTCGCAACCTCTATCGCAGGTGGCCAAGGAACGGATGTTCAGGCCCTCACCGCCGGGTACGACGCCGCAATGGCGTTCGCCGCCGTTTTTACTTTGTGCGCGGTCGTCGTGGCGGCAGTCGTGATTCGCCAGCCCCGTAGCGACCTCGAGACAGCGGGATCGGCTCGCGTGCGACACGGAGTCAACGCGCCGTCCCCACAGCGTGACCGCGGAGCATCTCCTCAACTCTCCAGTTCCGAACCGACCCGTCGATCCGGACATCGAGGAGCCTGACTGGTTCTGCGGCCTGCTCCTCCAGCGCAGCCTCCAGATCGTCGAGCGTCTCCACGCGCGCACCTGCCGCGCCCAGGGCGCGCGCGACCGCCGCCAGATCGGGGGTGGAAATGCGTGCGAACGCAGGATCGAGTCCGTACATCTCAAGCATGTGAACCTCTTGACCGTAAGCTTCGTCGTTGAGCACGACAACTGTGAGGGGGACCTCGAGTCGCACCGCGGTCTCGAGCTCCTGGAGGTTCATGAGAAAGCCACCATCACCGACGATGGCGACGACCCGCGCCTCCCTGCCGTCATCGATTACCGAGGCGGCCGCCCCTAAGGCGAGTAACAAGCCCTGACCGATCGCTCCGAAGTCGAGGCCGAAGAGCATCTCGCTCGGGTCGTGCCACGACATCATCCCCGCCGCGAAGGTCGTGAAGTGCCCGCCATCGAGCGAGACGTGGCGAGGGTGCCCTATCGCTCGGTCGATAGCCCGGAGCGCAGACCGCGGGTCAATACCGGACCCACCGTCCACCGGGTCATAGGTGTACTCCTCACGCTGCGCTGCGACGATTCGTTCCCTCGCATGATCGGCACCCCGATCGATGCGGCTCTCCCGGAGTTCTTCGACGATCGCGCCCACCACGGCAGCACTATCACCTGTGAGAAAGGCCTCCCGTTCCTGCGTTCGTACAGGATGACGCACATCGATGCGAAGGATGTCTCGATCGCGTGTCAGCGCCCCTTGCTTCGTCGTATACCTCGACAAGGAGGTACCGACGGCGATGAGAAGGTCAGACTCCCGGATCGCCGCAGCGACAGGGCCGGTATCGAACCCCCCGCACACACCCAACATCAGGGGGTCGTCGTGCAGCAGACCGATTCCGCGCAATGTGGTCGCCATGGGCATCCCCACGCGGTGCGCAAGCTCGCCCACCACAGCAGCAGCATGAAGACCTCCACCACCAACGAGCAGAAGCGGACGTTCAGATGTCGCGATGAGATGCGCGGCCCAGGAGATCTCTTCTCGTGACGGAAACGCCATCATCGGGCGCGGATGAGGGTCGGCGGTCGCTCCCGTCACAACCTCGAGGTCCTGCACATCCATCGGGATACTGAGGATGACAGCGCTGCCGAGCTCAAGGGTGGCGAAGACGAGTTCAAGCGCGGGCTCCAGATCCGACGGATCGTTGACCGCGACGAAGGGGACACCAAGGCCTGCGGCCCACGATCCCTGATCCATCGCCTGAAAGTGACCATCGTCACCGCGCGGGGCGTCGCCCGCGAACACGAGGACAGGTGAGCCCGCGCGCGCCGCCGACGCGATCGAAACCCCGGCATTCACCAGACCTGGCCCGGCAGTCACGGCAGCGAGTGAGGCGCGTCGGCTGGCTCGAGAGTATCCATCGGCCATCGCCACAGCACCCTGCTCATGCCTAGCGGTGCGCATGGTCATCCCGTGTGCTTCCTTCAGCGTCGTGCACAGCTTAATGTTTCCTTCACCGAGCAGTCCGAAGAAGCCTTCGCCGCCGCGCTCTGCGTACGCTTCCGCGACGCGCTCGTATACGCGCATGAGTGCCTTCCTTCCCGCGTGGCCCGCCTGAACTGTTTCGCATCCGGCAACGGTGCTGGATTAGACGAGGTAGAAGCGAACAATAGGAAAAAGGTATACCGGTCAACTCTAACGACCGTTGCGTATACGGCAATCACAAGAAGCAACACATTCTCAATGACGAGGAGAGTCAGCATGACAGCACAAGCTCGGACAGCTCGCGTGACCGCGGCAGCGGTCCTCACGACCGCCGTCGTTCTCGCAATCGTTGGCTGCAGCGGCCAAGACGTGGAGAACGCTCCCACCGAAGGGGCAGCAGACGTCAACCGCGACGCCACTCTCACCTTCGGGTTCAATGAACCCCCAACAAGCTTGGACCCCTACGCTGGCACATCCGCCCAGGACCTTCCGTGGCTACTTCCGGCATACGACACGCTCTTGCACTACAACCCCGACGGCACACTCGCGCCTGGCCTCGCGGAGTCGTGGGATCTCACCGACACGGAGTTCACCGTCCAGCTACGCCCCGACCTCACCTTCCATGATGGAACCGACTTGAACGCCGACGCCGTCGTCGCGAACTTCGAACGCGCGAAGACCTTGCCGACGTCAGCCATCCAAAGTGACATCGCATCGGTGGAATCGGCCGAGGCGGTTGATGATCTCACCGTCGTGTACCAACTAGCTGGGCCGGACGCATCCGTGCCCGCGACCTTCGGCGACCGCGCCGGCATGATGATCTCGCCTGCCGCGTTCGACGATGGCACCAATCTCGCGACGACGATGGTCGGCGCCGGCGGCTGGGAGGTGAGCAACTACTCTCCGGGTGATGAGCTGACGGTCACTCGCTACCACGACTACTGGGATCCCGATGCGGTCGAGGTTGAAACCCTGGTGATACGGACGATCGCCGACGATGACACCCGACTGAACGCGCTCCGATCCGGCGAAATCGACATGGCGCGACTCGTACCTGGGCAGGTGACCCTCGCAGAGGCCGATTCGTCTCTCACCGTCCAGACCGACACGCCGATCGCCGTCGATCACTTGGGACTCAACATCGCGATCGCGCCTTTCGACGACCCGCAGGTTCGTATGGCCATCGAGTACGCGATCGACCGCGAGGCGATCGTTGAGGGTGTGTACCGCGGCATTGGGACGGTGGCGTGGCAGCCGTTCCCGCGAAGTGACTACTTCGCTTTCGATCCAGAACTCGAAGAGATGTATCCGTACGACCCGGAGCGAGCGCGAGAACTCCTCGCCGACGCCGGGTACCCCGACGGATTCTCGTTCGACTTCTACACAAACAACCAGCCGTTCCGCGTGCAGGCGACAGAGGCCATCGCTGCGATGCTCGCTGACGTCGGAATCCAAGGAAACATCATCCCGCTCGACGGTCCGACGCTGCTCGACGAGTTCTATTACCAAAAAACCGTTCCCATGTACTTCACGCCGTGGGGGGGGCCGCGCCGATCCGTCGATCACCCTCGATAACCTGGTCGGCCCAGACGGTCTGAACAACCCTGCCCGAACGGCAACGCCAGAGTTGACCGCCCTCCTGGACGAGGCGCGTTCGGAGACCGACACACAAGCGCGGACCGAGGTGCTGCACGAAACCTCGGCGAACATCATGGAGGATGCTCGGATGATCCCCGTTGCTGCGCCGTCCATCATCGTGGCCTTCCAGCCGGATGTCGTCGGATACCAGGCGCCACTGACCGCACACCGGTTCGACTTCCTCGGTGTGGGGATCTCCGCCGCCGCAAGTTGACGCGCATAAGCGACTGCCCCTCCCCCGACAAACGGAGGAGGGGCAGTCGCTTTTTCGCCGCTCAGTGAGCAGCAGGTTCAGCAGACGCACTCGGGAACACCGCAGCACGCTTCTCCCGCATCGCTGTCACGCCCTCCTGCGCGTCCGGTGAGAAGAAGCCCATCTTCTCAACTGCGAGTGAGTAGTCGAACGCCGTCAAGCCGCCGAGCCGGAGCCATTGATTCAGCGCACGCTTGGAAAGGGAGAGCGCTTGCTGCGATCCGTCGGCAAGCCGTCGTGCCAGATCGCTCGCCGTGGACACCACGTCCGCGCGCGGCACCGCCTGAGTAACAAGCCCGATCTCAGCCGCCTTCTTGCCGTCCAACATCTCCCCCGTAAGGAGGTAGTACTTCGCTCGAGACAGGCCGCACAAGAGCGGCCAGATCATCGCACTGTGATCGCCGGCCGCCACCCCGAGCTTCACGTGTCCATCACCCAACCGGGCATCGTCGGCGATGATAGAGATGTCGGACATGATTGCGACCGCTAGTCCGGCGCCCACTGCGGCCCCGTTGATAGCCGAGATGATCACTTTGTCGCAATTCACCATCCCATAGACGAGATCCCGCGCCTCCCACGTCACCGTGTCTACGTAGCGGTCCTCGTTGGTCAACGACATGCGATGTTTCAGCATGTTGAGGTCCGCGCCCGCCGAGAATGCTTTTTCTCCTGCACCGGTGACGACGATCACATTCACTCGGGGATCACGCCCCAGGTCGCGCCAGATCTCGACCAATTCTTGATGCAGCCGATGGTTGACGGAGTTGTACTGCTCCGGTCGATTGATCGTCACGGTCGCTACTCGGTCGTTGACGTCGACCAACAGGTGTTCGTAGGCCGACGCGTAGTCGACTTCCTCGTTGCCCAGCACCATTGCATGTTCCTTTCATTGGTTGGTACAAGTAAGTATGTTACTAGTATCCCGCTTTCGTCGACCCCTGCAGAGTCGGCAAGTGGTGGGGGACGGTGGGCGGATTCGTCGCCCCGACTCGTCTCGCGCACTCATCGAATTCCTCAGCGGCACGTACGACGGCGCGAGCCTGCTCAGCCAGCAAGATGCCCTTATTCGTTGCTCTTAGCACGCGGCCATCCCGCACAAAAAGCTGTGCCCCGACGCGATCCTGTAACTGGTTCATCTGACGCGAGACCTGCGCGGTGCTATACCCGACCGCTCTCGCGGCGGCTACAAATGACCCCTTCTCGACGACGGCGAGAAGGGTTCGCAGTACAGCGACGGCCAGCACGCGCTTCTCCTCACTACCGTCCGGAAACCGTGCCGAACAACCTGGCGATCGGTGCGAGAACGACAGGACGTGCCGCAACCCAAGCGCCAGCCAAGACGGCCAGAGATGCAGCGAAGAACCAGAAGCCAGCCCAATTGTCGGCATAGGCGTCAGGATCGCCGGAACCCTGCATCGCGTACATGTGATTCAGGTTGCGAAGAGCCCCGGTCGCGAGCACAAGGAACACGTGGATCACTATGAAGACCACGAAATAGACCATGGTCGGATAGTGGACGGCACGTGCCCACTCGACGGGGTATGCCCGGCTGAGCGCCTTCGCGTTCTTCGGCCATATACCCGACATTCTTATGCCCGACAAGACGGCCAGTGGCGCTGCGACGAAGACGGTCACGAAATACGCGATCTGCTGGAGAGCGTTGTAGTTGACCCATCCGTTCTCGGTGGGCCAGTCAAGCGAGATGTATTGCAGAAGTGCGCTGACCGCGTTCGGAACAACCTCCCACGATGTGGGGACGATGCGCATCCACTGGCCCGAGATGAACAGCAGGGCGATGAACAGGACCCCGTTCAGTAGCCACAAGATGTCCAACGACTGGTGGAACCACAGGCTCAAGCTGATCTTGCGATCTCTGTTCCAGCGGGGAGTCCAGTAGGCTCCCGGCCGCGTCTCGCGCCGAACCTGCAGCCCGGAACGGATGATGAGCAGCATGAAGAAGGTGTTGAGGAAGTGCTGCCAACCGAGCCACGCCGGAAAACCGACCGGCGCCCCGTCCGGCAGGTGGTACTCACCCGGGTAGGCAGCCAGCCACTCTCGCATCACATCCAGCGAGAGGAACCATCGAACCGCCAGAACAGCCATCCCCGCGGCGAAGACGAGGCCAAGGCCGCCCACGAGTGCGACCCCCACCCACTGCCGGATCGTGAAGGGTCCGTAGCGCCGCGCTTGGGCGCGTGGGTCCCGCGGCGCGGAAGCAGCCCTCCCTGGCCAGGCGGAGCGATGCATGCTCAGCGGTTTCCGCGACGTCACGGCTGCGCCATCGCTTGTCGGCGGCGCCGAGGCAACGGGCGCTGCGGCGCCTTCCGTCGATGCCGCGGGGACGGTGCTCAACGGGGCTTCGGCGCGGGGAGACTCACCGAACGGAGCGACCACAGCATCGTCGGCCGGCCATGCCTCGCCGCCGGGAGTGCGAGGAAGCCCTCGTCGGGGCGCCATTCCGGTCGCAGACTCGGTTGGTGTGTCACCTACGCCCTCCGCTCGTCGCAACGGCGGGGTGGGCGAATCGATACCCTGGGTACCGGAGGCCGACGCATCGTCCGCAGAGTCGCCGGAAGGCCACGGCTTTCCGCTCTCAATGCGTGGCAGTCCTCGGCGCTTTCGGGCGGGTGAGAGCTTGGGGCTGCTCCGCTCGCCGTCCTCCCCTACCACTTCGGAGCTGACCGCCTCCTCCCGCGCCGCCGCTCGCGCAGCAGGTTCGATAGGACTCGAACCGACTCCCGGCCACGGCGAGCCGCTGATAGTGCGCGGGAGTCCGCTTCGGATGGGTGAGTGGCTCATGGGTTCCTTCAGCCTCTACTTCCGTCGGGCCTCAATCGCGGAAATCAGTTGCGGAACGACCTCGAAGAGATCTCCGACGACACCGAAGTCCGCGATCTCGAAGATCGGTGCGTCCGCGTCCCTATTGATCGCGACGATCGTTTTCGCGGTCTGCATCCCGGCGCGGTGCTGGATCGCACCCGATATGCCTAGTGCGACATACAATTGGGGCGACACGGATACGCCGGTTTGACCGACCTGTGCGGCGTACGGAATGTAGCCGGCGTCAACGGCTGCGCGCGATGCCCCCACAGCCGCTCCGAGAGCGTCCGCGAGCTCTTCAACAAGGGCAAACTTTTCTTGAGACCCGAGTCCGCGGCCTCCGGAAACAACTCTGGAGGCACCACGAAGCTCTGGCCTGGAAGACTGCGCGACCGCGGCCTTGAAGCTGTCGATCCTGGCAGCAGGTTTGCCGGATGGGGCGACATTAAGAGGAGCCGCGTTGAGTGGCACCTGTTCTGCGCGAGCTTCGATGGCACCTTGACGCACGGTTATCACCAGCGGACCCGAGGTGACGGCGGAAGACGTATTGTAGGCACCGCCATAGACGGAGTGGTGCGCTACGACGCCCTCATCGTCCCGGGAAACACCGACGGCATCGACCGCGAGACCGAGGCCTAGACGCGCAGCCACGCGCCCTGCCGCGTCCCGACCCTCTATCGAGTTCGACACGAGCACAGCGTCTGCCCCGATCGTCGTCACGGCGACTTCCAGAGCATCGACGATGGGCACAGTCAGCTCGCTACCATCCGAGGCAACCGTCAACACGCGCGTCGCACCGAGGCGGGCAGCCTCCGACGATGCACCGCCAAGACGATCCTCGCTCGACACAATCACCGCGACCGGCGAGCCTATTCCCGCCGCTGCGCCCAGTAGCCCGGCGGCCGACTTCGCGACCTCCCCGGAGGGGAGCACGTCCACCAGAACCAAGACTTCGTTCGACATCGTCACTCCCTCAGATCAGTCGGTTCTTGACGAGGAACTCCGCAAGCTGCTCTCCGGCGTCACCTTCGTCGACGATCTTCAATCCCGCTTCGCGGGGCGGCTTCTCCGCGACCGCGATGAGAATCGACCGTCCCGCAACATCGCCGGCATCGACGTCGAGATCCGCGAGGGAAAGAATCTCAAGCTGCTTCTTCTTAGCCGCCATGATCCCCTTGAAGTTTGGAAATCGTGCGTCTGGGAGCGCCTCCGTAATCGAGATGACTGCGGGTAACGCCACCGAGACCTCCATGGATCCGGCATCAGAGGCACGGACACCGGAGACTTGATCGGGCGAAATGCTGAGAGACGAGAGCGCCGTCGCCTGCGCGACTCCGAGACGCTCGGCAATCATTGCCGGGATAACCCCCCCCCAACCCCGTCGGTCGACTGGTTCCCCGCGATGACGAGATCGAAGCCTGTCTTCTCGATCGCGGCCGCAAGCACTTGAGAGGTGAGCCCGAGGTCCGCGCCAATGAGCGCATCGTCCACGACGTGCACTGCCGATGCGGCTCCCATGGCGAGACCCTTGCGAATGGTCGCGGCGGCAGACTCGGGAGCTACCGAAACGACGACAACCTCCGTGTCGGCGTGTTCGTCTGCGTACGAGAGTGCAACCTCTAGTGCCCGCTCGCCGATCTCATCCAGCACCGATTCGGACGCCCCCCGAGCTGCTAGCCCGGTCTCGAGGTTCAGCTCGCGATCCCCCCACGTGTCAGGTACCTCTTTCACCAGAACCAGGATCTTCATGCCTCCTCCTTTGGGTTGACGATTTCTTCCGTGTTCACCAGGTTCGTCCGCCGTTAACAACGATGAGTGAGCCGGTGGTGTAACTGGAGTCAGGTGAGGCGAGATACAGCGCCGCCCCAGCGATCTCATTGGGATCGGCAATGCGCCCCATCGGCACCGATGCGAGCAGCTGGTGCTGAGCGTCGTTCCGCGGCTCGCCGTCTTCGCTCACGAGTCCAGGGCAGAGCGCGTTGACGCGAATGTGTGGCGCGAGCTCACCCGCGAGAGTGCGTGTCATCATCCACAGCGCAGCCTTGCTGGCGCCGTACGCGCCGAGCCCCGGCGACGGTTGGAGGCCCGAGCCTGACATCAGATTGATGATCGACCCGCCCCGACGTTGCATCATGCCCGGCGCGATCTTGCGAATGAGCCGGAATGGTGCGAGGAGATTGGTGCTCATGACCTCGTGCCATTGACCGTCACCGGCATCGATGAGGTGGTCGCCTCGACTCACTCCGAGGGTGTGAGCGTTGTTGACCAGGACATCGACGGACGTGACGGGAATCGCATCGAAGATCTTCGAAAGCCCGGACTCTGTGGCGACATCCGCCGCGACGGTGCAGACCTTCGCGCCGGTCGTCGACGAGAGCGCCGCCGCTACCCGTTCGAGGCGTTCGCGCTCACGCGCGACAAGAACGAGGTCCGCGCCGGCGTGCGCGAACGCGGTGGCGATCGCCAGGCCGATATTGCGGCTAGCGCCCGTGATCAGCGCCGTGCGCCCGTCGAGTCGGAACGAGCGGGGCGGGGCGAGGCTGAGCGTTGTCACGATCGAACTCATCGTGCGCCGTCCAGGATGTGAAGTTCTTGCGCGATGATCCGGTGTTGGATCTCCGCCGTCCCCTCCACGATGGTGAAGAAGCGGACGTCTCGGTAGAGGCGTTCAATCTCCGAGTCCTCCATATAGCCGGCTCCTCCGAAAACGCGCAGCATCTGGTCGATGACATCGACCGCGGTCTCGGCGGCGACGAGTTTCGCCTGCGAGCATTCCAGGACCGGTATCACCCCGGTACGGGAGTACATATCGGCCGCGTGGTACGCGAGCAACTCGGCCGCACGTAGCCGAGCGCTCGACTCTGCGAGCTTCATCGAAATCTCTTGATGCGATCCAATCGGCTTGCCGAATGTGTGGCGGGTACGCGCGTAAGCCATCCCCAAGTCGATCGCCCGCCGCGCTGCCCCCAACGCCGAGGCTGCTACCAGTGCCCGTCCGATGACAAGCACTCCGAGGATGTCGGCGAGCGTGCCCCCACCTGCCGGGGACAGCCGACGGTTGTCGGGTATGCGCACGTTGTCGAACACAAGTTCACCGACCTCGGAGGATCGGCAACCTAGTTTGTGAAGTGTGCGCTCGCAGGCGTAACCCTCATCCTCGCGCATCACCAAGAAGACGCCGTAGTTGCCCGAGGCACCGACCCGCGCCGTCACTGCAATCGCATCGGCGAGCGGGCCGTTGGTGATGAAGGTCTTGCGGCCCCTGATTATCCAGCCGTCGTCCGTCCGCTCAGCGACAGTTCGCATATTGCGCACGTCCGAGCCACCGTCCGGCTCAGTGATAGCCATAGCGATTACGAACTCACCAGCAAGCGCCGGCACCAACCAGCGCTCGTGACCTGCGGGGGAGCCGAATCGGTGGAGGTACGCGGTGCCCACGTGGTCCTGATGACCGAGCCCTGAAGAGAGCCCGACCGATACGTATGAGAACTCCTCGCGGACGACCATCGCTGCGGAGAGGCCACCACCGCCTCCACCGACCTCCGCGGGATAGTGCGTGCCGAGAAAGCCGTGCCGCCCCGCGAGCGCGAACAGCTCGCGCGGGAACTTCTGGTCTCGCTCGGCAACCTCTACGCGGGGCAGGATCTCCCGCTCAGCAAAGGATCGCGCGGCCGCTCGCAACTGTGCAAGGTCGCCACCGAGTTCGAGAGGAGCGAGCGTCATTTCGAGGCGACCTTCCTCGCCGCGAACCGGCGCAGGCGCTCGTCTCGGTCGGCGTCCGGCACGAGGTTGAGGCGCCCGCGATGATTGAGGCGATCGTCGTCCCATTGCGCCTCACCGTAGGGTCGGCCGAACCCCGAGTTGAGCATCTGTTTGATGTAGGAGATGGCGCGCGCGCTATTCGACGCGATGCGTCTTGCCAGTTCCATGGTCTCTGCCGTCAGCTGATCTGCCGGCACAGCACGGCAAGCGATACCCAGTTCAGCAGCGCGCACCCCCGACAGGGGTTCGCTCGTGTAGAGCATTTCGCGCGCGAGCGCGATACCGAGTCTGCGTGAGTACCGCTGAGGCTCCCCGGAACCGGGCACGAGACCGAAGCGGGCGTGGGTGTCCTGGAAGATCGCGGTCTCCGCCGCAATGATGAGGTCGCAGCAGAGTGCGAGGTGAAAGCCGCCTGTCATCGCATGACCGCGGACGACCGCTATGACGGGCACGGGGACCTCCCCGAAGCGGTCCCAGACTCTCGAACCGCCCAGACCCGCTTCCCCCACCGTCCGGGAGTCGGGGTTGTGCACAGCCGACAGATCAGCACCCGCGCAGAAATCGGGGCCCTCTCCAGTGAGCAGCACGACGCGGGCGCCGCGCTCACCCACAGCGACGTCGAGGGCACGGCCGAGCTCTTCAAGCATGTCGAGCGTGAGCGCGTTTCGGCGCTCGGGACGGTTGAGCGCGATCTCGATGATGCCGTCGGCGAGCTCCGTGGACTTGACGGTCGCTTCCACGTTCATCGGCTCTCCCAACCAAGATCGAGGACTCCATCGCTCAAGACCAAACGCTCGCCGACCTGAGCGTTGAATGAGAGGTGGTCGCCGCTACCGCCGATCCGGACCTGGAGCGTGTCTCCTGGGAGAACGGGTGATCTAAATCTGACTGACAATCGCCGTAACGACGACCAGGCATGGTCCGTCATGACATCCAGCACCGACCGCGCGACGATCGCCGCCGTACACAGCCCATGAAGGATAGGGCGTTCGAAACCGGCGGCGCGAGCAATCGCGGGGTCCCAGTGGAGCGGGTTGTCGTCTCCGGTCTGGGCATAGAGGAGCGCCTGCTGCGGCAGTGTCTGAACGTCGATTCTCGTATCGCCAATCTCGATGGCAGCAGGTGCTTCAGGATCGGCCGGCACATGAGGTTGCCCGCATCGCGCCCCCCGTATGACGCTCGTCACAATATTGCGCGCGAGAGGGACACCACGACGATCGACGCTCACCGTTTCGCGTCGCACAAGAACACCCGTGCGAATGTCACCGACCGATAGGAGACGCGATGTGCTCGTGCCGCTTTCCTCGTGAGCGAGGGGGCGAAGGAGCTCGAGTTCGTGACCCGCATAGATCACATCAGCGGGTGAGTAGTCGAGTCCAGGAAGCGGCACATAGCGAAGGCTGTGGGCATCGGCGAGCAGCATCGCAAGCGTTGGCAGAACCTCCGGTTGTTCGGTCGTGACCAGACGGAGGTCCGCAGAATCAACCGGTGAAGCGGGCGCACCAACCGCCAGGGCGTATCGACGGACCTCTGCTGGCCCCCATTTCCATGGCACCACGCCGTAGGCGGGGTCAATCCACGTTGTCATCCGGACCTCCCGAATCGTCCGACGATCGCGTCGCGCTGGAGAGCGATCGACCGAAGATCATCGCCGCTACGACGGCGAGAACGAGGACGACCCCCTGGAGAACCCAGCCCACGCTGTAGGTCGTGGCTTGCACGATCGAGCCGAACAGGAATGGTCCGACCGCGAGCCCGATGAAGAATCCGCGCAGCATCCTGGCCGCCGACACGCCGACGGAGCGACGCGGAACGTTCTGCATGATCGTGACCATCCCGAGCGCATTCCAGCCCACGATGGTCGCTCCGCCCACCGCAGCCGAAGCCCAGATCATCCACGGGTAGATGAGTGCGAGCACACACATCACAGCAGAGCACGCGCCGAGCCCCGCGATCAGTTGGAGAAGCACCGCGGGACGGACGCCCCTCTCGCTCAGCCTCGCCCATACGACTCTCGCCATCACGGAAGCGAGCGCGAATACACCGAAGACCGCCCCACCGGTGATCGCCGAGAAGCCCAGCCTCTCGGTCGAGTACAGCACGTAGAAGCCGTTGCACACGCCGGTTGCGACGCCGAGGAGAAGGGCATAGGCGGCTAGCCAGCCGAGCCAGCGTGAGTTCACTACCTCTGACTCCGGATGGCGATCCGGTGAGAGTTCCTTGGGAGGCGCTGCGCGAAGCGCGATGACGGTGACGATCGCCAGGATGGGAATTGCGCCCGCAGCGAGTGCGGCGATGTGCCACCCCGCCAACACGGCAAGAGGCGGGAGTGCAAAGGCCAGAACGAGTCCCGCGCCTGTTGCTCCCGACTGCTTGATTCCGGTCGCGAATGCCCGTGACCCGGGTGGAATCCTGTGAGCGATCATGCCATTGCTGCCCGGATTCGACGCCGCCATCGCCAATCCACCGAGAAGCAAGGTGACCACCAAACCGGGCCAACCGAAAGTGCTCGCAAGGGCGATGCTCGCCAGCAATGAGCACAGGGCGCCCACGACGATGACGCGCACCGGGTCCCAGCGATCCGCGAGGCGACCGATCGCTCCGCTTGACGTGGCGGCTACGACATATAGCCCGCTGAGAATCAGGCCGATCCCGGAGGTCGAGATCCCCAAACTTTCGGTGAGGAACGGTGAAAGTGTCGAGAATGAGTAGGTAGCCGTGGCTCCCGTGGCCATCGCTAGCGACAGGGCGGATATGAGCAGCGGCCCACCGCTCGACCTGCGCCGCCCCGGCTCGGGGAAGGTCGAGTCTCTTGACACTAGACGGTCGCCCGCGGAGCACGTTCTCGGGTCCCTTCCAGTAGCTGCTGATCAGCCCCGAGTTGCGGCGCCGTACGCGTCGGGATATGTGGATGGCCACCGAGCTTCACCGGGTTGCCTGCCACTTTCAGCTCACCGACCACGGGATCATGAAGTGTTGCGAGCATCTCGCGCGCCGCGACCTGTGGGTCGGAGAAGAGATCGGCTACATCCTGGACAGGGGCGGCAGGAACCCCCGCAGCCGTCAGAACGCTAGCCGCCTCCACCGGGGTTAGCGCCGAGGCCCATTCCTCGATGAGAGGGCGAAGCACGAGGTCCTGATTGGAGGACCGCTCCATGCCGGTTCGTAGGCCCTCGGCGGCAACTAGGTCGGGCCGCTCGATGGCCACGCAGAATCTCGCCCAGATCCAATCGCTCGCGATCCCGACCGCAAACCATCCGTCTTTTGCGCGAAAGGCGCCATAGGGCGCCGAAGTAGGACTGAGGCCGCGCTCGGGAATGACTCCGAAGTGAGCGTAGTGTCCGACGGACTGTTCATTCAGCGCCACCATCACGTCGTACATGGCGATGTCGACGTGCTGCCCTTCTCCGGTGGCATCGACGCCTCGCAAGGCGAGCACGACACCGAACGCTGCCATCACTCCTGCGAGCTGATCCGCGACAGGGGCGCCCAGATAGAGCGGAGGCTGCCCCGCCTCTCCGACGCGCGTCATCATTCCGCTCATAGCCTGGGCAACGATGTCGAACGCGGGAAGGTCGGCGTAGGGGCCCCGCGGGAGGACGTCACCGTGTCCGAATCCTGAGATGCTCGCGTAGACCAACCGTGGATTGCGCTCCCGCAACTGACTCCACCCGAGGCCGAGCCTGTCCATGGCGCCCGGTCGCAAGTTTTCCCATACGACATCGGCTTCATCGACCAGTCGGAGGAATGCCTCCTTCCCTTCCGCAGACTTCAGGTCGAGAACCACGCTGTGCTTGTTGCGGTTGATCCGCAAGAAGCTGTAGCTCATCCGCCCCTCCGCGGTTTCGTAGTTCGGTGTCGCCCTGCGATAGCCGTCTCCCTCCGGGGGTTCGACTTTGATTACTTCTGCGCCGAAGTCCGCGAGCAGCATGCTGCCGTACGGACCCGACAGGAAGTTCTCGATCGCGAGGACCCGGACACCGCGGAGCGGCCCTGTTTCGTTTGCGGTCACCATTGACCTCCACCTTCTTGCCGCCAGATCCGCAGAACCTCTGCGGAGTGATTCTCGAGCGAGGACACCAGATCCCCCGGTTCGTGTAGTGGTCGCAGGACAACATCGGTGACACCGTCCAGCGCGTAGTCCCGAAGTCGTTCGGCGATGACCTCGACCGGACCGCACGGCACGCATTTGCTGACTGTCCCTGACATGTCGCGGTGGTACTGCGCCGAGAGGTATGCGGTCGCTCTCTCCTCGGCAGATGCGACGTCCGAACCAAAGCATGCGAACACATGCGCAACGACCCGGAGCTGGCGTGACGGCGCGAGCTCACGTAACCGTCGGATGCCCGATTGCACTCGATCTGGACTCATCAGGTAGGGCATCCAGCCATCGGCGAGTCGGGCCGCGCGTTTGAGGGCGGCATCAGATCGGCCCCCGATGATGATCGGCACTGTACCCGACACCGGACGCGGCAGGACCTGCACGTCATCGAAGTCGAAGTAGTTGTCGTGCAGGCTTGTCGGCTCGCCACGCCATAGCTCCTTCAAAACTTGGACGGTCGCGTCCGTACGTCCCGCTCGTTCTCCGATAGGTATCCCCGCCGCTGCGAAGTCCGCGTCGAACTCGCCTCCAATTCCAACTCCGAGGAGAGCGCGCCCGCCACTGAGATAGTCCAGGCTCGCGAAAGCGCGAGCTGTGATAGTTGGCGACCTCAAGGGAAGCAGGTACACGCCCGTTGCGAGCTCGATACGTGAGGTACGGGCCGCGACTGCTGAGAGGAGGACGGCCGGATCGAAAAGGGGGTGAGTCCACGACACATGGTCGTTGACCCAGAAATGATCGAATCCGATTTCGTCCGCGCGTTGACCGAACGTCAACACTTCCTCGGCCCGCGGAAAGCCGAGCGTTCCGGGGCCAAATCCTGTTCCGAGTCTCGGTTTGGTCGTCATCGCACCACTCCGGCTTCACGCAACGCAATCAGCTCCTCAGCCGAGACTCCCACGTCACGGAGGACGCCATCGGTGTCCTCTCCCAGCGCAGGGGCAGCCGCGTTCCTCGGTCGCTCCGCATCGGTGAAGACGAACGGCGATCGCACCGCGTCCTCGGGGGCACTTCCACCAAGAAGACCGCGGGCGGCGAAGTGTTCATTCGTCAGCGCATCACCAATGGTTAGCAGTGGCGCAGCGGGGATCCCTTTCGCCTGCATCACCTCGAACCACTGCCCCACGGTCCGCCCCCGAATCCGCTCTCGGAGCCGGGCATCCAGCTCGCCGAAAGCGTCGTGATCATGCTGCCGAGGGATGTCGTCTTCCATATTGAGCAGGGCGCACAGTCTCTCCCAGAACACGGGTTCCATGCACCCCAGACTCAGCCAGTCCTCGTCGGCGGTCGCATAGATTCCGTATCCCGGCAGCGCACCCGTGACCGGGAGCCCGTTAGGGAGTGGCTCCTGCCCGGTTCCTATCCACCACTGCGCCCGCGTCTGCTGCCAGTAGAGGGCTCCCTCAGCCATACTGAGGTCCAGGTAGTCGCCGACGCCAGAACTATTGCGGCCTATCAACGCAGCCAGGATCCCGCTCACAGCCATGGTCGCACCACCACCTATGTCGGCGATCGGGAGCCAAGGGATCCTTGGCTGATCCGAAGTCCCGAAATAGCGCAAGAGACCCGAGAGCGCCATGTAATTGATGTCGTGGCCCGGGAGAGCAGCGTAGGGCCCAGTTTGGCCGTAGCCTGATAGCGACGCGTACACGACACGCGGATTGATCTCGCGCACGACATCCGGACCGATCCCAAGCTCTGTCACCAGGCCGGGACGGAAGCCTTCGATGACCACGTCCGCGTCCGCTGCAAGTCGCAAGACCAACTCGCGGCCACGATCGGCTTTCAAGTCGATGGCGACGGATCGCTTGCGGCGATTGAGCATGCCGAAGCGGACCGATCCGGCATCGCCGAGCGGTGGATTGGATCGCTCAGGGTCTCCTCCGCGCGGGTGCTCGACCTTTACGACATCGGCGCCTAGGTCAGCAAGCATCATCGTCGCAAACGGCCCCGGCAAGATCCTCGTGAGGTCGAGTACCTTGATTCCGGTGAGAGGTGCGGGTTGTGTCACAAGTGTTCCCTTCGAGCCGTCATGCCAAGACCCCGTCGTCGCGAAGTGATGCGATATCCGAGATGCTCATTCCGAGGAGGTCCTGCAGGACGGTGTCGGTCTGTTGGCCCAACAGAGGCGCTGGCGTATCGAGGCGACCGGGCGTCCGCGAAAGGCGGGGTGTCGTCGCGGTGTAAATGGTGTCCCCCATGACGGGATGGGGGAGCGTCTCGAAGGCCCCGCGCGCACGGAGCCCAGAAGCGCCCTCGAGCAGCTCACCCGCATTGCGGACGACGGACACGGGAACTCCGCTTCGCACAAGGCGTGCTTCGATCTCGTCCGGCTCGAGCGCAGACGTCCAATCCGCCAGTTGTGACTCGATCGTGTCGCGGGAAGCCAATCGACCTTCGAAGGTCGACCAGCGGTCCGCAGCAAAGGAATCGAGGCCGGTCGCGCCCGCCAGCCCTCGCCACTGGCGATCGTCCATGACGGCAATCGCCACCCAGCGGTCGTCACCCGCGGCAGGGAACACTCCATGAGGCACGGCATGGGCGATCCGGTTGCCATCGCGAATCGGTGCGTGGCCGAGCGCAGCAGCCTCGATGGCCGGGCCAATGACGTTGATGGTCGACTCCAACTGCGAAAGCTCGATCCGCTGTCCCTGGCCCGTAAGTGCTCTGTGCCTTAGAGCGCCAAGGACCGCGAAGACCGCGTGGAGGGGGTTCGGCACGTGATCCGGATAGTTAGTCCCCGTCCCCACGGGCTCACGGTCGGGATATCCGCACAGCTCATGCAGTCCGCACAGCGCGACCAGCGTCGCCCCAAATCCCGAGAATGTCGAGTGCGGTCCTGACTCGCCCTGCATGGGCATCGCAAGATAGATCAGATCCGGACGAACTTCGGTGAGCTCTTCATATCCGAGCCGCCATTTCTCCATGGTTCCGGGACGGAAGCTTTGAGCGCATACGTCACTGACCGTCGCCAGACGTAGAACAACGTCTCGCGCGCGCGGGTGCGTAAGGTCGAGCGAGATACTGCTCTTCTGCGGGTTGCGGTCCGCGAAGTAGCCCGATCGCTCCAATGGATCGGTTCCGGGCGCGAACGGTCCCGTCCGTCGAAGTGGGTCGGGACGTGATCGCGATTCGACCTTGATTACTTCAGCGCCGAACTCGGCGAGGATCTTCGTACCAATCGGCCCCGCGCCAACCCACGTGAAGTCCAGGACGCGTACACCACTGAGAGGTAGCGCCGAGCTCATACCGGCACCTCCCTCTTCTGCTCTGCGATGGCCCACGGGGTTCCTGACATCCGAAAAGGAGCTCCGACGTGACGTGCCCCGTCTGGGCCGGCCTCGAAGAATCCGCGGGCGTTCAGATGCTCACTTGCCAGGAGATCGTTCGGATTGTTGATCGGACAGATCGCGATCCCGCGCCGCTGCGCCGCAGCGTAGATATCGGCCTTCGCGAAGCGCGAAGCGAAATCCTCAAAGACCTTTCGGAAGCGTTCCTGGGCGTACAGCGTCTTCCGAAACTCATAGTCGGCCCACTCATCCGAACTGAGCTCGTCTGCACCGACCGCACCGGCCTCCCGCAACCACGCGGTGAGATTCTGCCAACCCTGTGCCGTGCTGAGTCGCCCAACCATGACATAGAGGTACCCGTCTGCACAGGAGTAGACGCCGCTTCCGGCTTCCTCGTACCCCGGTCCTGATCTCCGACGAATGACGCCCTCCAGATCGGCGTATTGAAGCGAGTTCTCGAGCGCCGTGGCAACTGCCTCGGTGACAACCACGTCCACCTGCTGACCCGCGCCATCACGGTCACGTGCGAGGACAGCGAGCATTGCCCCTACCGCAGCGTAGAGGCTACCCATGCGCCAACTCTGGTCTCCATACGCACGCGTAGGAGCGCGATCCGGCCATCCCGCGAGGGTCAGAAACCCTCCCGCAGCGCTACTCACGATGTCGCTACTGGGCCGCATGGCATCATCGCCTTCGATACCCCACGGGGTCACTCGCACTCGAATGAGATCTTCCCGGCGTAGGCAGTCGTCCTCCCCCGGCAAGCCGAGCTGCTCGAGTACATCGGGCGCACCCGATTCGAGAACGATGTCCGCAGCGTCGATGAGTTGGGCAAGGCGGCGCGTGCGGTGGCCCTTCGCGGTCGGCAACTCCACCGGCACTTTGCCCCGGTGGAGATACGCCTGAACGACGGGGTCGGGATCGACGTTCCACCCCCGGACGGTGAGGCCAACGGGCGCAACAACACGCGCAACCTCCGCGCCCAGTCCTGCAAGGAGCCGACCGGCATACGCTCCGCTGTCGTCCCCGAGCTCCACGACGCGGATCCCGTCGAGCGCGCCGCTCACCGGCTCGCCCGCCGCTTGATAGATAGCTTGGCGACCTGACCGCGGTGGATCTCCGACGGCCCCTCAAGGATGCGGAGTACGCGACTATTGCGATAGACGTACTCGATGGGCAGTTCTTTCGAGTAACCCATTGCGCCGTGCACCTGCATTGCCCGGTCGACGACACGGCTCAACATCTCCGTGGCTTGCACCTTCACAGAACTGGCCTCAAGCCTGATGTCTCGTTCCCCCGCATCGAGTGCCGTGGCAGCGTCATGAACCATAAGACGAACCGCATGAAGCTCCATGACGGAGTCCGCGATCATGTTTTGCACGGACTGCCGGTCGGCGAGCGGAGCTCCGAAAGTGTGACGCTCGAGGCTGTACGAGCACATCATGTCGATCATGCGTTGCGCCTGACCGGTGCACCTGGCTCCAATTTCGACCCGACGCACGCCCAATCGGTTTGTGAGCGGCGGAAATGCGTTGCCGATCTCCCCAAGGACTGCATCGTCCGCGACCCGAACATTGTCGAAGAAGAGCCCGAAGGGGCGCTGTTCCCCCATGGTCGGTATCGGAGCGGAGATGTCGAGACCGGGCGCGTCTCGGTCGACGAGGAATGCGGTCATCCCGCCGCGGCTGCGCTTCTCCTGGTCCGTCACGGCGATGACGATAAAGAAGTCCACCGTGTCCGCCCAGGAGATCCACAGTTTGCTGCCATTTATGACCCACTCGGAGCCATCCTTGACGGCCGTCGTGCGGATACCCGCCGCGTCCGCTCCTGCGTCGGGCTCGGTGAGAGCGAGCGCGGATGTCATGTCACCTCGACAGAGGGGCTCGAGGTAGCGCTGCTTCTGCGACGACGTCGCCACGGCGTCGAGATAGGAGATGTTGGGACTCTCGGGAGGGAGGCGGTAGGGGGTGATGCTGTAGTTGACCTCTTCCAACGCCACCGCTTTCGCCTGCAATCCGAGACCAGCGCCGCCGAGCTCCTCAGGAACCTCTATTCCCCAAAGTCCGAGTTCCCGTACTGCTGCGGTGAGCTGCTGCTCTCTCTCGGGCTCGATCAGGGGAACCTTGTCGAATCCCCGCTCGACCTCGCGTCGGATGACCGATTCCTCGAGAGGCACAAGCTCTCGCCGCGTGAAGTCTCGCGCGATCTGCTGGACGGCCTCCAGCTCCTCGGTGAGGCGCATCAGGTTGTCTCTCTTTCGTCGGGGTCATTCCTGGTACTGCCGAGCCACTCGGCGAGGACGTCATCGGTGTCGGCACCAAGCTGCGGAGAGCTGCGCGGCTCGAGAGGAGGCAGTCGAGTCCCCTTGACTGGATTGCCCGCGACGCGCACCTCGCCCAGGACCTCGTCTGGAACGCGTACGATCATGTCCCGCGCGGCGACGTGCTCGTCCTCGAAGAGGTCGGCGACCCCCTGAACGGGCGACGCCGGCACGCCGGCTGCGCCGAGAGCAGCGACGATCTCGGAGACTGAGCGCTCGCCGGTCCACCGCTCGATAAGAGGGAGCAAGTGATCGTCCATCGCGGACGCGCGTAACGTTCCGTTAGCGTAGCGAGGATCAGTCGCAAGTTCGGGATGGCCGATGACTTCCGCGAATCGCGCAAAGATCGCCTCACCAGACACGGCAATCGCCACGTATCCCTCACTGGCCCGCACGAGTTCGAATGGCGCCGAGCTTGGCAACCTTCCTCTGAGCGGCGCGACACCGTGCCACCCATAGGCACCGACTGCGTACTCGTTCAGGTGTATCCCCACATCGAACATCGCAACGTCGAGGTGTTGCCCGAGCCCCGTACGCTCGCGCTGATAGAGGGCGAGTAGCGTAGCGGTTACGGCCCAATCGCCCACAGACGTGTCGATCAGCGGGAAGCCGACGGGAGACGGTGGGTCACCCTCTCGTCCCGACGTGTACGCAATGCCGGACATAGCCTGACCGATGAGATCGAAAGCAGGCATCTTGGTGTACGGACCCGCTTGCACGTCCGGCTGCCCGAAGCCGGATATCGACACCAGAATCAGCCGCGGGTTTACGGCCGACAGCGTCTCATAATCCAGGCCAAGCTTGGCGAGAGTCCCCGGGCGAAGATTCTGCACGAGCACGTCCGCGACACTCGCTAGCTCCAGGAACCTCTCCCTACCCGCGCCTGTCGCCAGTTCGAGCACCACGCTGCGCTTGCCGCGATTGAGTCGGCTGAACCACACACTGCTGACGGCACTCTCCGTGCTCTTGATTGGCGGGAAGGAACGATACGTATCCCCCGTCGGCGGCTCGATCTTGACGACGTCCGCACCCCAATCGGCAAGAAACATCGTGGCCGTTGGCCCCGCGACGAAGTTCTCGAGCGCGAGGACGCGGACCCCCGCCAACGGCCGCATGGTCGTTTCGCTCATCTGGACCTGTCCTCTCTGACTATCATAATGTTAGCATAGTTACCGATATAGCTAGTCGTGAGATAAAGTTGTCTCACAGACACGCCGGGGGCCCGGTCAACACGGAACGGGAGCGGGATGCCTGAGGTCGTCTTCGACAAGATCAAGCAAAAGAAGCTCGCGGACGTCATCGCCGCGCAGATACGTGGCGAGATCCGGAGCGGTTCGTTGCGAGTCGGGGACCGCCTCCCCACCGAGCGAGAGCTGATCGAACAACTCGGCGTGAGCCGCGCAACGGTTCGAGAGGCGCTGATGCTCCTCGAAGCCGACGGGTTCATCCAAGTACGCTCCGGTCGACACGGCGGAGCCTACGTGACCACTCCCCGCATCGAACGGCTGGCGACGATCCTCGACGTCATACTGGCCGTCGAGAACACCACCACCGAGCAGCTTCTCGAGGCGCGCGCGCTCATGGAACCCCTCGCCGTGCGCCTTGCTTCGCAGAGGGCGACCGCTGAGGACCTCGAACGAATCGAGGCATCCATCACTCGAGCCGAAGAGCATCCCAACGACCCTGAGATCGTCGCTGAAGAGGCCGCCCGTTTTCACATACTCGTCGCGGAGTCCACACACAACGGCGTTATCTCGGCACTCACTGCCACAACGCAGCAGCTGATATACAGCCGCGCGTCCGAGGCGTTCGCTACACAGACTGACTCCACTATCCGAGCCCACCGGCTGATCCTCGACGCGATTCGATCTCGCGATCCCGAGACGGCAGCGCGTCGCATGACACGCCATGTCGAAGCGTTCCGCGTAGTCCTCGACGGAAAAGAGCTGACGGAAGCTCCGCCGCCGCCCCGATGACTCCGCTTCTTGCCTCATCGTGAATCAGAGAACGGGGCGGAACTTCGGAATGGCGAACTCGTCCGTCACCTCGTCGAAAACGACCGTGACCTTCTGGCCGACTTCAATCTCGTCTGCCGCGACATCGACGAGGTTGGAGATCATCGTGTGCGCGCCATCGACGCGGATGAGCGCAACGTTGTACGGAAGCTCCGGCGCCCACGCGGCATTGAAGGATTGGTGATACACGATCCACGACCACACCTCACCGGTGCCCGGAAGAACCACCCACTCAAAATCGGTTGATAGGCACTCCGTGCAGACGGGGCCAATCGGCCACCGGCGGTGACCACAGGCCAGGCACTCCTGGATCGTGAGCTCGTGTCGCTTGCAGGCATCCCAAAAAGGCTGGGATCCATCGGTTGGAACGGGGAGCGGCTTGTCGTAGGTCATTTCGTGAGCACCAATGCGTTCGCTGTGTTGAGGGCCATTCCGCGACCCGTGGTCAGGCAGGTCTCGGCATTCGCGACCTGACGGTCGCCAGCTTCGCCTCGAAGCTGGCGGACACCTTCGACGATGTGCGTCCACCCCTGCATGTAGGCATCAGAGAGGCTGCCGCCGTGAGTGTTCGTGGGCAGCGTCGAACCCAGCCGCAGGTTCCCTTCCGCAACGAACGCGCCGCTCTCCCCGGGGGCAACGAATCCGCCGTGCTCGAGCCACAACAGGACAGAGAACGTGAAGTTGTCGTAAAGTTCGGCGACGTCGATGTCTCTCGGCCCAAGACCTGACATCGCCCAAGCCTCATCAAGCACCCCCCGCTGATGCGGCAGATACCACCAGTCGAGCTCCTCCGACTTGCGCGCGGTGTACCCCTGACCCATGCCCGCGATGTGTACGGGCGGCTTGGCGAGATCCTTCGCTCGGCCCGAAGAGGTGACGATGATCGCAACCCCGCCGTCGCTGATCAGACAGCAGTCCAGGAGGTGGAAGGGTTCGACGACCATTCGAGAACTCTGATGATCCTCGAGTGTTATCGGCTTGCCGTGCATGACGGCGTCCGGATTCAACTGCGCATGTTGGCGGAAAGTGACGGAGACAGCCCCCAGCTGCTCGCTCGTCGTGCCATAGAGCGCCATGTGGCGCCGCGCACCGAGCGCGCTGTTGGCCTGCGGTCCGAACATGCCCCAGATGCCCCAGTTCAAACCAGGGTCGCCGTTTGGGCTGTTGAAACGTTGCCCCCCCGTGAGGGCCGCGTCCCCGAAAACGCAAGCCACGGTCGTCGCCAATCCCGCGTCGATCGCCATGACCGCCTCTTGGACAAGCGCCCCTGCCGTCGCGCCACCCATCGACTTCGACGCCGCGTACCGCGGGTTGATGCCCGCAGCCTCCGAGAGGCGCAGATAGTGGTTCGCCCCCTCCCGGGATGTCGTGCCGGGATGCGTGAGCACACCGTCGATCTCGCTCTTGTCAATACCCGCATCGGCAATGGCGGCCGTCAGGGCCTCCAGCCCGAGCCCGAGCGCGGTGCTTCCCGGCATCTTGCCCATGCGCGTTCGGCCTACGCCGACGATCGCTGCGCTGCCGCTGAGCGGGTGATTGGTCTGTGCCACAGTGCTGTTCTCCTTCGCGGTGGCGCTAACGTCCGCGGAACACGGGAGGGCGCTTCTCGGCGAAAGCCGCACGCCCTTCCGCGCGATCCTCGGTGTCGCGGATGAGGTTGAAGAGGGTCCTCTCGAGACTCAGCGCCTCGGGGAGAGGAAGATGTCGTCCGCGCCACGCGGCTTGCTTGACCGCCTGGAGGGACAGGGGGGCATTACGTGCGATCCGGTGCGCGACGTCCATCGCCGTCGCGATCAATTCCGTCGGCGCCACAACACCGTTGAGGAGTCCGGCGCGTTCGATGCGATGGGCATCCCATCGGTCACCCGTCAGCAGCAGCTCCATAGCGAGGGCCCAGGGCGCTTGCCGGATGATGCGCTGCGTGCCGCCCGCACCCGGCATCGACCCGATACCGACCTCGGGAAGCCCGAAGCTCGCTGTTGACGACGCGTACCTTAGGTCGCAGGACAGGGCGAGCTCGAATCCGGCGCCTAACGCGTATCCGTTTACCGCGGCGATGACGGGCTTCCAGAATTCCATTCCTCGCGAGAGATGTTGGGGTGGGACACCGAACTGATCCTCGAAGGAGCTAGTCGGAGGCGTCCCACGTAAGTCCATTCCCGAGCAGAACGCACGATCGCCGGCACCGGTGATCACCACGACGGCGATGTCCGAATCGTCTCGGAACTCCCCCAACGCATTGCCGAGCTCATCGATCATGCGCGGCGTCATGCTGTTTCGAGCTGCTGGACGATTGAGAGTCAGAAGGCCAACGGCGCCATCGCGTTCTACGAGCACCTCACCGACGGCCTCGGTCACAGGCCCACCGCTTTCGCGAGAATGCGATGCTGAATCTCGGTCGTTCCCTCCACGATCTGGAAGTAGCGGACGTCGCGGTAGAGGCGCTCGATCTTTGATTCCGTCATGAATCCCATACCACCGAAGACCCGCATCATCTGATCCACCACCCAGAGCGCCGTCTCGCTCGCCATGAGCTTGGCCTGAGCACACTCGCGTACAGGGACAACCTCGGACGAATCGCACAACACCGCCGCACGGTAGGTGAGGAGCCGGGCCGCTGCGATGCGCGCATCGGCCTCAGCGAACTTCATCGAGATCTCCTGGAACTTTCCGATCGGACGGCCGAACGCCTTGCGCTCTTTCGCATACTGAAGTCCCAGGTCGAACGCCGCCCCCGCGACTCCCAGTGACGCGGCCGCGATGAGCACACGGCCTCGGATCAGGACATCCAGAATGGCGTCGATGCTCGACCCTTCGGGAGGCGACAGCCTTCGAGAGGCGTCGAGACGCACGTTTTCGAACACCAGTTCACCCACCTGGGACGATCGGCATCCCAACTTGCTCAAGGTGCGCTCCACCGAGTAGCCCGCGTCGTCTGCCTCAACCATGAACACCGCAAACCTGTCTTCGGCCTGCTTCGCCACCACACCCACGACGCCGGCGATCGGCCCATTCGTGATGAAGGTCTTGCGGCCGTTCAGGACGAATTCGTCTCCATCTGCGCGAACGGTCGTCCGAATGGCGCGCACGTCCGAACCTGCATCCGGCTCGGTGAGACCCCACGCGGTGATGAGCTCACCAGCGATCGACGGCCTCAACCACCGCGCCTTCTGCTCGTCACTGCCGAACTTCGCCAGGTAGGCGGTGCCGATCTGACCCTGGATACCGAGGCCGGCCGCGATCCCCGCGCATACTCGCGAGACCTCCTCACGGAAGATCATGTCCGCGAGGAGGCCAGCCTCGGACCCGCCCCACTCCGAGTCGAACTGCAGGCCGAGAAGGCCTTGCTCGCCGGCACGACGGAAGAGTGAGACCGGGAACGTGCCCGAACTCTCCGCCTCGTCGACAAGGGGTGCGACGTCACGCTCGGCGAACGCACGTGCCGACGCACGGAACTCTTCGATCTCGGGAGGCAGCTCGAACAGCGCAGCCGCGCTCAGCAACTCGGCGGTTGTCATCATGGATTCTCTTTCGTGTAGTTCAGGTGGCAGTGAACGCCGGGGGGCGCTTCTCCGCGAACGCGCGCGGGCCCTCGGCAGCATCGTTGGTGGAGAACAGCGACTTGCTAAGGCGCTGCTCGATCTCGAGACCCCGTTCGAGAGTCTCGTCGGCACCTTCATCGACGGCACGCTTCGCGGCGCGCACCGCAAGCGGTCCGTTGTTGACGATCGTTCGCGCGAGTTCCATCGCCCGCTCCATGAGCTGAGCAGATGGGACCACGGCATTGACCATCCCGATTTCGTAGGCGCGGCCCGCCGAGATCGGCGCTCCCGTCATCAGCATCTCCAGGGCCACGGCGCGAGGGATTCCTCGAACGAGGCGCTGGGTACCGCCACCGCCGGGCAAAAGAGCCCACTTGGCCTCCGTCAGACCGAGCACCGCGTGATCAGCGACGACGCGAATGTCACAGGCGAGCGCCAGTTCGAGGCCCCCACCAAAGGCCGCGCCGTTGAGAGCCGCAATGATCGGCTTGTCTGTCCGAAAGTCCCGGGTAATGAAGCCAAACGGCGGCGCCACGTAGTTCGGGTCGGATCGCTCGGTCGGATCCATCTCCTTCAAGTCGGCGCCGGCGCTGAAGGCCTTGTCTCCAGCGGCGGTCAGCACCGCCACCCACGCATCGTCGTCCGCGACGAACTCGGTGAATGCGGCTTCGAGACCCGCTCGGGTTTCCTTGTTGATCGCGTTCCGCGCCTCAGCGCGGTCGATCGTGATGATGCGAATGTGCCCATCGTGGACCACGGTGACCGGCATGACTCAACTCCCATTCTCGGTGTACTCGTACCAACCGGCGCCGGACTTGCGCCCGAGCCGCCCGGCCGCAACCCTCGCCACGAGGCTCGGTGGCGGCGCAAACCGTTCGCCATACGCTTCGCGAAGGTTGCGTGACCCTTGCAGTGCGATGTCGAGACCGTTGTAGTCGTTTAGCTCGAACTGACCCATGGGATGGTTGAAAGCCAGACGCATCGCCTTGTCGAGGTCTTCCATCGAGGCGATGCCCTCTTCGTAGATGCGAATGCATTCCAGGCGCAACGCCATGATCGCGCGAGTCGTAATGAACCCGGGTGTGTCCCGCTGACAGACGATGCTCTCCTTCCCAAGCTGGGTAGACAGCGCGATGGTGCGCTGCAGCATCTCGTCTGTGGTCACGGTGCCTCGGATGATCTCCACGAGTCGCATGATCACGGGCGGGTTGAAGAAGTGCATACCTACGACACGCTGGGGGTTCGCCGTCGCGGAGGCGATGGCAGTGATGCTCAGCTGGCTGGTGTTTGTGGCGAGCAGAACGTCCGGGGCGGTGCGGGCATCCACATCCGTGAAAACGCGCTGTTTGAGTTCGAGGATCTCGGGCACCGCTTCGATGACGACTTCCGACCCGCTCAGGGCCTCATCGAGGTCCGACCGGAACCACATCCGGCCAAGGATCGCCTGGGACTCTTCCTCGCTAATGCTTTCTTTCTTCACGAAGCGGCCGAGGCTGGTCTCCACACTTTTGCGCGCGCGCTCCAACGCGGCTTCATCCACGTCGTACACACTGACCTCGATGCCGCGCATGGCAGCAAGCTGACCAATCCCGTGCCCCATGGTCCCCGACCCGATGACGGTCAAACGAGCAATATCTGACATGCTTCTCCTTCGTTGCATACCTGCTACTAGTGTACTACTTATGTGCTCGGGATAGAAGTTCGATGGGTACCGGTCGGCCCGCGAGCACAGGTCCGGCGGTCTGAAGATGGCACGCAACCGTCCCACCGCCCTCGACCGCAGTGTGCTCCGGGCGGATCTTGTCGCAAGGCTCGAACGCGACGGGGCACCGACTGGCGAACGGGCATCCCTGCGGCGGCTCGGAGGGACTGGGCGGATCGCCCCGGAGGAGGATCTTCTCGCGACTCCGCTGGTCTGCCGGCTTCGCCTCCGGCACGGCGGAGAGGAGCGCGGCCGTATAGGGATGCGCGGGTTCATCGACCACACGCTCAGCGGGCCCCTGCTCAACAATCTGACCGAGGTACATCACCGCGATGTCATGACTGACATGCCGCACCACACTGAGGTCGTGCGACACGAACAGGATCGTCAATCCGAGTTCCTCTTGCAACCGGAGGAGCAGATTGAGAATCTGCGACTGAATCGAGATGTCAAGCGCACTAACTGCCTCATCGCAGACGAGCACGTCCGGCGAGGGCCCGAGAGCTCGAGCAATCGCAACGCGCTGTCTCTGCCCGCCGGACAACTCATCCGGAAATCGTCGCGCGTGCTCGCCCGAGAGCCCGACCGCCACGAGAATTCTCGCGACCTCGTCATCAAGAGCTTGTCCGCGCAGCTTTCGATGGTAGGCAATGGGCTCACCCACCAGCTCACCCACGCGCATCGTGGGATTGAGGGAAGAGTATGGATCTTGGAAGACCATCTGCATCTCTCGTCGTGCCCGCCGAAGATCTCCGTGACGGTCCTTCGTTATCTCCTCGCCGTGGAGCAGGATTTCCCCGTCAGTCGAGTCGAGCAGTCGAAGAAGCAACCGACCGACGGTAGATTTTCCAGATCCGGATTCTCCGACTAGCCCCAGCGTGCGTCCCTTCTTCAGGCCGAGAGTCACCCCGTCGACAGCTCGCACGTGACTCCCTCGGCGCGAGAAGAGGCCGGACCGACCGGCGAACTCTTTTACGAGGTCGCGACCAATGAGAACGTACTCGTCTTCGGTAACGCCGGATGCTGCCATCATCGTGCGGCTCCTGGGAGGTCTAGTTCGTCGGCGCGGACGCACCGGAACGCGCGATCGCCGCGCGCTGTCAAGGGGATTGGCGCCACGTCGCATGTGCCCTCGACCATGTGCGCACAGCGAGCAGCGAACCTGCACCCGGCGACCTCCATCCCCAGCGGCGGCGGTGAACCCGGAAGGACGCTGAGGGCACGGAGCGGAGGCTGATTCTCGGGCAGAGACTGTAGCAAAGCCGAAGAGTAGGGGTGCTCCGGCTCGATGAAGAACGGGTCGATCGGCGAAGCTTCGACGATCTGTCCGGCATACATGACCATTACCCGGTCGCAGAACTCGGCTATGACCGCGAGGTCGTGGCTGATAAGGATCACCGCCATGCCAAGTTCGTCCCGAAGTCGTCGCAGGAGGTCAAGCACCTGCGCTTGCGTCGTCACATCCAGAGCCGTCGTCGGTTCGTCGGCGATGAGGACCTGAGGCCGGCATGCGATCGCCAATGCGATGCAAACGCGCTGTCGAAGACCGCCTGAGAGCTCGTGGGGATACGCGTCCGCACGCCGCTCAGCATCCGCCACCTCCACGAGCTTGAAGTTCTCGATGGCGCGTTTGCGCGCCTCGGTGCGGCTGACTCCTGTGTGGCGGCGGATCGCCTCCGCAACTTGATCTCCAACGCGGTAGGCCGGATCGAGGGCCGTCATCGGCTCCTGAAAGATCATCCCGATCTTGCTTCCGCGCACGGACTGAAGCGCACGTCGCGGCGCACCGGTGATCTCGATGTCGCCCAGCGCGATCCGTCCGGATCGTCGCCGCGAGATCTTCTTCGGGACGAGCCCCATGAGCGACATTGCGAGCGTCGACTTTCCTGAGCCTGACTCGCCCACCAACCCGACCACTTCGCCCGAGCGCACAGTCAAGTCAACGTCGCTGAGTACGGGGACGAACTCGCCGCTCGGCGCGAGATCCAGCGAGAAGTCCTCCACGGTCAGAAGCGGCTCCCGATCACTCGGGACGTTGCTCGTTTGCGTCGATGTGGGAGTGGTCACTGTCCACGACCTCCTGTGACTTCGTCTCTGAGCACGTCCCCCAGCGAGTTGAACGCGAGGGATGTGAAGAAGATCACGAGACCGGGTGCCAGCACGAGCCATGGCGCGATCTCGATGAAAGCTTTGCTGCCGCCGATCATCGAACCCCAGCTCGCGTTCGGCGGCTGCACGCCGAGGCCGAGGTAGCTAAGGCTGGACTCGATGATGAGCGTCAGTCCGAGCATGAAGGAGATCTGGATGATGAGCGCCGGCCACGCATTTGGCAGCATGTGTCCCCAAATGACTTTCGCGCGCGGTATGCCAGTAGAGATCGCCGCTTCGACAAATGTCTCGTTTCGAACGAAGAGGACTTGCCCGCGCACGATGCGAAGGAACCTCGGCGCGTAGGCGATCCCTACGGCGAACATCGCGTTGCCGAGGCCAGGCCCGAGTATGGCGACGATCGCGAGCGCGAGAATCAGCGAGGGAAAGCTCAGCAGGACGTCAGCCGCCCTGGTGACGATGGTGTCGAACCAGCCACCGAAGTAGCCGGAAAGGACGCCGGGGAGTACACCGAAGAGCAGCCCGACGAAGACCGCTTGAGCGGTGGCAGCCAACGACACGCCGCCGGCGACGAGCAGTCTCGACAGCACGTCGCGGCCGAGGTCATCGGTTCCCAGCCAATGAGCGGGCGAAGGCGGCTCGAGCACGGCTCGGAGGTCAATCGCGTTCGGGTCGTATGGAACGATCCATGGGGCGATGACGGACACGATGATGAGTACCGCGAGGAAGATGATGCTGACCATGCCCGGGCCGCGTGAGAAGACACGACGAAGCAAACCGCGCCGCTTCCGTTTCGGCCCGCTCACAGGAATGAGGCTGGTGCTGGGCACCACACGAGGTGACGTTGTCATTCCGCCCTCACCTTCGGGTTGATGAGTGCATAGGAGAGGTCAGCAAGGAAGCTGGCGATGACCACCAGCACAACCGTGAAGAGAATCACGCCTTGGAGCAGCTGAATGTCGCGAGAGAAGACGGCCTGAACCATCTGGCTCCCCAGTCCTGGGAGATTGAACACGGCCTCGATGACGACGCAAGCCCCGATGGCGATCGGCACCTGAAGGCCAAGCGTCGTGACCGCGGGACCGAGCGCCGAGCGCAGGGCGTGCTTACCGACCACGCTCCTTTCCGACAGACCCGCAGCCCGCATGGTGCGGACGTAGTCGCGGCGGAGGTGGTCGCCCAGCGCTGCGCGCAATTGGCGCGTCAACTCCGCAGCGAGTGAGTAGCCGAGAGTGAACGCGGGCAACACGAGGTGCACGAACCACTGCCAAGGGTTGGATGAGAGCGACACATAGCCCGTAGCAGGAAACCAGCCCAAGCTGAGGCTGAACACGAGGACGAGGAGTAGTCCAAACCAGAAGTTGGGGATGGCGATTCCACTGGTCGCGATGCCCAGCGAGATTCGGTCTGCCCATCCGTTGGGGTTGAGGGCCGCGATGATTCCGAGGGGCAGGGCGATCAGGATCGCGATGATGAAACCGACGAAGACGAGACTCAACGTGACTGGGGCGGTGCGCCACAGAATGTCTGTGACCGATTCGCTGGTACTGAACGAGTAGCCGAGGTCACCCGTCGCGGCGCTAGCCACGAAGTTGAAAAAGCGCACGTACAGTGGCTGATCCAGCCCCAGTTCGGCTCGATACTGCGCTATCAACTCAGGGGAAGCTGACTCCCCCCCTGCCCGGGCGATGGCAGCGTCGCCGGGAAGGAGAGACGTCAGGATGAAGACCACGAGCGCCGCGAGTAGCAACTGTGGAACGAGGAAGAGCAGGCGGCGGCCGGCAAACCTCAGCATGTCCTCGCCCCCCGACTGGGGGCTTGCTCATCTGCGGCTGGGAACCGCGCGGTGTGGCGTGTAGGGATAGTCATCGGGTCTGTTCAGCTGCCGTCCGCCGTGACGCCAACGTTGAGGAAGTTTGCCTTCCCCGTCACGCCCGTTGAGTAGCCGACGACGTTGTCGCGCACTGCCGTTGTGACGCCGGGGAACATCAGAGGGATCATCCGAGAGGTCTCCATGATGTTCGCCGATGCCTCCTTGAAGAGAGCAGCTCGCTCTTCCTGGTCGCCGGTAGCACGCGCCTCGTCCAGCAGCGCCGCAAGCTCTGGATCAGTGATCTTCGCCGGGTTGTTGAGACCGTTCGGCCCGAACAGATTGTCGAGAGTTTGCGACGGGTCTGCCCGACCACCCCACGGGGTGAAGTAGGCGGGTACTGACTGCTGGTAGTAGAACTCGTCGAGCAGTGCCGGACCTTCGAGCGGAATAATGTTCGTATCGATCCCCACATCGCTCAACATGGCGGCGATCGCCTCCGTCGCCTGTACGCGGAACGGCTGATTGTTCGTCTTGAAGTCGAACGAGAATCCGTCCGGGTAGCCCGCCTCGGCGAGGAGTTCACGCGCCTTCTCCGGGTCATATGGATACATACCCTCGAGATCGGGGTCGTTGGCGTAGTAGCCCGGCGGGAACGGCTGCCACGCGATCGTGCCTGTGCCGCGATATAGCCCCTCCAGGAGCGCCTCGCGATCGATCGCGTAGTTGATGGCCTCGCGAACGAGCGGGTCATCGAACGGCGCGATGGCGATGTTCAAACCGATCTGGTCGACGGCGAGGGCGGGATCGGTGCGCACCTCGAGCGACTGGTCGGCGGAGGCGAGCTGTACCTGTGCGGCGGAAATCTGGGCCACGTCCACCTCGCCTGCTCGGACTGCGTTCAGACGGGTGTCGTCGTCATCTATGAGACGGATAGTCAGGTCCTGCAACATGACCGCGTCTGGGTTCCAGTAGCCGTCGAAGCGCTCTACAACGAGGCGGTCCCCCGGTGAGTAGGAGACGTACTTCCACGGGCCCGCACCGTCTGGCTGAATGGCCAAATTCGTCTCATCTCCGAACGCCGCAGGAGAGATCACCATTCCGGCACGGTCGGCCAGCTTCGCCGGAAGTGCGGCATCAGGTTCGGACAGGGTGAGCACGACAGTCACGTCGTCCGTGGCGGATGCCGACGTGACAGTGGCCAGGTCGCCCTTGACCGTGGACGTTTCGAGTTCCTTGCCGCGCTCGATGTTCGCAACCACCGCATCCGCATCCAACGCGGTGCCGTCATGGAAGGTGAGGCCATCGCGGAGAGTAATCGTGAGATCAGTGTCGGTGAGTTCCCACGACTCGGCGAGTGCTGGCGCGACATCACCATCGGGGGAATAGCTGAAGAGGCTCTCGTAGACAGGAAGCAGCCAGGGGATGTCCTGCGATGAGGTGCCCTGCTGCGGATCCAGGCTCGTCGCTGGCTCGAAATAGCCAAAGGTAAGGGAACCGTTCGGATCCACGTCTGCGTTGTCCGCGTCGCTGGTGTCCGCGGCGCCGGCGCACGCCGCGAGAACCACCGCCAGCGCAGCGGCCGGAATCAAGGCGAGCAGGCGTCGCCTCCATGGGCGAGTGGCTGTGTTCATCGTCGAACTCCTGGTTGCGGTCATGCGATCGAAGCGTCGCAGAAACTAGAGTAATCTCATAAGAGTATTAGATGTCAAGGTTTTCGGATCGGAGCCGACGAATTGCCAGCATCGGTTGAGCCAGAGCATGGTGTCCGCGCGATTCCTGTGCCCGTCCCGCAGCCCGAGGGAGTCGACTTCACCTGGTGCTACGCGATCGACGACAGCGATGGCGGGATACATCTCGTGGATCCGGGCTGGCGATCCGACGACAATCTCCGCCATCTCGCACGAGAGCTCGCCCGGACCGGGAGGGCCTTGGAGGAGGTCCGCAGCATAACGATCACGCACCAGCACGCGGATCATCTCGGACTGGCCGACGCGATACGGGAGCAGACCGGCGCCCACGTGATCATGCATGGGGACGAAGCTGCAGCTCTCGACGGTGCTGCGAGTCGTCGGTGGGATGTCGACCTGTTGAGCGAGCGGATGCGCGCGTGGGAAGTGCCTTCGGGCGACGCCGACCATATTCTCCGCGTTCTCGGACGTCGATCGCGCCCCGAAGCGCTCGTACCAGACCAGATTGTGCGCGACGGCGACCGCCTGCCGGTACCGGGAAGGGTCATCGAAGTCGTATGGACACCCGGACACACCCCCGGTCACATTTGCCTCGCCGATCGCGCGAAGGGTTTCGTCATCACGGGAGATCACGTGCTCTCCCATTCGAACCCGGGCATCGGCCTGGGTGGCACCACTGCGCGCAATGCCCTCACGGACTACCTCTGGAGTCTTCTTCGCGTGTCCGAACGTGGCGAGCGAGGTTTGCCAGGGCATGAGCAGTTCATCCCCGACCTAGCCGCCAGAGCCCGTCGCATCCTGCGGCATCACCTGACTCGGACGGCAACGGTATCGTCAGCCCGCGCCGCGGGCGCGCGCAGCGTGTGGGCGACGGCGGCTGCCTTGACCTGGAGTGGAGGGTGGGATTCCCTCTCCCCCTATCGACGGTACTCGGCGCTGAATCAGATTGAGATGCACCTCGAGGCTCAGCGGAGTGGAGACGTGGTGCGCCAGGAACACGGATGGAAGGTGGCGCGCAGCGCACTGGAGGAAGCCCCTCCGGAAGGCCAGGCGTCTTCCAGGTCGAAACCGGTTTAGCGCGCACGGAGACCGTCCAGTATCAGGTCGAGCATGCGCTCGGGTTGAGCGTGAGCGTTGCCTGCCGCGCGCCAGAGCGACCCGGTTAGCATGAGAAAGTCAGCGGGCTCCGCGTCCTGTCTGATGCTGCCGTCTCGCTTACCCGCATCGAATATCTGCGTGATGGCGGCCACGACAGGGCCCCAGTGCTGTTCGTTCGCGGCCTGATGAGCCGGTGAGTTCAGGGCGTCGCCGAGACCGTGCTTCCGACGCATCGCCTCAACCAGGTCTATGGTCCACGAGCGCAGCGCGTCGAAGGGCGAGCTGCGCTCGAGGAGCGAGGGCACGCTGTCGATCAGTTGCGCCACCTCGTCGGCGTAGATCGCCAGCACCAACGCATCACGATTCGGAAAGTTTCGGTACAGCGTGCCCGCGCCGACATTCGCAAGCCGCGCAATCTGATTCATCGAGACGTCACCGGATTCTTTGAACGCACGCCGCGCGACCGCGAGCAGGCGATCGCGGTTCTCCCGCGCGTCCGACCGAACCATCACGCGCTCTCCCTCGAATTGCCAAACATCTTGCTAAGCGGAGAACTCTCCGTTACGTTATATGGAGATCTCTCCGTTTCAGAGTAACAAGGGAGCTCAATGAAGTACAGGAAACTGGGCACGACCGGGCTCGATGTCTCACCGATCGGGATCGGGGCGATGCAGTACGGCGATCCTCAGCGCGGGCACCCGGTCTGGTCACTCGACGAGGACAACAGTCGTCCACTGATCAAGCACGCGCTGGACGTCGGCATCAATCTGTTCGATACGGCGAACCTCTATTCGAACGGTTCCAGCGAAGAGATCCTCGGCCGCGCCCTCGCGGATTTCGCCGATCGGGACGAGATCGTCATTGCGACCAAGTTGCGACACCCCGTCGGCACAGGCCCAAACAAGCGCGGCCTGTCCCGCAAGCACATCCTGCAGGAGGTCGAACACCAGCTGTCCCGGTTGCGGACCGACTACATCGATCTGCTTCAGATCCATCGCAATGACCCCGCGACACCCCGCGCCGGCGTTTCCCAAGAGCGGTGTACTTGCGTCATCCGGCAGCTCGACCGGTTCCTTGAGAGCGTGGTCGAGCTGCCCGACCTCGAGTGGAGCGACGTCGTCGACCGAGCTGTGCGGACGTTGGCTGTTGAGCCACGGCGCCAGATGCGGTCGCGGCATCGACGAGGTCGACGTCACGCCCGAGTCCTCAGCTGTGAATGAGATCGGACTTGTGAAGCCCGATCTGCGACCCCATTATGGAATGCTTGGCGTGAGCCGGGCGAACCCGGATGTCCTTGCCCGCTCGTCTGCGACGCGTGCCCGCGTGTCGCACCGATGACCGACTAGTATTCGCCGAGCACCTGCTCAAGGCGGAGGACCATCTCGCTCACCTCCTCTACTTCCTCGCCTACACCGGGCTGCGATGGGGCGAAGCGACCGCACTGCGCGTCTCGGACGTCAACCTCGCGCGACGTCGAGTGACCGTCCAAGAGAACGCGGTCCTCGTCGGCGGCACCATCCACACCGGGTCACCGAAAACACACGCCACACGCTCTGTCCCCTACCCCGACTTCCTCGACGACTTGGTCCGGCTCGGACACACCCACAAGCACCCCGACGACTACCTCTTCGGAACCGGGAGTGAGCCACTCCGACTACCGAACTCTCAAGACGGATGGTTCGCCGGGGCAGTCCGGCGCGCCATGCGCGCCGACCCCACCTTCCCCCGACTCACCCCTCACGACCTCCGGCACACAGCCGCGAGTCTCGCGATCAGCGCCGGCGCGAACGTCAAAGCCATCCAACGAATGCTCGGCCATGCGTCCGCCGCGATGACGCTGGACACCTACGCCGACCTGTTCGACGACGACCTCGACTACGTCGCCCAAGCACTCAGCACCGCGCGACACCACTCCGCAGTCCGTGTCCTCGAAGCCGGCGTCAGTCATCTCCCCAGCATCCCGACGCCCACCGCGGGCATCGATCTCTCCTGACCCAAGGCATCCGACGCCGGATCCGACACAGCGGCCAGCCTTCAGCGATTGCACGTTCACGACGACCCCCGCGCGTCATCCAAGGGCTCCACGGCGCGGCAACGACAACACGACCTGGAACACGGCTTTACCCATTTTTTACCCACGAGCCCGATTCGAGAACGAGAGAAGCCCCGCGATCCCTGTGTTTTCAAGGGTTCGCGGGGCTTCGACAGTGGCGGTGACGGTGGGATTTGAACCCACGGTAGGGGGTTACCCTACACAACTTTTCGAGAGTTGCACCTTCGGCCGCTCGGACACGTCACCGCCGTCCAGTTTACGACACGCCGCACCCGCACCGAAATCCTGCCGGTTCGCGCGGCCGCGGCATCCGTTTGGGTCGACTCGCCGACCCGAAACCGGGCCGACACACGCCGCCGCTAGCGTCGGCGTCAGCGATGGCCAGCGATCCGCGGTCGCCGCCAGAACGGATGCCATGAGCGTGCACATTCTCACCGCAGACATCGTCGTGCCGATGGATGCTGCACGCAGCGTCCTTACGGATGGGGGAGTCGCGATCAACCGCGACAGGATCATCGACGTCGCCCCACGCTCAGACCTGATAGAGCGGTACCCGGACGCTGAGCACACTCATCTGACCGACCGGCTGCTGATGCCGGGGCTGATCAACGGCCACCATCACTCCGGTCTGCTGCGTGGAACCGCCGAGCACCTTCCCGTCTACGAATGGCTCCGCCTACACATCGATCCGATGCACCGCGTCCTCGAACCGGACGACGCGGCCGCGGCCGCGTCCCTCTGCTACGCCGAGGGACTCCTCTCAGGCACGACCACCGTCGTGGATATGTGGCGCTACATGGACCGGGCTGCGAGCGCCGCGGTCGAACTCGGCAACCGGCTCGTGACCGTCAACTATGTCGGCGAGCACCCGGATTTCGACTACTTCGACACCCTCGACGACAACGAGCGGATGCTGCGCGATTGGACGGGCGCCGGCGGTGGGCGCATC
>MDTD01017785.1_pt1 | contig 59401 bp, 48 predicted proteins | sample 811221 | NCBI WGS metagenome assembly MDTD01 (sample SAMN05326646, study PRJNA326480) | marine metagenome | isolation source: seawater | place: Pacific Ocean: South West | collected 2011
CCTGAATTATCTCGTGAAGAGCGCAACCTTATGGCGCTACAAACGCGTTCCCATTGCAACCGTTTGTGGTATTGTTACGAAATTGCCTTTTGCCTGTCCCATCCCGAGGTCATACAAGCTTCTTTTTGCTGGGCGCAGCATCTGCATGAGAGTGACAGAGACTATTTGCTGCCCTTAATGGAGCATCCCGACCCATTTGTAAGGGGCCGAATATTATCGTTGCTTTACCTTTCAAAAACCTCTTTTGATGAGGTGTCATTCACAGAGGCCAACCTCATTCGGGGGATTCAAAGGACATCTCTGGATTGTATGATTGGAGCGGGCATTCTCGCAGAACTCCAAAAGAGTATGATCGGTAAACAAGTCAAACCTGATCGTGCAGACGTTCAAGGTTTTGCGCGTCTTCTGAATGCCCAGCTCAATGAGACCACAACCCTATTTTTTGGTCTTTACGGTTTGATGGTGGGACCGGTTTGGGCAAAGCAGCTGTACCTCAAATTTGCCAGGGGCTCCCAGATGACAAGAGCGGACGTGGTGGAATATTGCCGTACGCAAGCCGAATCGAAAATAATCGAGCCAATGATGATGGTATTGGGTTCATTTCATCCTGACAAAACTCTATCTAATCTCAAAAAGCATTTGCCGAGGGTTAAGGGCACCTTTTTAGGGTATGCAGAAGCCAACTCACGGCTTAAATGGTTTCGGGATTGGATTTACTTTACTGACGAGCAAAAACAATCCTTGGGTCGCCATCTTCAAATAATTGGTGATATCCCACACCTCAAAAAATTGCCGCCTCAACTCCTTTTCGATATGGCTCGAAACGCGCAAGAGTTGAAAACGCCCATTGCTCAACATCCAGCGAATGGTGCAGACGGCATCGGGTTGCTGTTATCTACTCGTGGAGAAGTGGTGATCAACCGAGAGGGCCGTCGAAACAAATTTCCATCAAAATTAAAAGGCCGCAGCTCCATTTGGCGCCAAAGTACCATTAGAGAACTCGTTAAGGCGGACAACCGCTTGGATATCGCTTTACATTTGCTGGAAAATGAAAGCACTGGCAATCATAAGTAGCCCTAAGACAGTTTGATGTTGTCTGCCTTTTATAGCACCCAGCGACAGGGCCATCTGAAGACGAAAGAAAGACTTAAGATGATAAAAAGAAAACTCCCTTTGGGATTTGGAATTGGGATATAATGATTTCATGAATACCAGTGCTTCAGTGGATTTACGGGCCATTCCCGTTTTTGCGGATTTAGAAGAAGCTGACCTCAAGCTACTAACCAAGTTCACCAAAACCAAACGTTTCCCTCAGGGGACCTCCCTGTTGAAGAGTGGGCAAATTTGCTCCAACGTGTATCTTCTTGTGGATTGTCGCGTTAAAAAAATAGGAACCAACGCTGCAGACCATATGCTGGACGGTGGCGAAGCCATCGGCGTTTTAGAGGTACTCAAAGGGCAGCCCATGGACGCGGATTACCACGTTGAAACAGAGGGCAATGCCCTGGTGATTCCCGCTACCGCCCTGGAAGAAATATTATTGCTGAGTCCATCTCTGGGGCCAACACTGGTGAAGGCCCTAAAATAAAAAAAGCCCCTGAGTGGCAGGGGCTTTTTGCACGTTGAGACAGCAAGCAGCTTTTTATTCGCCAGCTTCTTCTTCCGAAGTTTCAGATTCTTCTGCGCTGTCGTTGGCCGCAGTGTCATCAGCACCCCCAGAAGACCCGCCTGGTGCTTGTGTCGCCACGGTGAAATTCAACCGGGTTTTTAAAGAGACCGTCGCCAAGCCCGCGGGTTTCACGAGGAGGTCGTCACCGTCTGGGTCCAAATCAATCTCAGCATCTTCTGGAATTGAAACTGCCACGACAAACTGCAAGGACTTAATGGCGTCATTTAGAAGGGCTTTGCCTTCTTCGGTGAATTCCACCTCAGACTCACCCGTGTCGCCGGCTGCTTGCGCCCGAATGGTTCCCACTTTGGTAACGAGACCATCAGTGATCAATGCATCAGCGTCGTACTTGCCATCTTCGTCCGCTTCGATGCCCATCCCTACGAAGAAATCCAAGTCCATGGTTTCAAAAGACAACGAGTTTTCTTGCCAGTTAAATGTGACCGTATCGAAAGTCACGTCTTGAATGGAATCTTTGTTCGCCTGGATTTTGTTTGTCAGGTCTGCGCCAATGGCTTTTCTGGTGCGGATGGCTGACATCACACCACTGTCATCCAACCATTGTTTGATATCTTTAGATTCGGCGGGCGTTGCGGGGTCGTTATCCATATCGATTTCGAGAATCGTCGGAATTTCGTCTGGTAACTTGGGGGGTGTCTCTGACGTCCCATCGTGAGCGTCCAATGCTTTGAGGACCATGCAGTTTTCGGACATCTCGTCGGCGCAGAGGTCTGCTTCAGCACGCAGCACCGCTTCATCCACGTCCAAGGTGGCGGAATCAGACTCAAGGTCGAGAGGTATAACGATGTTTTCACATCCACAAAATACGAAAGCGCAAAGAGCCACACGCCAATTTAAGTTCTTCATGTTGTTCTCCAGTGGAAGGTTTGTGCTGTTAAAGAGCGGCGAAAGATTGACATAGATCCGATGTGGCTCCAAGGAAAAGCCCGAATTAAAACCTGACAGGGTAGACCAAATGGTCTTCGAGAGGGCATGCGGCCGCCCCAGAGCATCTAAACCCCTAGAAACAAATAGCTTATTCCAAGGTTACAAAGTTGTGACAACCACCGGTACCACCCCTCGCTTTTTTGAACTTAAACGCTATACCCGGACCATCAACGCTTTCTAACGGGAGATTCATCATGGTTGGTCAATTAAGAGAAAAACATTACGAACAATGGCGTGAATTCGAAGCTCAAGCGGAGCAAGCGGTACACTTCGTGGGAAAACTGTATCGAGACCACGGCATCATTACGACCTTGTACAATAGACCATTGGTGGGTCGAACCCCCATGCAGCTCTTGCAAGAGCACAAGTATGTAGCGGCGGTGGAAGGCAATGATTTCAACATCAACCGTACGTTCCCCCTTCTCCAAGCCATGGTGGACATGCCCCTCACACCTGCGCGTATCGATTTGGCCAAACTGGCTGGGAAAGTTTCCACCAGCAACGCGGACATTGAAGCCGTCTTGAGTACCGAATTGGCCAGTGCCTTAAAGGGTGACCCCAAAATGCTCGATCGGCCACAAGACGTGGTGCTGTATGGCTTTGGCCGCATCGGCCGTCTGGTTGCTCGCCTTCTCATGGAACGGGCAGGCAACGGCGAAGGACTTCGTCTCAAGGCCATTGTGGTACGAAAAGGCAAAGGCGACGATCTTTCCAAACGCGCCTCTTTGCTGATGCGCGACTCGGTACACGGTGCCTTCAACGGAACCATCGAAATCGATCGTGAAACCAACAGCATCATTGCCAATGGCCATATGATTCAGGTCATTTATGCTTCCTCTCCTGACCAGGTGGATTACACCAAATACGGCATCGAAAACGCCTTGATTTGTGACAACACTGGTGTCTGGCGTGACGAAGAGGGTTTGGGCCTCCACTTACAGGCAACGGGTTCAAGTAAAGTTCTCTTAACCGCACCGGGTAAAGGGGAGATTCCCAACGTGGTCTTTGGCGTTAATGAAGAAGCCATTGAGGCAGACCGGAACATCGTCTCCGCGGCTTCTTGCACCACCAATGCCATCACACCCATCCTCAAAACAATGGATGATAAGTATGGCATTGAAAACGGGCACATCGAAACCGTGCACGCCTATACCAACGACCAAAACCTTATTGACAACTACCATTCAAAAAACCGTCGCGGACGAGGGGCGCCCTTGAATATGGTGCTCACCGAAACGGGTGCGGCGAAAGCAGTGGCAAAAGCGTTGCCTGAGCTCAAAGGGAAACTGACGGCGAATGCCATCCGGGTCCCTACGCCCAATGTGTCGATGGCCATCATGAAGCTCAACCTCAAAGAGGAAGTCACCACTGAGCAGGTGAATGACCACCTCAAATGGGCCGCTATCCATTCGCCACTGCACCGACAAATCGGGCACACCGCTTCTAATGAGGTGGCATCCAGTGACTTGGTGGGCTCCCGTCACGCAGGCGTATTAGACTCCAAGGCCACCATCGCCCAAGGCAAAAGCTGTGTCTTATATGTGTGGTATGATAACGAGTTCGGCTATACCGTCCAGGTACTGCGCTGCATGCAGAAAATGGCCGGCATTAACATGCCATTGCTGCCCAAGCACTCGTAGTTACTAGACTTTACGGGCCAACCACGGTTTTGCATCGCAGAGCCGTGGTTTTTTTGTGTCTTTTTAAGGGGTTATTCTTTGAAACGGGCCCCCTCAACCAGTTAAAGTCAGCGCATGGGAACAAAGGCAGGAGATAATACGGAAGCGGACTTGCTGTTCGGTATTTTCGCCGTTCAGCTTGGCTTTGTGTCCGCCCAATCTGTGATGTCATGTGGGGCAGCTTGGGCCGTCGATAAAAGCAAAAGCATCTCTGAGCGCTTGCTTGAACTCGGCGCCATTGACGAGGAAAAACAAGCCCTTTTGACCACCATGATCGAACAGGCCATTAAGGCCCATGGGGGCAGCCCTCAGGAAACACTGCAATCCATTGGTGGTGACGCCATGGTCTTCAAAAGCTTTGGGGGCTCCATGGCCGTGGTACAGGCGCGGCCAGTTCCTGGTTCGGACACCCAGGCGGACACCACAGCCCCTGGCATGGGGATTGGCCGTGGAGGGCAAGAAGACACGGATTTGGTGACTTTAGAGCATGGAGGTCGTTACACCTACGGCGTCAACAACATTCCCGATTCAGACGCAGCAGATGAAATTGGGAGGGGCGGCATTGGTCGAATCCTTAAAGCTCAAGATGCTCACCTTGGACGGGAAATCGCCATGAAAGAACTGCTTGGAGACGAGTCTGGATCTGTCCCCAAAACTTCTGACCCCATTGGCAGCCACAACTCCGCCATGGTGGCCCGTTTTTTGCGCGAAGCCAGGGTCACCGCCCAGCTGCAGCACCCGTGTATCATGCCAGTGTACGAAATGGGGGTCCGCGGAGACGGACGTTTGTATTACACCATGCAATTAGTGCGCGGCCGTACACTGGCCGACGCCATCAAGGAAAGTGACTCGCTCCAAGATCGGCTTAGCTGCCTCCCTCACTTTGTTGATATGTGCCAGGCCATTGCCTATGCCCACAGCCGAGGGGTGGTTCACAGGGACATAAAGCCTGAAAACGTGATGATCGGTGAGTTTGGGGAAACCATTGTTCTCGACTGGGGCCTTGCCAAAGTGCGGGGGGTCCAAGATATCCGTGGCCAGGATCTCGCGGCCGAGATAAAAGAATTTCAAGATGCCAACGTGGGTAAAACCATGGATGGCAAAGCCATCGGCACGCCAGCTTACATGAGCCCGGAACAAGCCGAGGGCGAAATCGAAGAGATTGATGAACGCTCCGATGTATGGAGTCTCGGCGTTGTCCTTTATGAATTACTGACGGGTACGTTGCCCTTTGACGGGGTGCTGCCATTCGACATCATTGGCAAGGTCATGACCCAAAAAGTTACGCCTGTGGCCGAAGTGAACCCCGATGCACCTCCAGAGCTTGCTGCGGTGGCCAACAAGGCTTTGTTTAAAGAAAAAGGCAAACGATACCAAAGCGCCCAAGAACTCGCCAAAGAAGTGGGTGATTACCTCTCAGGAAACCGGGTGGCCGCCTATACCTATTCCACCTTTGAACTTTTCCAGCGGTTCATCATGCAAAACAAAGCGGCCGTTTTGGTGGGAACAATTGGCGTCATCCTCTTGAGTGTTCTTGGCGTCGCTTCTTACCAACGCGTGATTCGAGAACGCGACATTGCGCTGGACGCCCAAAAAAATGCGATCAAAGAGCGCGACCGGTCCTTACTGGCAGAACGTCAAGCCGAACGACATTTCGGTGACGCCCTGTCCGAAAAAGCGCAACTGGCATTGGCCGACGGCGATCGCATGAAAGCCGAAGTATTTGTGACATCGTCACTGGCGGCTGCGGAAAACCCCGTGGCTCGTGGCGTTCTTCTCGACCTCTACAGCAACAAACGTCCAAAACTCGCTTGGGTAAGTTCAACACCACGTTTGTGCATGGCGCTGACTTTTTCCCCAAAGGGGGACCGTTTGGTTTGTGCGGCCAAAGGTGGCGTTCATCTATATGACACCCAACGGGGGACGTTGGTCCAAACGCTGAAGGGTCACGAGGGGACTGTGAATGACGTTGTCTTTTCGAAAAAAGGAGACCGGCTTTATACTGGGGGCCGCGACCACACCATTAGAGTTTGGGACATGCAGACCGGCCAAAACATCAAAACGCTGGAGGGGCACACTGATCGGGTAACCGGTCTGGTATTCAATGCAGAAGAAACAGTCCTCGTGTCATCGAGCAGGGACAACACCTTGGGGTTATGGGACGTAGAGGGTGGTCAACTCATCCGTCGCCTCAAAGGACACCAAGGGCGCGTTCAAGCTGTCGCTAACCACCCCAGGGTTTCCCGTCATATTTTTTCTGCCAGCAGCGATAACACCATCCGACTGTGGGATATCGAAAAGGGCAAAGAAATAAAACGGCTAACCGGGCATGAAGGCACTGTTTACGACGTGGCAGTGTCCCCGTCCGGCCACCTGATGGCCTCAGCAGGGGTGGACCGAACTTTGCGATTCTGGGGACCCGACCACGGCAAACAGACAGCTCGCATTACGGGCCACGAAGGCGACATTCTGAAAGTTGCTTTCAGCCCGGACTCTAAAAGCGTGGCCACCGCGAGCACGGACCAAACCGTCCGAATCTGGGACGTGGCATCGCAAAGAGAGTTGCAACGGTTCCAGGGCATCAACGCCTGGGCCACGGCGCTGGCCTTTTCGCCCGATGGCCGAACTCTCGCCATCGCGGGGCGTAACCGTCCGATTCGTCTTTGGGACCTTGACAGCGAGCGAGGATATAAAGAGCTGAAAGGGCACTCCAGCGCTGTAAATGATGTAATCATTTCCCAGCAGACCAAAAAAGTTTTCACCGCCAGTGATGACAAAACGGTACGCATTTGGAATACTGACAATAAGAGACGGATTTTTGAAATCCCTTCACCAACCGGGCAAGTGTGGAGTCTCGGCCTGTCTCCCAAAAACGACTTCTTTGCATTTGGCACCGCGGAAAACATCACCCACGTCATTAAGACGTCAGGTAATCAGCCCATTAAAACACTGCCCGGATATTCGGTGGCCGTTTCGCCCTCAGGAAAAATTCTGGCCACCAGCTCCATCAGTGGAGAGCTTTACTTTTTTCAAACCCGGGATTTCTCCCAGATTCAAGCGATAGAGGCTCATACGAAAAGTATTCCTCGAATACGATTTTCCTCAACGGGACGGTTCATGGTTTCCGCGAGTCTGGATGGGACAGCGAAAGTTTGGGATATTAAATCAAGGGTTGCGACCACCACCCTCCCGCACGATGCCCCGGTCCTCATGGCCACATTCTCTCCCAACGGAGAAGTCATTGCCACCAGCACCTCCAACAATCAGATTTTGCTTTGGCAAACCCGCTCAGGGCAAAAGATAGGAGAACTCAAGGGTCATCAAAACCGGGTATACGCTCTGGCTTTTAGTCCGAAAAATCGGGTACTGGCCTCTGGTTCCCACGACGGGAAAATTAAATTCTGGGACTGGCGAGAGGAACGGCTCCTCGGCGTGTACGAGGGTCACCAAGGCCCCATTAATGCGATACGGTTCAGCAAGAATGGCCGCACACTTGTCTCCGGCAGCCAGGACCAAACCGGTCATGTTTTGGAGGTAAAACACTTGCTTACCCCCGGCAAAGCACTAAAATGGAAGTCCGAAGCAGATATGGGCCTCACCCTAGATGGTCTCCAGGTAGTTCCTACAGAAGGTACCAAAAAGAAAGGCGTTCAAGATGGCTGAAAAGACAGCCCAAGAATACCAAGCTGAAATTGACCGGCTCAAAAAAGAGCTGGAACAGGTCAAAACCGCGGCAGCTATGCCCATCACCGGTACGTTAGCAGTGGGCGGGCGAACCGCATCCCATACCGTCTTTGGGATTGAAGAAATGCTTCTGCAGGTGAACGCAGATGACACGGTGGGATACGTCAATTCTCAAATGGCCAAACTTTTAGAGATGCCCGACCGTAAATTAGTCCTTGGGACCTCCCTGAGCCGGTGGGACGAAGGCAAAATCGGAAGCGGGGTACTGGCAGCCTTGGTTCGTGTGGCGCGCAGCAGCAGCGAACCACACGTCCTTGAGCGTAATTGCCCAGATGTTCCGCCAAGTCTACTTCCCGAGTCCAAGAGTGAGCGGCCCCTCGGCGACCCCATCCTTCGGTTTGCAGCCACCGCGGCCAAAGGCAGCGTGCATATCACAGCACAAGATGTCACCGTCCTGCGCTGGCTAGAGGGCACTTTTTCGCGTTACGTATCTCCTGCAGTCATTGAACAGATGCAACATCTCGAGTCCGGTGAGCTTCTTTCAACCGAACGAAAAGAACTCACCATACTATTTGCCGACCTCCGTGGGTTCACCGCCATTAGCCAAGAGTTGCCTCCAGAAGAAGTTCAGGAAATGGTCAACTCATTTCTATCCAACATGGTGGCTTGCGTTGAAAAGCTCGAGGGCACCGTAGACAAGTTTGTGGGCGACGAGATCATGGTACTTTTTGGTGCGCCCATGCCACAGCCAGATCACGCGCTTCGTGCACTGATCTGTGGGGTAGAAATGCAACGGGTGCACAACATCTGGATGGCCAAGCGCAATGCCGACAACAAACCCGCTCGGAGCATGGGCATTGGTATCGCCACTGGGCCAGTGGTCGTTGGAAATATTGGGACCGAAACCCGAATGGACTACACCGTCTTGGGGCACCACGTAAATCTCGCAGCGCGCCTGTGTGGGAAGGCTGAAGGTGGCGAAGTCCTGACGGTGCCAAATACCCACCAAGCCGGGATGAACGCCGCTCAACACTACCAAGGCACAGTCCCCATTCCTCGGCTCAGTTTTAAAGCTCAAGGTAAAATGGAGTTCAAAAACGTCCATGAGCCCATCGATGTCATCTCTGTTAGCACATCACAAAAATAGTGGAGTCAATGTGAAGGAAGTTGATTTTAACGGGTTACGCTTTAATGTCCCAGACACTTGGACCAACCAAAGCACCCTGGTTTTCGCCATGCCAGCCTCAGACCTAACGGCGCCCATGGCTATGCAAAAGCAACAAAAACATTCTACGGCCAACGTGACTGTTTCGTGGGAAGCGGCTGGCAGTCTAACACCCGAAGATTTTTTAAAGCAGCGCATGAAAACCATTCCTTCCATTTTCCCAGGCTTCGAAACAATGGATGAGACATACTCTGCAGCCGACCTTTCTTTTGTCCAGTACCGGGTACCCGCAGACACGCCATTCATTCAGCTGGTATGCGCTAAAAGGGTAGGAGACCAAATGGTATGCATTACAGGAACCGCTCTCGAGCCCGTTTTTAACACGGTAAAGGCCGACTTTTTGGCCACCGCTGAAAGTCTTTCACAAAACGTTTAGGGCCTAGGAGCCTTTGGTCAACTTATCCATGAGCCCCGGCGCAGGAGGCTTGCCTTGACGCTGGGCGATGAGTCTGAGGCTGCGCTGAGCGTTTATGTTTTTGGGCAAATGCTTTAAACATTTTTTGAAATAGGTAATAGCATCATCCGTCATGCCTGCACTCAAAGCAATCGAGCCCATGAATTCTAGGAACACATGCTCATGGGGACATGCTTTGTAATGGGCCTCGATGTTTTGGATGGCCTGATGCGCTTGCGAAGTGTCTTGGTGAATGGACCAATCAACATATTGGCGATACGCTTGCGCCGTCTCGGAACCGGGGTTCAGTTCACAAGCACCAACAAAGTACTCCAGCGCAGCTTTAAACTCGCCGCGCTCCATTAATCTTTGCCCCCGTAAGAATTTGTCTTCAGCGGCAAAAACTTTGTCCACATCAGTGGCCATTCCTTTTGCCTCCATATCGAGTTTTCGTTCATACTCCGTTCTCGCTTCAGCATTCAGCAACACCTTGTATGCTTCAGAGATGCGACTAAATACCATTTGAAGCAGTTCGGCCATCGCCCCTAAATTTTGCCCAGTGAATGCATCGCTATGAAAATCCTTTGCAAGAGCAAAATAGGCTTTGCGAATTTCATCATCGGTGGCGCTTGTTGTTAACCCCAAGACCTCCCAATGGTTCTTGTCTTTTTGGAGCTTAAATTGGGCTGCAATCTTCTGCCTGGAAGCATGCTCTTCATCAGTGAACTGCACCCCCGTGTCAGAAGGGATGTCCTCTTTAATCCTCACCCCTGCGCTGGGTGCCTCTGGCGTTGCTTCAGGATGGGGCTCTACATTGGGCTTATCAACGGCTTCTGCCGTAACATCCACGGCGTTGGCACAGAGGAGAAAGAAGACCTGACGCATCCGGAGTAGTTGTGCATGATCATCTCTAGCCGCTGCAATCATCTGGGCGATGGTCGCCCTCCCATTCACCGACCTGATGATATCATCTGCGCCACAAAATTCGTTCAGGACCGGAGACACCAATGTCCAATCAGGGCCATAAGACAAACGTAAACTGGCTCGTGGCTTGAGATGCTCATCTAAGGGGCCTCGCTCAGATTGGGCCAGCGCTGTTTTTAGAATGGGCTCAATGGGCAGAGATGCGGTAGGGATGTGCTTGGTGAATACTTCCGTGGACACCCAACGGAAGCGCCCGCTCATGGCAAAAACATCACTGACAATGTCAGGGGCGAGTGTTTTAAAGATGATTTTCAAACCATCATCATCTAAAATGCGTGCTTCTTGAAAAACCCGATAAAGGCCTTGTCGGGTTTTTACCGCCTTCTGAGCTGCCGTTTCAAAATCATTATCCGTAATCTTTTTATTTTTTACTAAAAACGCACCGAGATTTAAATCAGGGTTGCTGCTCTGCGCGAGGGCCAATCGCCCCCTGAAAAAGAAGAGGCGGGCATGCGCACTTTCACCATCTTTGAGGTCGAGAATACCGGACAGTTTTTCCCGCGACACCCGCCATAGAAAATAAGGAACAGGCGCTTGCAGTAAAAGGCCTTTCTCGGGGAGCGGGGCTTGCTTTGCAGAAGAACTCTCTCCCTGACCCCCGTAATGGTCGGAAGGTGAATCCTGCATTCCAAAGACTTCTTTAATTTTGGTAAGGATTTCTTCTCCACCAAAAGGTTTGAGAATAAAAGCGTGAGCACGTAACTGTTTTAATGCCACCGCCTGGTTGGATTGGTTTTTGAACACACCCGTCACAAACAAAATGGGCGTATTGTCAGCCCGACGCCGTATTTCCTTACCGAGTTCTAAACCATTTTTTCCCGGCATGAGCACGTCCAACACGTAAAGGTGGATTTCCTCGCCGTTTTGCTTGGATGCCTGTATTTTTTCCAGGGCCTCGTCGTGATTTTTGGCCGTAATAACGATGAAATTTTCACTCACCAAAAAGGTCTCGACCGTTTCCAAGAGCTGACTGTCATCGTCAACAAGCAAAATACGCTTGCTCATGGCCTCATCCTCATTCCTGCTGAAATGCGTCCTGGGTTTGCCATCTATTCTACCACCACTTTAAAGGGGAGATGTGCTTTGGTGCCTTTGGCGGACCAAAACTCTAATTCCTCTGGCGTTAAGCCCAATGCCTCGAGAAGTTGCTGCTCTGCGACAACGGTGGACGATTTTGGGGGCGCGGCAAAAGCCCGAAAGCCAAGCTTTACCGGTAAATCGCCTTGCCCAAGAAGAAGTAATTCCACGGGCGAAGTATCTAAATCGATTTTTGCGGCCACGGCCGCCGCGTGAATGGCGTCCTGCAGGTGACCCAAATGGTCTACCAAACCTTTTTCTTGGGCCTGTACACCGGTCCAAACACGACCTTCGGCCACTTGCGCCACCACATCAACCTCCATGTTTCTTCCTTTGGCCACGGCTTCCAAAAATTGCCGATAGGTATCATCCACATGTTCCTGAAGTCTTTGAAGCTCCCGTTCGTTCATGGCTTGAGTGAGGGAGCCGTTCTGTAGCCGGCCTCTTTGAACATCAAATCGACCCACCTTTAGTTTGGTCAATGTTTCTTCAATGTTGAAAGACAACGCAAACACGCCAATAGAGCCCGTCAAAGTGAGGGGCTGTGCAAAAATCTTGAGGGCGGGAGCTGAAACGTAATAACCCCCCGATGCCGCATAGCTTCCCATAGACACCACCACTGGCTTTTTCCTCATGGCCTGGGTAACAGCGTGGTAAATGTGGTCGGAAGCCATCGCGTCGCCACCGGGCGAATCCACCCGTAAAACAATTGCCGACACATCCGCTCGAGAAACAGCGTCGTCGATGGCCTCAATGACGGTGAGGGCACCAGTGGCCGAACTATCACTGGCACCAAACAGATCCTGCTCAGTGTACCCGTTGACGATGGTGCCCAATATGGGAATGACCGCGATTTTTTTCGGACGGTCCCATCGGTGACTATAAGCATTGGTTTCAGGGCGCCAACCCACCTCCCAAGTTTTTCCGCCGGCTAACTTTTCGAGTTCTTGGTCGAAGTCTGTAGGGTAAACCAATTTGTCCACCATATTGTTTTTGATGGCCTCAGTCGGGGTGAAACCGCCATGGTCGAGCATGGCTTTGGCTTTTTCTTCGCTCATTCCTCTTGCCTTGGTCAGGCCCAGCAGCAACGTTTCGTAATATTGATTGGCCAAATCTCCAAACACTTCTACTTCCTCTTCACTGGGGCCGTTAAGGATGAATTGTCGGGGCGCGGTTTTGTATTGCCCGGCCGCCGCGGACTGAACGCCCACGCCGACTTCCATCAAGGCATCCCCAAAATACAGGCTGCTTAATTTGACGCCATCCACCATCAGGGTGCCTGACGGGGACATCCAAATTTCTTCGGCCGCAGTAGCAATAAAGTAGGCAACATCACCCGGTCGCTCTAAGTAAACCACCACGGTTTTACCCAGTTCTTGCCATTGTTTGATACTGCGATGCCATTCCATGGCACGCCCAAGTCCCATGCTTAGTGAGCCGATTTGAATAAAAATTCCCGAGATTTCAGCCGACCGCATGCGCCGGTCGAGCGCCAGTAATGTTTCTTCGGGGCCGGTCTGAGGGTCGAATAAATTAGCAAAAGCGTCATTGGACACACCGGGCCTGCCATCACCCACCAGACTAAATGCCACGAACTCTTTCAACAAACTGGATTCACTTTCCTCGTGTGCGATACGTGCCGAACTCAAACGCACATGATTGATCAGAGAAGGGCTACCCAGCTTGTCGTTGAGGAGAGCGGAAGAACCAAACCCAAAATGGGGGCCCCGATACGCAAGGCCAACTTGATAAGTGGGAGCTTGCTGCCCCCATGCCCCCACATCGGTCACCGAGGCGAGAAGGGCAAAATGGCCCAACTGAAACCAGTTATGAAAAGAAACACGGGTATCCCAATCGTTCCAAACTGCGGTTGCCGCTTGGGCACTCATGGTCCAAAAAGAGCCAAAGGGGCGGATGGCCAGGCCCAGATTAACGGTATCAAAGGGATGGGCGGAATCGGTTTGCCCTTGCATTCCGATGTCCTGGGCCAACCAACTGTTGATGCGATTGATACCCCCCACTTGCCAAGCGCCACGGTTGTTGAAGCCATTCTGGAAGCCGTCAGGGGTCACCCAAGAAAAACCAAGCGCACTACCGTCGAGATTGAGCGCGCCTGCCAATCTGGTTTGCGCATTTATCTTCCCAGCCAAATCTGCCACGCCCGAAAAATGGCCCAACGCCAAGGTGAGGTCGTCCAGCTGCATGGCACCCGACAGATCTAAGGTCTGTCCATTGCCCTCCAAATCCACTTGATGGAGAACGCCTATCTGTAGGCCAGGGGTAAAAGCCAAGCCCGCGGGATTCCCAAATATCGAGAATACATCTTCGGCCGCGGCACCTTGATTCCAAGCCGACGACAAGGGGGTGGTAACATGGGTGACCGCTTGAGCCTGAGCTCTCACAGAGCTGGCCACAAAACCCGATACCAAGATAAATACTGATAATTTCGCGAAACGAGGAAAGCCCACTGAAGGACACTGAGGCATGGCTAAACCCTTGATTATGTGAAGTCTGAGGAGGTTACGACGAATTTCCGGTAGGGAGAAAGCAAAATATTTACAGAAAAACGCATTATTTAATTTGTAAACAAATGTATTCTGATGTAGGTACCGCATCCGCCGAAAAATCCGGCGGCAAGAATTTACTTTAATATCTTCTTTTAAATATCTGTTTTTATTTCTTTTGAGGTGTATGATGTGCTTTTATCCACCGCGATTGTTGGCACTTTTTTCTTCTTTTATCCTGGCAGCCCCTTTGGGTTGTGGGGGCGCTTTATCCTTAGAGTCACCTAAGATTCAGACAATTGCCCCTGATGTCGCTGAAACCCTTCCTGTTCTATTGGCATTTCTGGCCCAGGACGAGCGATGCGGGACCGCGATAGGGCCGCAGGACGATTTTCAGCCCGTGATTACCGGGCTTCCCGGTGAAAAGGGGGACGTTTTATGGCAACGGGAATCTTGCCGGGTCCAACTGCCTTATCCCATCAGTCTGGGGCATAAATGTGGCGAAGAACGTTTTCTGAGCGGGGCCTTCACCATTTCCTTCCAAAAACGGGAGTCGGGATGGCTCACACAAAACGGCAACCACCGGCTATTGCTCGATGCGGACAGTGAAGCCATTTTCGACATTCAGCTCACCAATGCAGACATCTTAATCGGTCGAGGCGAGGCCTCCTTCGCTTTGACGGCAGAATCCTTGGCGTGGACCACCCGTATGGGAAGTGAGCCGAATGACGCCAGCATGATGTGTGATACGTTTTCTGAGGACCCACGACAGGGAGAGGCCCGCATCCGAGGGCTGAGCTATGAAGGATTTGACTCCAATGGGTCCGTGCGCAGCAAAGGTCTTAACTTCAATTTCCAAAGTGCCTGGAATGCAAAGAACAAGTCTCTCAGCGAAGTTGACGGTCAATGGGCTCAAAATGGGGAGTGGAATGATTTTCGAGTCAGCGCGTCCTGGCTACAAAACCAAGGGGCAGGATGTGTTGACGTGCGGCCTAATCAACCCGTCAATAACACTGGCGCAGTTTGCCACTATCGAGATGCCCATTGGGCTCAAGATGCCATTCGAACCTCCTTTCCAATGATGCAAACCTTGCTAACCCTCTTGGAGCGCAACCCTGCCTGTGGGTTTGGTAGCGCGAATGTTTCGGACCACCCAGCCATCACCGGTGAGGTGGGGTCCACCGAAGGCGTGGTCACCTATGAAATACAAGCGCCATGTCTCATTGACTTACGAGATGCGACCCCCGTGGAGGAGAACTGTCACGGCGAGACCACCGAAGTGAGTGGCGGCATCTGGGTCACAGGCACCAAAACCACCCGTGGCTGGGTCACGGGCAATCCATCGCAGCCTGTGATTCCTATTGGCACCCAAGCCACAACTTATCATTTAGAATTACAATTCGATGACTTTCATTATGAAACGCCACATTTTCCCACCATCACCTATCGTTCGGGTGTGCTCAGTGGCGACATCGCGCCTACGTTCGGATTAAACCAAACAACAGGCATATGCGATGCAGGTACGGCGAGCCTTTCCATGGAAAACATGATTTGGCACGACGCTACGATCTCTGTGCACGAGGCAGAGGGAGCCTTTCATACCCAATTTCGGGAAGCCGCTTTTCAGGGTTCCCGAGGCGCAACGCAAAAAGGTACCAACAGTTTTCATGGCAGTGTTCGGACTTCTGACAGCGGTAACGAGATCTATCTACCACTGGATGACAAGCGCGGTCATATTGATAACCGTTTTTTACGTTTCCAAGACAGCGCGCAGTGTGTGCCATTCGTGACCTATGAACCGAGTGAAGAACAATGTGATTACCTAAACGTTTTGGCCCAAAAGGCAGGGCAGGCCATCCTTGAATCCGTGGCCCATGCCACGCAATATGTTCAGAACGACAATCTCATTTGTGGTTTTTCAGCTCCTGACGTGGCAGGCGACGCCATGGAAACCGAGGGACAGCCAGGCGAAGTGGGCCGACGATCTTGGAAAACGGGTGCCTGCGAAAACAACCTTGATACTCTTGTGGTGTCTGAGGATTGCACGGGCAACCAGGTGCTTTTAGCGGGTGGCTTCGAGTTTCAGGGGCAAATGCTCGAGGAAGGTCTTTTGGTCTCCGACCAAGAAGGCAGCCGGTTGATTGCCCAGGAACACGATGCCTTAACCCTTGAGATCGGTCATTTATCTTTTCATGATTTCGAGCTGGTTTCCCGCGCATCCTCGGCTCAAGAATGGATACTCTTTGACCGTTTTGAAATTCATCATGGCGAATTGCAAGGCAAATATCGGCCCATTCGTGGGGCCAATGCCGAAGAAGCTGGCCAGTACGATGTGCACACGCCTGTCGCTCAATTTGAGAAAATTGACGTCCAAAATACGCAACTCCAACTGGAACTAAATGGCAATGTCTTTCAAATGGTGGTGACAGAAGGCATGCTCGGTGGGACCCGAGGCGCTTTTGATGGTTCTGCCAATGAAATTTTCGGCCGACTGCTGATCAACGGAAGATGGGTTCAGCTCAATCACGTTCCCTACGACACGTCCTTTGAGCAAGAAAGCTTCGATGCCACGTACGTGTGTGAACCCAACCTGCTAGATACCATTCCAAAGGATTAAGACGGTCATGGCAGGTGTCAGTCTGAAAGCCGGCGCCATTCTACAATGCCACCCCAAAATCGCACGAAGGCCAGTCCGAACAGGGCAGCCCCAATGACTTGGTCGCTGTCCCATTGCTCACCGCTCTGCCAAAAACTGCTGCCCACAGCGAGTAAAATGGATATAGTCAAAATTCCAATGAAGGTTCGAAAACCTCTTCTTTTTGTGGGTGGTCTCATGTCCATATGGCGTTCATGTCAGGTCTTGCAACGATTGAAAAGGGTTCCTTTGGGTCTTTTCGTGGGTCTGCTTCTTTTCGCGACGACCCAATGCGGCCCCGAGCCCCGGGAGGATCTCTCCATCGCCAATTTGAGAGCCCAGGTCGGTACATTCCCCTACGACTCCGTACCTCTAACCCGCCTTGAAGACCGAAACCCCAACTCTATCTATTTCGAAGAGCGAAAGGGGCCTGAAGATTTTCAAGACCAAGTTTCCATTTGGTATTTCGTACACGCTTCATGCCCCTATTGCCGCAGTCAGTTTGAGCGCCTCAACCAAATGAGCCAAGAAGTGTCCATCCATCAACCGTCACCTCAATTTTTGGCCGTAAATGCCACAGCCCATGAAGACGCCATGGAGGCGCTGGCAGAGCAGGGCTCACTCCCCATTTTGCAGGACGAAGAAGACGTCGACCTTTGGGGACAATGGCAAATCAATTATCGAGATGTGGTGGTGGTGGACGCCAACCTCAAGCCCATCGCGCGTATTAATCTCACCAAAAATTCCTTGGATGATGAACCAGTGTACGATGCTCTTAAATCATTAATTGTCGATGTGCACGAAACACCCGCGCCCTGATGACTTAAGTATCGAATCCCGATATTAAGTCATCCTTATTGCGTGGCACACCGTCTGGCCCAGCAGAACGAACGGTAAAACCTTCATCGTCCACTTCAAGAATGTAGGGGTTTTCCCAAAAGTCCAGAGAAGTATCTCGTTCTGTGCCACGTTTGGCTTTCATGTTTTTACGAACGTATTCTTCGAATTCTTTGCCAGGGGAAGGAATGTCGTAATCTTCAGAAATGGCGTCTAGGTAGACCAGCTTTGCAATTCCATCTAACTCGCTTTGAACGGCAACTTCCTTGGCAATGTTGGTGAATTTTTCCACTTGAGCTTTGATCTCGTCTTGATTGGCGCCCCCGCCAGTAACCATGGCCGCAACAGGTAAAGCTTTCATTGTTACCCCAATCACCGATTCACACTCCTAAGCGGAAGCCGCTTCTCCCAGTCTAGATTCTGCCACATTTTCAATGGTCATCGCCATATTCAAATTATTGGTCATCACTTCCCAAAACGCACCCGCCTCAATTCGTAACACTGAAGTGGACTCGGCCGTGCGCACCGTAGCGGTGCGAGGGGTGTCGGCCAAAAGCGCAATTTCCCCAAAGAAACCACCTTGTTCAATGGTTTGTACCTGCTGGTCGTTCTTGAGGATGTCCACGGACCCTCGCAACAACAGATAAAAGTCAGTCCCAATCTCATTTTGCTCAATGATAACCTTCTCCGGCTCCAAATGTTCCACCTCACCACTGTTGGCAAATAGATGAATCACTTCGGGCGGTAGGAATTTAAAAAGGTCCGAGGAGGCCATGTGCTGCGAAATAAAAATTCGGTCGAGCACCGATTGGCCAGCTTGTTCGTGCTCTTTAAGTACTGCGATCAAATCTTGGGTGAGCAACAAGGTTTTGCATTCATCCACCGCTACCACGTCGGCCGTTCTTTTGGTTTTTTTGAGCAAACCCATTTCACCAAACACTGCGCCAGGTCCCAACGTGGCGATGTGACGAACGAGGCCCGTTGCACCATGTCGTTCGATTTTGGCATTGCCATCTAAGATCACGTAAGCCTCTTCACCTTCTTCATCTTGAATCAGTATGCGAGTGCCTTTTTTGAAGGTCTTAAACTTGGCCGATGCCACCAGTTGAGCCAAAGTGGCTTCAGGAACGTTGGAGAAAATGGGGAATTGTTTCAGCTGGGCGCTCACGTTGGCGTCGGCTGCCGTTTCTGTGGAACCCATGTTACGGGCAACTGTTTTCAATGTGCCTTGAAGGGGGTCCAATGCATTTGAGAAAACGATAAGGCACACCCGGCGCAGCCAGGCCAAAAGCACAAAAAATAATCCCACCAACAAGGCCGCGGCTGCGATGGAGTCGATGGTGGCCACCTCTGCCACCCGATCTGCCCCTGGACGGGCGGGCACCAACGCCCCAAACAAATCCATATTGAGGTCCACCAATAAATGCGCGAAAGCGGCATTCAACACCTTGAGGCTGAGAAGCAAAAAGCCGAAGACCCATAGGATAGAAAGCGTGGCATAAGCCAACAGTGTTTTCTCACCGTCCACATCGTCGTTTTTAAAAAGCGCAAAAAGCGATTTCTTACGCAAAAAAGGCTTCAGATGATCTACGTGCTTGCCTTGAGCCACCCTTGAGAAAAACCAAGTAAAATCACTGCCCCGAAACGGCGACAACTCAACAAAGCTCCAAATGAGCGCCAAAATGGCAAAATCACGACCCAAATGTCCCCGGCCCATGAGCAAGCCCACATCGGTAGCTATCGCCATTGGCACCAATGCGGAAGCAACGGCGAATCCCAGATGGTGGGCCAACCGACCTTCCCAAATCTCCGCAGCATTGGTTTCCACAGCCAAGCCAACGGTTTGAAGCTCCAGCTCCATATGCGGCTTTCGACCGGTCATGGCCCATATCAGCGCGCCCTGGCAGATGCCTTTGCCTACGCGAAAAATGGACACGGCCACGAGCACGAGCAACAAGCCGTTAAAATAGGATTCATGAATCCGCAGGAAATCTTGGGGTACCTCGAAAGGGACCAACTGATTCAAACCGTAAAGCCCCGCAGCGGTGAGCACCAAAACAATCAAAGAGAAAAGCGCTGGGCTTGCGTTTTGCTGTCGACCACTTTTAATGAGCTGGAGGCCGAACAACCTTTTTTGCCACCAGGCGCGTTGGGAACTTGGCACATTTGTTTCGTCTGCCATGGGCCAGTCGTCCTCATTGTCCAATAGGTTCGCCTTTCGCAGGGTTTCTAAAGTTTCCAACAGCAAACGAAAGGACAGGCTTTTGTTCGCTTTAAGCATGGCTGTGGCAATGTGCCGAACCGAATTCGTACCGGTACAGTTATCTAAGATAAGTTTTGCTGAACTTTCTAGTGCGACCTGCTTACCCGAATTCGAGGTGTAAATTAATCGTTCCTCGGCGAAAGAAATGTCTCCCGCAACCAATTTAGGGCAAAAATCCTCAAAACGTTGGCTCAAAAAAACGTTCCTTCCCCAGCTCGCTTCGCTAAGTTAAGATCGTACCCCTTGGAACCGTCAAAAATCAACTGTAGCCAGCGCTTTTGTTCAGTTGCCTTTTGGGTTAGAACGGAGATCGGGGTGGAAAGGACCACCGATGCGAGCCCAAAGGGAACACGGAAAAACCGTAAGATGCCGAAATTAAACAACGAAAACTCTAAATGCCACGTTTTTACCTTCTACGATGGTCCCATCTTTGTGGCGGGCAGCAAAACCCTTTTTACCATGGGTTACGATCTGAAGTTCGTGCTTCCACATTTCGAAATCCTATCTCAACATAAGGGTCGTAGCATCAAAGCCCAATTCGATGCCTCCAGCTTAAAAGTGTTTTGCGCCATCGCGGATCACAAAGAGGTTCTCGACGTGCTGCCCAAGGAAAAAAAGAAAAAGATTAACGATATTGTGGCGGGAGAGATTCTTCAGAGTTTTCGATTTCGTCGTATTTACTTTGAAGGCAAGGCCACCATGGCCAGTTCGACCCAGGGTACCATCGAAGGAGAACTCTCTTTACGTGGCACCAGTGCCAAAGTGAAGGGGCAGATCGTTGCGGAAGGGGAGGTCCTCAAAGCCGTGGTTTCCATGGATCAAAGGCACTTCAACATCAAGCCTTATTCTGCCTTTTTGGGTCTTTTAAAAATTAAACCCATTATCAAAGTCGTTCTCGAATTACCGGCGAACGCATTGGGCTGACCCCCAAAAAAAAGCGGCAAGTAGGTATCAAAGGAGCTTCGCTTTGATGGATTCAACCGTCCAGTTACAATGGATTACCAGGCAACATCCGTTTTATCCGGCAGAACTGGCGTTGCGGTACATCGTCCTAAGAGCGCCCCTGAAAATGCCGCGAGGCTCTGAGGTTTACGCTTTTGAAGAAGAGACCTGGCATTGCGTTGCACACATCAACAATGAAGTCGTGGGATGCGTATTGTTACACCCCCAAAACACAAACAAGTCGGGCAAGCTTTTGCAGATGGCCGTGCACCCCGACCATCAAGGACGGGGCATCGGCGCCCAATTGGTGAGGGGTTTAGAAGCCCATGCTTTGAACAACAATATTACTTCCATCGTGATGAACGCGCGCGAGGTGGCTTTCCCTTTTTACGAAAAGTTGGGCTACGTTTTCGCCAGTGATTTCTTCGAAGAAGTGGGTATTCCGCATCGCACCATGACCAAACAATTACGTCATGACCCCTGAACCCCCTTGGCGACACCCTGTTGTCCGGGATTTGTACACAGTTTTGAGCGCTCCCTCCATCATGCGACACAGTGGCGATATGCCCTCCATTGAACCCGCCACTTTTGACGTTATCACCCAAAATGCAAAAGCTTGGCTGCGCGATTTAGATCAAAACCCAAAAGCGCTGCAGGCCCACATCCAAGCCATGCCGCGTCACAACCGTTTGGGACTGTATTACGAAGCGCTCTTGTCGTTTTGGATGAGGCACCACGGACAATGGCGTTTGCTAGCCCACGAACTGCCCGTTTATGATGGCAAACGAACCATTGGCGCATATGACTTCCTGGTGGAAACAGAAAAGGGCGTCGTTCACATTGAAACCGCGGTGAAATACTATTTGGGCGTTAGGGGTGAAAGTAATTGGTTTGACTGGGTTGGCCCTGGGCTCAATGATTGTTTGGCCCTTAAGATGCAAAAAATGCTGACCAAGCAACTGCAGCTTTCGGAGACTTCAGCGGGCCTCCAAGCATTGGCCGAACGAAACATTCCGGCACCTCACCACAAAAAATTGTGGTTCAAAGGCATGTATTTTCGCCCTTATAAAGCGAATCCCCAAGTGCACCCTGACAAAGGCATTGCCGCTGCGGGCCTTTGGATGACCCAAGCCCAGTGGGCCCAATTCAGCACGCAGGTCGACCCTGAGGCCCTCTGGGTGCTTCGGGTGAAGCCAGACTGGGTGGGCAACATGAACTACGATGAAAGACCGACTCAAGGTATTTCAAGTCTCCATTTCCTCGACCACATTAGGCAGTTTTGGGATGAGCAAGGCCAGGAGCCGTCGATGTGGAGCCTCTTGGAGCCGTCGGCAGGCCTTTGGAAAGAACAACAGCGTCTTTTTTTGGTTCCCGATGACTGGCTTGAGCGCGCGCAAGCGAAACAATGGTCATAGTCAGCCGACGGAGCCGCGTTGACAAAAATCGTCAGTTCCATATAGAGAGAATCGAGATTTTAACCCGGACAGAGGAGAGGGATATGCAAAAAAACCTTTATGTCAAAGTACTTTGTAGCTTGACCATGTTAGCCATGCTCACCGCCTGCGCCACCACCCGTGAAGCAGCCTGGTCAGAGAAACAACCCGAAACAGCTCAAGAAGCTCAAGAGGGCACTGCTGAAGATGCCTTGGCGACATTGGCAGCCGAAGCCGACACAGCCTGGGCGGCACGCAGCGACCACAAGCAAGTGGAAATCGCCGTGGCCAAGTGGACTGAACTGGTCGCTCAACAACCCACTGCAGAGACTTACGTCAAAATTTCATATGCCCACTATTTCCTCGGCAACGGTCATTATGCCTTGGCGGGAGACCAAGCGGGTGCAGACAAGCAGTTCACCGATGGTCTCACCGCGGCTGAAAAAGGCCTCGCCATCGCAGCCCCTGGCATGATCGAAGCCCTGGGCAACGGAGTCAAGCACGTGGACGCCCTGCAAAAAGCGCCCAAAGAGGCTGTGCCATCCTTGTACTGGCATGCCACCAACCTGAGTCGCTGGGCAGCGTCCAAGGGTTTTGCGACGAAACTTCGCTATAAGGATGACGTCAAAGCCACCCAAGAGCGGGTCAAATCATTGGATGACACCTTTTTCTACTACGCCCCTTATCGTTACTTCGGTGCTTTCGAAGCAGCCACTGCCGGCCTTCTGGGTGGCGACCTGAACAAAAGTACCGAATACTTCAAGCAGGCCGCAGAGTTCGCGCCGCATTACCTGGACACCAAAATTCTTTGGGCCGAATATCAATGCAAAAAGGCAGTTGATCGTGACCTTTACGTCCAGCTCTTGAACGAAGTTTTGGCCGCTGACCCGACAGTGGTCCCTGAACTCGAACCTGAAAACCGCATTTCACAGGCGAAAGCCAAAACCATGCTGGAAAATGTGGACGAGTACTTCTAAGACCACGAGATCAGGTTGAATCAAATCGTCGCCCAGTGCGTCTTTAGCCTGCGGCGACGTTTTAATAAGGGGAATATCATGATGAAACAAATTCTGAGTACTGGCATTTTCACGCTCGTTTTGGCTTTAGGTATCAACGGGCCAACGTATGCGGCCGATGCGTCCAAACACGTGGCCAAGGTGGGAAGCGTTGCCCCTGAAGGCACGCCATGGGCCGTTTGGCTCGCCGATTACAAAAAGCGAACTGAAAAAGAAGCAGCTGGCAGCCTAAAAATGAAACTCTTCTTGGGGGGCAAGCTGGGTGGCGAAAAAGAGATGATCGAAGACGCCAAACGGGGTGGTTCCGTGAACCTCCTGGGTGTTTCTGTAGGTGCCATGGCGGCTAAGTTTGTTCCAGAACTGAACGCCCTCGAATTGCCATACATTTTCGAAAGCTCAGAAGAAGTGGATTTCGTACTGCAGGCCATCACCCCAGATGTAGAAAAGCGGCTTGATAAGGCCGGATTCAAATTCATCATGTGGTCTGAAAATGGTTGGCACGGCTATGCCGCCAACAAATGTTTGCAAAAGCCCGAAGACATGAAGGGCCTCAAAATGCGTTCCCAAGAGAGCAAAGTGCACATGGACACCTACAAATCTTTCGGGGCGTCACCTGTAGAAATGCCGGTTCCCGAGGTCTTGTCCGCACTGCAAACCGGCGTGGTTGATGGGTATTCCAATACGCCTCTTTTCGCATTTGCGACCGGATGGTACGCTGCCACTTCTCACTTTTCCTACACCCAGCACATCTACCAACCCGCATTGTTGGTGGCATCAAAAAAATGGTTCGATGGCTTACCCAAAGAGCTGCAAGCCAACCTTTCTAAAAAGGTAGGACAAGCAGAAGGCTTGGCCCAGATTCGGGCACTGACCGGTCCTTTGCTGGACAACTTCGGTGCAGCAGGCAAAACGGTTTGCAGAATTGATGCCGGCCAAAAAGCTGCGTTCGTCAAAGCCGCAAAACCCGCTTGGGACAAATTTTCCAAACGAAGTAAGGCCAACAAGAAAATGCTCAACAAAATCTTGAAGGCCAAAAAGGCTTATAAAGCCAAAAAGTAAGAACCCTTTAGCTGTAAACGGCGAATCATGAAATCATTTCGTGCCTTCTTACGTCAACTGGACACATGGGTCTACCGAGGCGAAAAAGCCTTGGTAGGTTTTTGTTTGTCGATGATGACGATTTTGATTTTTATCGACGTGATGCAGCGGACATTCTCCCGCCCAGTGGGCAAAGTTGCCAAGTTCTTACTGTGGCTCACATCAGAGACTGCAGAATCTGAGACGGGCCAAGCCATCGCGAGCACCATCGGACCGGCCCTGTTCTGGGTGGGCGCATGGGTATTCTGTATCGCCGCGGTTCAATCAGCCAGGCACATGCGGGCGCAACGTGATGCCGAAAAAGAGGCCAGCGTTTCTTTTGGACCAAGCATTGTTTTTGGCTCGATATTTTGGGCCGCCTTTTTTGCATTCTTGAAAGGCCTGTTGTGGTGCTTTCCCTCAGGTGTACCCGGCGCCCAAAAATTCGCTCTCGGCTTTATGATGTGGGCAGGGTTTCTCGGTGCCACCATGGCCACTCACACCCGGAAACACATCGTTGTGGATGCCGTAAAGAAAAAACTCGACCCCTTGATGTCCTGTATTTTCTCCGGATTAGGTGGCGTTGTGGCCGCAGCATTTGCCGGCTATTTTGCTTTCTTAGGCTATCTGCAATGGCACGAAGAATACCTCGATTGGGCCACCGAAGAAGGGGTAGGGGTTTTTGAAGCGCTTCCGATACCTATTTGGATTGTCACCTTGGCTTTGCCCGTCACCTTCGGCATCATCGCCGTCCGTTTCTTTGTGATGGGACTTGCCGATATGTGGTACGGGCCGCCTGAGCAGAGCACCAGCGACCTGCTTGGTATGGATGATTACGACTTGCCCTCAGCCGATTCAGAGGAGCCTGCCTCATGACCGGTCTCGCATGGGTACTCTACGCCGTGGTGGTGTTTTTGGCTTTGGTCGCATTTCGAGACCAAACCAGAAACTTGCTCCTCAAAGTAAAGTCCATGATGGGCACCTGGGGAAAAGTGGTCCTGTGGATTGCCATCGCCACCTGGGTGTTTCAGGATGCGCCCACACCGGGATTTATCCTGGTCGCCACGCTCATGGGTGCGGTCTTACTTGGATTGCCGCTCTTCATTCTTATCGGGGCCGTGGTCCTGGTATGTTTCGTCTTTTTGAGCGAAGGCCTGTCTGGCCATCAAGAGCTCACCCTGATCATTCGAAAAATTTCTGAGCTGGCGAGCAAAGAAGTGCTGTTGGCCATTCCTTTCTTTATTGTGTCCGGCGAGTTGATGACTCAGGGTTCTTTAGCCCAACGCCTGATCGACGTGGCCAAAGCGTTGTTTGGTTGGGTTCCGGGCGGTTTGGCCGTGGCCGCCGTGTTTGGTTGTGTGTTCTTTGCCGCCATATCGGGCAGCTCACCCGTGACTGTTATTGCCATCGGTTCCATTATGGTACCGGCATTGATTAAAGCTGGATATCCAGAGAAATTCAGCATCGGACTTTTAACCTCCGCTGGGTCACTGGGGATTCTCATCCCACCATCCATCCCCATGATAGTTTACGCCATCATGGTGAGCGCCTCTACACCCGTCGACCCCACCGATTTGTTCCTTGCTGGGGTAGGCCCGGGCCTTTTTATCGGCGGTATGTTGGCGGCCTATTCCATCTACACTGGCTATCGCCTGCGAATTCCCACCGATGACTTTTCGGCAAGTGCTATTTTTCGCGAGTTCAAAAGAGGCTTTTGGTCTTTATTGCTCCCGGTCATTATTCTCGGCGGCATCTATTCTGGGATTTTCACACCCACCGAAGCCGCGGCGGTCAGCGTGGTTTATGCACTTGTGGTTGAGCTTTTCATTCATGGCGACCTGAAGCCCAAACAATTGCTGGCAGTGGGTGAAAAGTCCATGACCATGATGGGTGCACTATTGTTGATCATGGCGTTGGCCATCAGCCTCAACCATTATTTGGTCCTCGAACAAATCCCGGATGCCATGGTGGAATGGATTCGGGAGAAAAACTATTCTCAGGTGGAATTTCTCATCACGGTCAATATCTTGCTGTTGCTGGTGGGAACGGTCATGGACATCATGAGCGCGATTCTTATTTTGGCGCCCATGCTGGCACCCATGTCGGCAGCCATGGGTATCCACCCCTTACACATGGGTATCATTTTCATCGTCAACCTCGAAATCGGCTACTTGACGCCGCCGGTAGGCCTCAACCTGTTCGTATCCTCAACGCTCTTTGGCAAAGGCCTTGGAGAGATTATCAGGTCCGTGATTCCAACCTTGCTCATTCTCTTTGTGGGATTGGTGGCCATTACCTGGGTGCCCAGCTTCTCCACGGCATTGGTAGACATGATACACGCGCCGGCACAAAAACCAGCGCCACAAAATCAGCCCGAGGCCACGCCTGATGCGAAACCAGGGGTAAAATCCCTTCAAGACCTCATGAAGGGGCTGCCCCAGTCGGATGAAACAGCACCCAAAGTGAAATCCCTCCAAGAGCTCATGCAGGGTTTGCCACCCACGCCCAAAGCCCCCCCCAAGGTGAAAAGTCTTCAGGAACTCATGCAGGACAATCAAGCCCCAGCGCCCACAGAAAACGAGCCATCACAAGATTAACCGATGTCCATGCAATCGCCTCTGACACCATTGGACTCACGATCGAAACGGCCTTGGTTTGCGCTGTTATTACTGGTCTTGTTTCAAAGCCAATCGGCACAGGCCTTCAAGTGTACCGAGACCCGTGTAGGCGGCCCGTCGCTCTACTGGGCTGACCGAACCGTAACCCTGGTACCTGCACAAAGCCCTGGACAAGACCTCACCGCAGAAGCGCTCACAGAAGCGGTGACCTGGGGGGCCAGCCAATGGACATCCGCCGATTTCCGATACGGCGTTGAGTGTTCCGATTTTACCTTTGAGGTAGCTTCGCCACCCACTGCAGACCTCCGCGCAGGTTATGACTGGCACGATTCAGATAAAAATCAAAACCTCATTGTCTACCGCAGAGGCGCAGATCATGATGAGCAGGGCACTTGGTTTTTCGCTCGATCCGCCATCGCCATGACCACAGTGACCTATGTGCAGCACACCGGTGAAATTTTAGATGCTGATATCGAAATTAATGACCAAGATTTTCGTTTTACAGACTGCCACCCTGATGAAGATCCAGCCTGTGACCCTCAATACGATTTAAAAAATACCATCACCCACGAACTGGGGCATGTTCTGGGCTTGGCCCATCCCGCACTCACCTCAGCTGCGGTTCGTGAAGCGACCATGTATGCCGCGGCCCCAGTGGGGGACGTGGAAAAACGGGATTTGGCCCAGGACGATTTGGATGGATTGTGCACCCTTTATCCCTTCAATGAGGACACCGGAAATTGCGGGGAGGGCGAACGAGAAAATCCGCCACCCATCGTGGTCACAGAAGCGAATGGATGCAATCAAAATGGGCACCTGCCGATGCTTAGCCTTTTGGCCTTGTGTCTGTTCTTCTGTTTTCCCCGAGGTCCGCGGAAGCTAAAAAAAGCCTTCCTGCTTTGTCTGCTGCTGCCGAGCGCCTTTATCGGATGCTTTGACCGCACCACCAACACTTGGGAAAATGAGCCGCTTGCCCAACCTGATGTTTCGCTGAAACAATCGCCGGCAGCCAATAGGCCGGCCCCAGCCCAAACCGCATTTTTCCATCCCCCGAAGATGGTTGCCTCACCCGGCAGAGGCCGGTTGGGCATTTTGCACCTTCACATTCAGGCGCACTATTCCCCCATCGCGAAACTGACGGGTCAGTGGGGGGTCACACCGGTTTCCACCATGCCCTGGAGCCAGGATAAACGTCTTTGGCAAGTTTTCTTTCCGACGCCAGTGGGTGAAACAGCGCAAGACCGAGAGCTCGCTTTGGAGGCAGAGTTACAAAACGGTCAAAAAGTTCGTTTCGTGAAGCGCTTCACCATTGATCACATCATTTACGATGAAGACAAACTCACAGTTTCAAAAAAATACATTCAACCCGCTCGAAAGGTGCGGGCTCGCATCAGAAACGAAAAGAAGATACTCAACGGGCTATGGCAAATTGATACCGCACGTCGCTATTGGCAAGGTAACTTTTTAAGACCCTCCAGCGACGAGACAGTCACCGCTCACTTTGGAACCCGTCGCACCTACAATGGCAAAAGAAAGAGCCGGCATTTGGGAATCGACTGGGATGGCAAAGTGGGCGACCCGGTGGTCGCTGCCCAAACGGGTAGGGTGATGCTGGCCCAAAATCTTTATTACTCGGGCAACACCATCGTCATCGACCACGGAAGAGGCCTCTTCAGTCTCTATTTTCATCTCTCAGCCATTGAGACCCAAGCCGGGGACATGGCCTTTCGGGGCCAAATAATCGGTAAGGTTGGCGCCACAGGACAAGTCACGGGGCCTCACCTGCATTTCGCAGTCAAGTTGTCCAACACCTACGTCGACCCAGCGCACATTCTGGCCATGGACTTCTCTTCCGATCCGGCTTTGGAGAAAAACGTTCTCAGTCAATGAAATATTTGATGTTCTTATTAATCTGCTGCGCTGACAAATAGAGAAAAACAACGTCGCCAAAGGCCAAAGTATCTCCAAACCGTACGGTCATACTACCGCCCGTGGGTATCATACGGCCTCTCACTTTAACCCCATTTCTTGACTTCAGGTCAGTTACTCTTAGACCTTTGATATCGTCTTGGAAGTCGAGCGTGGCATGTTTTCGACTGATGCTTCGCTCATTGATAGCCAAAACGCTGGCATCTTCGCGCCCCACGGTGACCATCAAGGGCAAATCTGTCTCTGGTAGCAAATAGACTGAGGCTGCGCCTCGAGATGGCGGGATGGGAAAGCCAAGGCCCAGCTCATCTGTGATCTCTTCGGTTTTGTCTGGGTCGTCTTGATAATCATCAGCCGTATCGACAATATCCCAAGGTGTGGCAGGGATTTTTTTTTGGGGCTTGGGCCGTATGCCCATCGGGGTGACCCCTTCACGAAAAGCCCAAGGAGTGGGCTCATCGGAGTTGCCTCTTTCATCGAGGCGAACCAAAAGACCAAAAGGGCCGATGAACTCCATAAAGGCTTCTGGTCCTTTTTGGGACTTGGTATCCCCTAAGTCTTCAATGGTAGTCAGTTGCGCGGCATAAGTGGCCATTAAAGCCCACTCACCACTTCGAAACCGTCTCGATAATCATCGCCTTTTTTGCGGAGCGTCAAACGGTTCACATCGGTATGAGACACCCAACTTTCGCCTGCGGGCAGGGTGATCAAGGAACGAAGTTGGTACCGATAATCCACATACACTTTCTCATCGATTTCCTGCGCATTTTGAATAAAAAGATCTAACCGAGATGATTTGATGTGCTCGAATCGCGAAACGAGTTTTTCTCGGAGCCCATCGTACCCATAATCGTCTTCCTGCAGCATGTTGCCGTTATCTTCAAAATAGTCTTTCGACACCAATGTCATGAGGGCATCCGCATCACGGTTTTCGATGGCGCCTTTGTATTTGAGCATGAAATCCACCAAAGCGCGGTTTTCACCGCTATCTTTGAGATTTGTGCTGGGCAGTAAATCGGGCTTACAACCCACAGCCATGAGCACGAGAGCAAGAAGAAACAATGGTTTTGTAACAAAGTTTGGGATAACTAAAGACACGACCCATTTCCTTATCTGACGGGTGAATTCCCTGTCTTTTTGGTCTACGAATCTTTTAAGAAATGTGCAAGGTGTTAATGTTAAAGCATAAAATGCTAGTATCCCCCAAAGGGCACCGCCGCAAACAGGAGTTTTTATCCATGAAGTCATTAAAAAACAACAGGTTAGCCCCGTCAGCTTTCCTGCTGTATGCATGGATAACCTGGGTCGTAGGCACGCCAAGCACGGTGAGCGCTACTGAAAGTGACCCGTCTGACCCTGCGGCCTTCCAAGCTCAGGATGGGGTTTTGTGGGGATTCGTTCTGGGGCAAGCCGCTCTTTATGCCTTTGATGTTTGGGACCTCATGCCCATCGGGGCCCCATTGGTAGGCCCTGGCTTTGACCCAGCACAACCCGACCCAGCCCTGCTGTTGTCGGCCCCTTTGGATGCGGCCATTGGGCACCCCCACGTCAAAGAAACGGTGCCCACGTCAGCCATTGTTTATACGGCAGTGGGAACCCTGGCCGGCCTCAACGGACTGGTGGCACTATCCCCGGCGAGGACTGACTGGCGACCCTACCACCAAGTGTCTTTAGGGCTTTCCACTGCCGTATTCACCACCATTTCATTGACAGAGGTCCTCAAAAGAACCGTAGGGCGGCTCAGACCCGACTTCAGAGAACGTTTTGTGGCACGAGGCTGCCAAGGGGAATTGAACGTAGAGATGTCAGAGCTGCCCTGTGAAGACGTGAATCCCTTGCTTCAAAACATCACCCAAGAAGAATACGATTACGGCCGTCGGTCCTTTCCCAGCGGACACTCATCGACGGCTTTTGCACTGGGCACCTTTACCGCGCTTTTTTTGTATCAAACGGGGCAGGACAATTTCCAAACAAATCCCATGCTTGCTTATGCGTCCTGGGGAGGAGCCATGAGCGCATTGGGTCTGGCCTCGGCCGTGGCGGGTTCTAGAATCACAGATAACCGTCACCATCTGGAAGATGTACTGACCGGCAGCATCATCGGCGCCGCCATCGCATCCGCGTCCTACTTTTTTGTCACCGCCCCCATTTTTAGTAACCCATCCACAGTGGCGATGAGAATCCAGCCCATGCTTTCTAGCAATGGGGGCTTGAGTATCGGGGGGGAGTGGTAAAACGCATGTTCTGGCGTCTTCTATTGGGCATCCTTTCCTTGTTAGCGGCTCCCTTGCTGGTTTGGCATCCGCGATTGCGTTGCACCTTAAAAGACCGTCTGGGGCTTTATCCAAATCTGCCGCCCAAAGCGGGGCCTTGGCGGTTTTGGCTTCACGGCGCTTCTGGGGGCGACCTCGTCACGCTGGTTCCATTGGCACAATCACTGAAGGCGGTCGCGCCAGGCAGTGAAATCATTGCCACCGCCTTAACCCGAAGTGGCATTGAAATGGCCAACCGATACAAAGATGTTTTCGACCACGTTTACGGCCAACCCATGGATGGCCTCTTTGCACCGCATCGTGCTTTCTCCCGCCTCAAACCCGACGCTCTAATTTTAGAATACGCTGAGATATGGCCCGGCCTCATTCACGCAGCACGAAAACATGACGCCATCGTGGTGCTTAATAACGGTCGCATCGCGCCAGAGAATGTCATTAAATACCGTTTTCTGTCGAAAGTCTGCGGCGGTATTTTTCAGAAAATTGATGCTTTTCTGATGCGCAATGAAGATGAGGCAAGATGCGTTCGAGCTGCGGGCGCCCAATCTGATAGAGTATGGGTCACCGGAAACACCAAATTCGATGCGCTCAAGGGTCCTGAATCTTTCGAAAGAATTCAGAAACTCAAGCACGGACTGCGCATCCCCAACGATGTCGATGTGTGGACTTGTGGCTCCACCCATGAAGGCGAGGAGGGCATTTTACTCAACGTTTTCAAAAAGCTCCGAAAAACGGTGCCTGAGCTGCGGCTCATTATCGCCCCCCGTTACACCGAAAGAGGCAGTCGTATCGTAGACCTCGCGATCGAAAAAGGATTTCACGTCTGGCAAAGGTCGCAGGGTGACGTGACCGAGGGAGAACACGTGGACGTCTACGTCATGGACACCATGGGCGAACTCCAAGCCGCCTACGGACTCGCCACCATTACTTTTGTGGGCGGCTCTTTGGTTCCCCGTGGTGGCCAAAACATCCTGGAGCCCGCCGCCGAATCTAAAGCGGTTCTTTTTGGTCCCATGATGGCCACACAAAAGGATTTGGTTGAAGCACTGGTTGGACGTGGGGGCATTCAAATTCAAGACGAGTCACATCTGTCAAAGGTTCTCACGAGCCTATTCCTCAATCCGGATGAGCGTGTTTCGCTGGGAACCATGGCGGCTCATCAGGTAGCGCAAATTAAAGGTGCATCTCAAAAAAACGCCCACCACATTTTGGACATCCTTAAACAAAGAGCGGAGGACTAAGGATGTCCGAATCATTACCTACCGCCATCGTTATTCGGTTAAGCGCATTTGGGGACGTTCTTCTCACCGCGGGTTTCATCCACCATCTGTCGCGATCCCATCGGGTTCTTTTTATAACCGGACCTGCGTACCAGCATATCGCTGCGCACCTTCCAGGGGTCGATGAAGTGCTTTGCCTGCATAAAAACGATTCTGCATCCCAAAGGGAGCAACTGCTCAAACATCTAAACCAATCCCATCCCGCGGTGGTTTACGACCTCCAAAACAAATTGCGGACCTTCTTTTTTCGACGCAAAATTCAAGCCCAACGATACGTCACTTTATCGAAGCGTACCTGGCAGCAAGGACTCATGGCTTTATTGGGCAGTGATACTGTGCTCGACAATGAGCACCAATCCAGTCGGTACCTCAACATTCTCAACGATGATGGGGCCTCCACGCCTCTGCTCCCGGATTTACGAGACCTGCCACCCGCTTGGCAGGAACAAGCCAATCAAACCCTGAAACAATTCGCGCCAGCTGCGGGGAAACCCACGGTGGGATTGGCTTTTGGGGCAACCCATCCCACCAAAGGATGGCCCATCGCGCATCTAACTGGTCTCATCGAAATGATGCAAGGCGAGGTCAACTGGATTCTGATCGGCGGCCCCAACGACCTAGGAAGGCTCGAAAAGATTAAAGCCGTACTGGGCGGGGCAACGCCAATCGACACCTGTCACAACTCCATCGAAGAATTGACCGGTATCGTTTCTCAGTTGAGTTGCCTCATTGGCGTTGATACCGGCCCCATGCATTTGGCCCGGCTGTGCAATGTGCCCACGGTTACTCTTTTTGGACCCACCTCTATCAAACGCTGGGGGCCGGGCCCTTTCTCTTCCCCGCAACACCGCGTGGCATCATTAAACTTACCGTGCCAGCCCTGTAGTAACCACGGGGACACGTTGTGCCCACTCGAGCATCACGCCTGCATGAAAGATCTTCAACCTGAACGAGTGGCAGAGGAAGCGCGCGCAATTTTAGGGGCATCTCTGTGAGTCAATGGTTGGAAAAAATGTTTTACGACAACGACTCTGGGATGCCTCTCAAAGCCCTTTCCCAATGTCTTAGGCCTCTGGGCGCCCTCTATGCTTGGGGAGCATCCAGCAACCTTAAAAGTAAGAGAAACGGTCCAAATGCCTTCCGTAGCGAGGTGCCAGTCATTAGCGTTGGTAACTATGTGGTGGGCGGGGGTGGTAAGACACCCATGGTTTTGTATCTGGCAAAATGGCTTCGCGCGCAAAATAAAAAGGTGGCGGTTCTGATTCGGGGATACGGTGCCCAAGCCGGCGTACAAAAAAGGGTGATGGGCCAATTGGATTTTCAGACCCGTCAAGAGGTGGGCGACGAGGCCACATTAATAGCCGAAACCTTGATGGACGTACCGGTCTATGTGGGAAAAGATCGTGTGGCCCATGCAAAAATTGCGTCATCCGATGCCGACGTGATTCTGCTCGATGATGGGCTGCAACACGCAGCCATCCAGCGAGATTGGGATGTGGTTTGCTTTAAAGGCCCCCATCCGATTGGTAACGGAAGGTGTTTGCCGGCTGGCCCATTGCGAGAGCCTTTGCCGGCCCAATGTCCGCCCCAGGCCACGTGGGCCCATATAATCTCCAACACCTCCGAAGCTTGGGAGCGGTCCGATCTGCAGTTCACCATGGCGCTACATCACATCTCCAATTTGAACCAAGACAAGCTCGCCCCCAACACCCCTTTGCATTTGGTGTGCGGGGTCGCGCGCCCACTGGCGGTCCGTCAAAGCATTATGAGTGCCGGCTGGCAGGTGATGCACATGCGGGCACTTCCAGATCATGGTGCCATTCACCAACCCGATTTGGCCCAATGGCTTCAAGAGGCCCAACGTGCGGGCTGTGCTTTGGTCATGACTGAAAAGGATGGGGCACGAGTGGATGAGAAGTGGCCAGAGATGCAACACATTCACCTGTTGCGCGCCGGTCTAAACCCCTGTAATCATGAAGCGAATGAGGCTTTTCTGGCCGATATTGCCCGGGTTGCGGGTGTCTGATCTGGCCTTTTCATTGCGCAATCTCGCAGTTCGTGAATAATGCGGGTAGGGAAAACAATGACGGAAACAAACATGAACGCCACCGAGCTGTGCCATATCGATAGAATCCAAGGGCTCCTGAACACTGTTCGAGGCACCCCCGTTTTGGTTCTCGGTGATTTGCTGTTGGATGCTTATGTATATGGGCGCACCGAAAGGGTCTCCCGCGAAGCGCCCGTTCCCATCATGGTGGCAAACAAGAAAAAGTTTGCACCAGGGGGGGCAGCCAATGCCGCAGCGGTCGCAGCCTCTCTGGGTGGCAGTGTGCACGCAGCGGGCTTTTTAGGAGACGACGAAAATGGCCGTGCATTGCTGACCACGCTTCTCGATGGTGGGGTAAAATTGGCCCATGCCCCCTTGGGCAATATGGTTACTGCAACAAAAACACGGTATTTGGCGGGCTCTTTGGGGACACCCTATCAGCAGGTGCTGCGTGTGGACCATTCACTTCAGGCCGACGCTGCCATCCTCAAGAGTGTCCACGATGAATGCACCCAAGCCCTGAACACCGCGCATGCCCAAGGCGTGAAAGCGGTCCTGATTTCTGATTATGGGTCCGGCGCCACTCACGATATCCTTCTCAGCTTGGCCAACACCGCCAATGATTTGGGCTTCGCCGTGTTGGTGGACAGCCGCTATGGCGTGTCTGATTACAAACTCACCAACGGCATTCTGAAACCCAATGCCATCGAACTTGAGACCGCCGTGGGGGCCCATGACCTCAGCGAAGACGCCATTCTGCTGGAGGCGGCCCAGACATTGAGGTCAAACACCAACGCCAAAGCGGTTTTGGCCACCAAGGGCAAAAACGGAATGGTCTGGTGTGATGAGCGTTGCACCGTAGCGACCAGCAGCCTTCCCAACCCAGTGGACTCGATCGATGTCACGGGTGCAGGGGACGGGGTTGCTGCCGCTGCATTGCTCGGACTCGCCAATGACTTCACCCCCGAAGACATTTTGGCTCTGGCCACACTCACAGCGACCTTCATCGTCTCTCAACACGGCACCGCTTGTCCCACCAGCGATGACCTGGCCACCTTGGCCAAAACTTACTGAGGTTGTTGGATTGAAAAACGCAAGATCCGCGCGCATTATTTCAAGGGCTGAACTGGCACAGGTCAGAGTTTGGCACCCCAATGCCACCATTGGACTGTGCAACGGCGCGTTCGACCTCTTTCATGTGGGGCATCTTCGCTATTTAGAAGGCGCGGCCCAAATGGCGGATATTCTCGTGGTGGCCGTCAACAGCGATGCTTCGGTCCAACTTTCGAAAGGGCCTCAACGTCCTTTGGTGCCTGAATCCGAAAGGTTAGAACTGCTGTCCTCCCTCGCTTCTTTGGACTATTTGCATCTGTTCCAAGAAAAGAGCGTTCACGACGTTCTCAAAGCTCTCAGGCCCGACTTTCACATCAAAGGATCTGACTACACCCCCGAAACCGTTCCCGAGGCCAAATTGGTACAAGAGTTGGGCGGCGAAGTTCGAATTGCCGGCGACCCAAAAGATCATGCCACCACTGACGTCATCAAAAAGATTAAAGAGACGGTGCTGTGATCAAAAGGGTTTGCATTGCCAATCCCGCCTTTATCGGGGACGTTCTTTTTTCTTCTCGAATGTGTGACGCACTCAAGAAGGCGCACCCCAACGTTGAAATCGCATTCCTAGCAAGACCTCCCGCACACCAGTTGGTTTCTTCCTTTCCAGGCGTTGTCAAAACCATTCTCTTCGACAAACGGGGCACCCACCGGGGGATAAAGGGCATTAAGGCAGTCACTGCAGAGGTGAAGGCATTTAACCCAGATGTGTTTATTACCCCACATCGCGGATGGCGCATGGCGTTTTTGGCAAAATCCTTAAAAGGTCAGACTCAAACCGTTGGATTCAGAGGTTTTTGGGGTTTCTGTTACAAAAATCGCGCCCCATTTGAACCCACAGCGTCCTTTTTTGTCCGTGAAAGCAGATTGCTAGATAGCATCAACGTGCCGCACCAACAGGCCCGCATGCATTGTGACATCGAGTGCCGGGAGACCACCAAAGAAATCATCATCGCGCCTGGTGCTAACTGGGACACCAAAAGATGGCCCGTGGCATCCTTTTCCAGCCTTGCGCAACAACTGCTTCAACAAGGTTATACCGTTGCATTAACGGGCGGGCCCGCTGAGCAAACGATTTGCGACACAATCCAAAATCAAACCCCCGGCATCACCAATCGATGCGGCGAAACCCTCCAGGAAGCCATGGCGCACATGGGCCGCGCATCCCTCGTGGTGGCCAATGATTCAGGTTTGGCGCATTTGGGCCGTGCAGTTCAAACCCCCACCGTGGTCATCTTTGGACCCACCCCCAGTGAGGTTCATGAAATTGGTTCAGAGCCAACGACGCGGGCGGTTCTCAATCCCATCGACTGTGCGCCTTGTTCCTCTCACGGACACGTGTCTTGCCCCAAAAAGCATCATCGTTGCATGAACGACTTGGGTGTTGCCGAGGTAATCGAAGAAATCAATGGTTTACTCTCAGCGGTGAACAGTTTAGAGGGCAGATGACCTGGAGGAACTTATGAAAAGCATGACAGGATTCAGCTCTGCTCAGGCCAATGGCGACCTGGGCGTGGTCCGTGCAGACATCAAATCGGTAAACCAAAAAGGTTTAGATGTTCAAATGCGTACCCCCCGTGCTTGTGCGGCTTTTGAAGGCGACCTGGAAAAACTTGCCAAATCTAACCTCCGTCGAGGGAAAGTATTCATCTCCTTGCATTTGGACCTGGCCGATGAGCGTCAGGCCTCTTTGCAATTGGATACAAATGCTGCCCAACAGGTCATTCAACAGCTGAGAGCCACGGCCAAAGAGAACGGTCTTCAAGACGATCTTCGCAACGGTGACCTGGTCCATTTGTCCAACTTGTGGGCCCTGCAAAACAAAGATATTGATGAGAACCAACTCAAAGCCCTAGCCACAGAAGCCACCCAAAAAGCATTGGATGGTCTAAACGCTGCCCGCGGTGAAGAGGGCAAAGGTCTGAAAACCATCATCACGGGGCACCTGAGCCATATTAAAACTTTGGTTGCGGAGATTGCACAGCGACAGGCCAACTTCCCACAACAACAGTTGCAGGTACACAGGGAACGCCTGGCCACTTTGCTGGCAGACACTCCCATCAACGAAGAGCGCATTCTCCAAGAAGCCTCTCACATGGCAGACCGCCTCGATATTTCCGAAGAGGTGAACCGGCTGAACCTGCATATCGACCACGTCCATACTTTGATGGGCGAGTCACCGGTCGGGCGCAAACTCGATTTCATGTGTCAGGAGTTCATTCGTGAAGCCAACACCGTAGGGTCCAAATGCAACCAAACGGCGGTGGCCCATCTGGTGGTGGAATTAAAAGCAGAAGTTGAAAAAATGCGCGAACAAGTGCAGAATGTAGAATAGAAGGGATTTCAATTGGCCAGACTTCGTTTCCCAGTGGTATTGGCCGCAGCAAGCGGCACCGGCAAAACAACTTTAGCGCACATGCTTTTGCAAAATGACAGTGCGCTGCGTTTGTCTATCTCATACACCACGCGCCCCCTTCGTGGCGAAGAGGTCAATGGGAGAGATTACCATTTTGTGGATGAAGACACTTTCAAAAAGATGATTGAAGCAAACAGCCTCATCGAATGGGCGAAGGTACACGGGCATTATTACGGTTCCAGTGCCGAAAAGACCCAAGAACTCATGGGCGAGGGCTGGGATGTGCTTTTCGATATTGACGTGCAGGGAGGTTTACAACTCAAGCAACGCTTTCCTGAAACCTTGCTCATTTACTTGGTCCCCCCATCGATGAAAGTGCTTAAAGATCGCCTCACCGGTCGAGGCACCGACAGCCCTGAGGTGATTCAAAGGCGACTTGAAGCAGCCAACCAAGAAAACCAAGTGGGCCTGAAAGATTTCGACTACATCATCACCAACGATCAGCTGGACCGAGCCCTCTTTGATATCACTGCTATCGTTCGTGCGCACCGATTGCGCCATCTCGATCGTGATAAAATCAACCAACAACTCGCAGGCAACTAAAGCGTCAATTTCGCTCGTGTAGCGCTGTGACAGGCCTTGAGCAGCTCCGTACACTCATTGAGCGATTCTCGTCGTTCGGGGATTAGTTGCGGTTTATTTTTGGCACTTTGCAAAACGCCAAGCTCACCCAACGCTAAAAATGCATTCTTGAGGGTCGCCTCATTTTGGCTTTCAAAGGCCACCAAACTTCCGGCGTAGTAAGAACTGCGCAAGCCTTGCATCAAGATGTTTAGCATGGACTTAAGGGTTTCGCTTTTGCCCTCAAAATCAACCACCTTTTGCGCAACGGCCAAATAGGCTTCAATAAAAGGGAGCAAAAGTACCGCCATAAAATTCAATTCTTTTTGTTCTTCTTCGCTCACAGACGTTAACAGCTCACCTTCTGCGTTCATCCAACCTCGGCCCGCCATACGCGCCACCGCTTCTTCAAACAATACATCAAATGGCTTGTCCGTCGGGAAAATAAATTCGAGTTTAAACAACCCCGACAGGCGTTTTACTTTCTCTCGCAGGACATCCAATGACACTTCGCCTGTTTCCTGTACGCAGGCCAAATAGGCCGATGCCACCAGCGCATCAGAAATGAACAAATGCAGAACACTATTTTTGTAATAATCGAGAACCAAATATGCTTTTTCTTTTAAGCGATAGAACACGTCGGAATCGGTATCGGCTTCTTCGATCAAACCGTCGGTCACAAAAAGATGGATGCTTTGGTGGATACGCTCATCCAGTTCCTCTTCAAGTCCGGGCGCAATCCGATAGCGTATGCCTTCCTGACGCTTTATTTGGGCCAAAAGGGTCTGAACCTGTTTGAGCAGTTCTTGGTGCGAAAGCCCTTTACGCCGCAAACCAAGGAGCGCCGTGGCCACCAAAGAGGTCGATGTCACCACTGTGGCGCAATTGATGCCATGAACGATGTGGTAGGCCAGGGCTTTAATCAAATGTCGTCTTTCTTCGGCTTCCATCAATCCGCGATCCAGACCCATTTTTTCCAAGTAATCATTTAAGGAGACAGGCTCGTCAATGGTCACGTACACCCGGCCATATTTCTGTTTGAGCATCCCTACAGACTTGAGCAGGCCCGAAGCAGATTCCGCTTCTTTTTGCCCACCGCTCAGTTCTTTGACGTAACTTCGGCTTTCCACGATTTTTTCATATGAGATACTGGCGGGGACAAAAAGCAAGTCTTTCTCTCTGCTGTCCATAAATGCATCCACGAGCATCCCCAACATTCCCATTTTAGGGGGCAACGTTTTGCCGGTTCGGGAACGCCCACCTTCGATAAAAAATTCTTGCGTGAAACCATCTTTCAACAATCGCTTCACGTAGGATTTAAAGACGGTGGAGTAGAGGACATTCCCGGCAAAAGACCGACGGATAAAATAGGCACCACCACGACGTAAAAGGGTGCCCAAAGGAAAAAAGGACAGATTCACGCCGGCAGCGATATGCGGCGGCAAAAGACCCTCCCAAAACAGCACTTGACTAAAAACGAGATAATCAACGTGAGATCGGTGGGAAGGCACCAAAACCAAAGAACCCTGTTGGGCCGCCCGATGCAACTTCTGAATATCTGATTTTTCGTACACCAAGCCCCTGTAAATGCGCGACCAGATCAGTCTGAGAAAGCGGTCAAAGAAAAAGATGACATCTGTATCAAACCGAGCTGCAATCTCATCAAAATAGTGATTGGCTTTTCGCTGCACTTTTTTGGCGTTTTGGTTTTTCTTTTTGGATTGTTCTTCCATGACCCGCTGTAATGCGGGGTCTTTTAAAGTGTCTGCCTTGAGGCGAAAAGTCGATTTCATGGGCGGACCATGAAAAATCCGTTCGGTGCGGGCCATGTGGTTTAACAGTGTCCAACGTACTTTGCGAGCCACTTTCTTATCTTCAAGGTGTTGGAACTGGCTCAGGAAGGTTTTTAAATTCAGCGGCTTTGAAACTTCCCAGCGCGCCGTTTTATTGGCCAACACCATGCGAAAACAAGCACGAAGCAACCCAGGCTCGCCCGAGGTCCCAAAGATCAAATCGGTGGGTTTGGGCTCCATGGATGAAGGGCGTGAACGCAAAACCAAGCAATGGGGCACCAGAAAAATGGGTTTCTCACGCTGCCGTTGTAGCGCCACCAAGGCTTCAACATATTGGGCTGCAAAATTCGACTTTCCCGACACCAGCGTAAGAGGGCGCCGTAAAAAGAGTTCAGCGGCGAAACCGTTTTTGACACACTCTTGCAGTAACCATTCTTCGCGTTTGCCTTTGTCTCTTGGACTGTTACGCGGTACACGGCGAGGAGAGAACAGTCCAAACCATTTGCGTAACCAGCGCACATTGAGCCCGCCTACAAATCTGGCTTTGGGCAAACCGAGACCTTGAACCACACGAGAGAGCGCAAGATGACTGATGACGTTGCGGGCACGATGCACGTAAACCACGTCGCCCTCAGCACTCAATGCTTTGACCTGCTCACAATAGTCTTCATCGTAGGGAATGGGGTCTAAAAATCGCTGTGCAAATGCATGCACCAACCCATTTAAACTGGAGGACATGCCTCGATTGGCAAAAATGCCCTTGGTTGGAAGGTTTTGTGAGTCTGTTTGTGCCATCGCGTGAGGGTCTTAACCCAAGGATTTAAAAAAACATAGGGTTGGACCTATTGATTCCTAGCCAACATCTCTTTACACCCCAATACAGGTTTCATGATGAAGTACATGCGCATGCCATTTTTGGGAATTTGGGTGGGGTTCTTATCCCTCATCAGTCTGGAAGTGCAGGCACAAGCTCAAGTGGTCACCCCGCAGGACCCCCGTTCCAGCTACGACTGTGACGGAGAAAACCTATGGCTTTTTGAAGAGATAGAGACCTCTGGGTGGGTCGGCTTTGGTGAAACCTGGGACTTTGAGTCCTGCGGATTCGGCCGCAACATTTATTTCGATGGCACCCGAAGGGTTTGGTCCGACCTACGTTTGAAAAAAAGCTTGTCCCAGCGCATTTTTGGACCGCGAGACTTCAACGCCTATGGCTGGATGATTCCCGGGATTGCATTCGGGATGCTCTTTTTATCTCTGGCCTGCGCCATGTTGATGGCACTCTACTATCGAATTCGGGCCCAAAAACCCTTTTGGATGACCTGTCACCTCTGCCAGACAGAAATTCCTGTAGAGCCCGATAGCCCGCAAGGCTTTCACATTTTGTGCCCCGGCTGTGGTAAAACCGCCGTTGTGAGCGAAAAAGATCCCAAAGGGAAGCGACAATTTCGACTGGAAAATCTCTCTTCCCAACCAGCAAAGGAAACCCAGGATGACCCTTAAAATCATGTTTTTAGACCCTGCAGCCCAATCTGGCGATATTGAAGCCCAACAAATGCTCATGCCCAAACGTGGCTCAGATGAATCTGCGGGCCTGGACTTGGTTGCGGCCAATGTGGAGCCCATCATCCTCCAGAAAGGGCTTTCCACCATGGTTCCCACGGGATTTGCCATGGCTTTGCCCCCTGGTTTTGAAGGGCAAGTGAGGCCACGTTCAGGCTTGGCCGCCAAGCACGGTATTACGGTCCTCAATTCTCCTGGTACCATCGATTCTGATTACCGGGGCGAGGTGCGGGTCATTTTGATCAATCATGGCTCACAAGATTTTGAAATTACCCGCGGCATGCGAATCGCTCAGTTGGTGGTGGCAAAAGTTGAGCTGACCCCCTGTGTGGCGGTTCAATCCTTGGACAACACCGAGCGTGGTGCAGGTGGGTTCGGATCCACCGGACTCCAGAGCGTATCGCCAAGCGCTTAAGTCTCTGTTTGACAAGATAAACTAATGGGTTAGAAGGCTCGTGCCCGTATGGGGGACAAACCGCGGTCCAAACCAACCGCTTCCCACATATATACGGGGACAAACGCTTTTCGCCCTGGGAGATGTCCAAATTGCTCTGCTTTCGATGCGGCTCTTACTGTCCAGACGACTCCACCCAATGTGGGTTGTGTGGTCAATCCTTTTTGGACGACCAAGGGAAACTGCTGGGACGCATTGATCCAGCCACCACCACTGCCAACATTCCGGCCTCTATTTTCGTGGTGGGAGAACGCGCGGCCGATCGTTACAAAATATCGGATGTCATTGGCTACGGCGGTGTGGGCATTGTTTACCGGGCCAAAGACGAAGATCTCGATACCACCGTTGCACTGAAGGGCATCGCTCCTAATCTGCTCCAAACCCCCTCGGAACAAAAAGCCTTTCACAAGCTCATGCGGGCCAGCCGCAAGCTCCATCACCCAAATATCGTCCGCGTATTTGGCACCGGAGAAGAGGGCAGTCGCCGTTTCTTCACCATGGAACTCCTCGACGGCCTGAGTCTTCAAAAAATTATTAAGTTGCGCCACTCCAATGGTGAATCCTTCACAGCGGAAGAAGTAATCCCCATTTTTGAGCAACTGGGTTCCGCCTTAGATTACGCGCACCGCACCACGTGGCACGGCAATCTCAAGCCAGAAAATATCTTGGTCTTGCCAGAAGTCCTCAAAATCACCGACTTCAATTTGGTCAAGGCCCTTCCGCTCAAACCATTTTTGGCGACGGCAAAAAGCAAGACGTCAGGCTTCCCATATGTGGCCCCCGAGCTGCGGAAAGAGTCCACCAAAATCAACGGCAGCGTGGACGTTTACTCCCTCGGTGTGATTTTAGGTAAGATGCTCACCGGCATCGTTTTTGAAGGCCACTTCCCGAAACAACTGAAGGAAGCACTCGAAGCGCTACCCCCAGAAGTGGAAACGGTATTTCGCAAATCCGTCGCTGAGTCACCACAAAACCGGTACGCCTCCGCTGGAGACATGGCGAGGGCCCTCGAAACAGCATTGAGCAAAGCACCCGCAGGCGTGGCCTTACCGGCGCCCTTTGGGACCAACAAAAAAGCGGTGGCAGCGGTTGAGCCTGCGCCCCCGCCACCACCCATGGAAACGGACCCAGGCTCCGGCCGGGCCGCACCGCCACTCGAAGAAGCACTCAAGCCCCGCAATTACGAGCCCACCGTCAAAGCGGCAGTCCCCGAAGACACCACGCTGATGGAAGAAGAATGGATGGCTGAACCCCCAGTGTTGGGCAAACAAGGCGTCAACATTCCTGAGTTCACGCAAGAAGAGCCCGAAGACGGACCGCCTGCAGCGCCCATGACCAGCGATGGAGATAGCGCCGCTATCCCCCTAAATGACGAAGATGCGCTCTCTCAAGACGGTTTCGCCGCGTTACAAGACTTAGGTGCGGCAGATGATGACCTCACCACCATTGATGGACCAGTGAGCGACGAAGACTGGCTCGCACGCAACCCTACGCTGGCCGATGCGCTTTCTGAAACAAGTGCTCCTGTGAAGGCCATCCCCAACGATACCACCCGTACCCTAGAGGTTGATTTAGGCCCTGTGGCGGATGCGGATCTTGACGGCGCCGATGCCCTCCCACCCGTGTTACCCGTATCGCTCCCACCAACTCCCGCGCGCGCCCAAGCATCAACGCCCCGACCACCGTCCCGAGCCAAAGGCAAAGAAGGGCTGCCCTCATGGGCCATGGGTGTTGGCGGCGGCCTTGCGGTGGCCGTACTGGTCTTTTTCGTTCTCACTTCGCAAGAAGACAACAGCCCACCCACCTCAGCGACCTTTTCAGATCCTGTGGCGCAGGTGGCCCCATCCACGGCACCGGGGGATACCCCCACGCCACCGACCGATGCTGATAAACAAGATAAAGAGCCCAGCAAACCAAATGAGGAACCACAGGCCGCCACAATTCCAGCGGAGCCACAAGAAGAGCCCGCAGCCGAACAACCCCAGGACCCACCCAATGAGGTTGCCAACGACAAAGAAGCCGCAGCGGAACCGGTAGCCGCCGAAACGGTCCAGGCCACTGCACCCGCAGACCCGCCTCCCGCTCCTCAACCCTCAGAGCCCATCAAGCCCCAGCCTGAAACGCCGAAACCCCCACCAGAACCAGCACCGGCGACAAAAACCCCTGAAACAAAAGTGGCAGCGGCAGAAAACAGCGCCAATTTAAAATGCCCTAAAGGGATGAAAAAGATTTCAGAAGGTGGATTCAAATTCGGCTCGCTGTCCAGTGACCCCATGCGTAACTTCGGTGAGAAACTCTTGAGCTCCCGTAAAACCCACACCTATTGTATCGACTATTACGAATACCCCAATGGCGCGAAAGCCAAGCCCCGCGTGGGCGTTTCATGGAACGCCGCCAAAACCTCCTGTGAAAGCAAAGGCAAGCGTTTGTGCAGCGAACTCGAATGGGAACGGGCCTGTAAAGGACCAAACAGCAATCGCTTTCCTTATGGCAACAACTGGGACGCTAAAACCTGTAACACCGAAAACGAAGATGGCATTCCTGGCACATTAGCCCGTGCCTACGATTTTAAAAAGTGCCGAAGCGGGTATCGGGTTTATATGATGGCGGGCAACGCCGAAGAATGGACGGCTGACTCCTACGCCAAAGGCTCTGGCAATAAAGTGGTGAAGGGTGGGGCAGCCAACCGCCCTGATTGGGCCTCTCGTTGTGCGGCAAGGCGTGCACAAAACCCACGCACCTCCGCCACCCTTTTGGGATTCCGTTGCTGCGCCGACCCGCGATAATCAAAAAAAATTACGGGACACACCCATTGTTTTTTGGTTGAATGTGGCATCGGGCCTCGATTCAAGGAGTACGTGTTTTGAAAAAACGCAATTTGATGTTCATCCTGTTAACTGGCTGCTTCATGGTAATCAGCACTGGTGCAACGGCAAAAGAAAACCATAAAGACGCGCCGGTTTTTGCCATGGTCACTGACGATAAGCAGCCCATTTACGACCGATTCGTCAAAGCTTTTGAGGTTCAGTCGCGGGCAGATTTCTACGAGTTTTCACTCTACGGACAAGATGAAAATATCGCCAACGTGGTCTCACAAGCTCTGGCCATGAAACCCACTTTGTTCGTGGCCGTGGGGCCAAAAAGCGCGCGGGCCTTGGCAGGTAAAGTGGGGAAAACCCCGCTGCTCATCACCATGGTCCCCAGCATGATGCAAAAACAAAGCAAAGCTGGGTCCAACATTGCCGGGGTGATGCTGGAACGCTCACCCGTCTCTCGACTGCAAGTATTCCAACAACTCTTTCCCGACGCCAAAAAACTGGGCATTGCCTATGACCCTAAAGTCTCCCAAGCTCGTATCAATGCTGCCAAAGACGCCGCCCGAGCCATGAACCTGCAACTGCTCACGGCCCCCATTTCAAACCCCAGCGAGGTGGATAAAGCCCTGCAAAAGCTCAAAGGAAATGTTGATGTTCTGGTTTTATTGAACGACCCATCACTCTTGAATTTAACAACAATTGACGCCGTCGCAGAATTTAGCATTGTCAATCGCCTGCCCAGCATTGCATTGAGTGACCAAATGGTTGCTCGGGGTATTTTATTGGGCGTTAGCGTTGATTATGCCCGACTGGGGACACAGGCCGGGCAGTTGGCCAACCGCATTGCCTTCGAAGGCGTCAAACCAGGGGCGGTCGGATTTGTCGCGCCCGACGGCATTCAGATCTCGCTCAATTTGACGACTTCCAAGAATTTTCCTGCCGCATGTGATATCAAATCCCGAGTTTTGATCTATGCCGCCGATAATAACTTTGACGTGGAAGTTTTCAGATAGGACACGGTTTGCGATTTTCAATTTTAGGCAGTGGCAGCAAAGGCAATTGCACATTGGTGGAGCATAACGGAACCCGTTTGCTCATTGATGCTGGCTTCAGCGCGCGAGAAATTAAAAATCGCCTGGCCACCAAAGACCTGCTGCCCAACCAGATCAATGCCATCTTTATTACCCATGCGCACAGCGACCACAGCAAAGGGGCGCCACGGCTTGCCGGCGCCATGAACATTCCCACCTTCGCCACGTCCAAAGCGCACATGGCATGTCACAAAGTGGGTGGACTGGCCAATTGGAACCAGCTGGTTCCCGGGCAGGCCATGTCTTTTGGCGCCTTCACCATCTTGCCCATTCAGGTGCCGCACGATTCACCGGGCACCGTGGCTTTTGTGATCGAAGCCGAGGGCCACCGCCTGGGTATTTTAACCGACCTGGGGAGCTTCAACCAAAACATCGTCGACCATTTTCAAAATCTCGACGTGGTATACCTCGAATTCAACCACGACCTCGACATGCTTTTCGAAGGGCCTTATCCCCACCGGCTTAAACGGCGCGTATCATCCGAATATGGGCATCTTAACAACCAGCAATCCAGTGACTTGCTGGGCCATATCGCCAGCTCCCGACTGAAAAAGGTCATGCTGGCGCACTTGAGTGAATCCAACAACACGCCCGAGTTGGCATTTCATGCAGCTCAAAAGGCACTGGTGAACTACCCCGAGGTCAAGCTTGCCGTGGCCCCACAACACGAGCCTTCAGTCTGGGTGGATGTGGTAGGTCCTCAGGTGGACACACCTTCCACCGCAGCACCAGAAGCCGTCCAAGGCAACCAAGGCCCCCATCAACAAGAAGAAGTGGCCTTGGCCGTGCGGCATCAAGTGGCACTGTTTTCAACCTAGAAACGCCCTACGGGACAATCCGAACGATGTCCAATGGCACTGGCGTCCCCTCGCTGCCATTATCGGTCACATAACGACCCCAGCAATAAACCTTATCGCTTTTTCTGCCACATGCGGCTTCATACCCAACCGCGATTTCAAGGTAGTTGTCGGTGTCTACTATGGGCAAAGGTGCTGCCAGGTTGGAATAGTTATCGCCCTGGGCCAGGCGACCATTGGCGCCTTCACCCCAGCAAAAGACTGGATAACCGGAGGAAGCGTCTCCAGCACTGGTGCTTTGCAATGCACACGTGTAGTGTTCGCCCGCATCTACGTTTGCCCAAGTGTTACTCGATGCAGTCACCAGCTTTGGCGTAGAAGAGCTTGAAGAAGACAAATCACCAATCCCCACTTGTCCGTAGTTGTTACGTCCCCAGCAATACAGCTGGTCGCCCGTACTGATGCCACATGTATGATATGTTCCGGTGGTCAGTTGAGACCATTCACACTGATTGCCGCATTCACCATTCCCAACCTGTACGGGCTCCCTCTTGGTAACGGTTGTGCTGTCGCCCAGCTCGCCGTACCCATTGTACCCCCAACAAAAAGCGGCCCCATCCAGGGTAATCCCGCACACATGAAAGTAGCCGGGCGCGACCGAGGCCCATTTATGACCGCCATTGACCAGTTGTGGTGTGCTTTTGTCCCCGTTTGTACCAATGCCCAACATGCCGTAATCGGTATTATTGCCCCAGCAGTAAAGATCGTCCTGCGCATCAATTCCACAAGTGAGGCGATAGCCGCCCTTGATGTCCTTCCACAGATACCCCCCTGAAACTTCTTGAGGCTCTGTTAAATGATTGCCCGTATCGCCGTCGCCCAGCTGACCATTTTCACCATAGCCGTAACAATAAGCTTTTTGGTCGGTCGTTATGAAGCAACGGTGGCTGAACCCTACGGTCATTGTTGCAATATCAAAGCCTCTCGTCACAGGATCGTCATCACCCGTGGCCGCATCATCATCGACCCGAACTCGATAGGCGGCATTGGCGGTATCGACTCGATTCCAACACACCATTTTGCCCCGTTGCAGGCCACAAAAGCCGGGGATGTTCTCGCTGTTCCAACCATGCCCGTCAATCTGGGAAGGGAACACCAATTCATAAAAGTAAGTCACCGGATAAAGCCCGCCTTTACCGTCGGAAAGGGTAACCGTAATTTCGGTATCAACCACGGGGGAACCAGATTCCCATTGGGCGATGCCATCATCTGATATCCAAACGGTTCCTGAGGTAGCATGCACATCGTGAATGTAGATGTCATCACCATCAGGGTCGGTGGCTGTGGCCACGGCATCAATATCGTAAACATAAGCGTAACTGCCATCGGCGTATTCGCCCACGTAATCGTAGAGCACCAATTCATCAAGGGCATAGGGGATGCGGTTCGGTGAGACGGTCACGGTCACATAGTCCACCACGGTGGCCTCATCGGCGTCGCTCACACTGAGTTGCAACACAATGTCGGTGACGCTTTCAACAGAGGGAGGTTCGAAAGTTAGCTCAATGCTGTCAGCGTTGGTAAGCGTCGCAGTGGGCCCCGAAATTTGGGTCCATTGAACGGTCAGGGTTTCGCCATCGGGGTCCCGTGCATAGCCGGCCAACACCAGTGTTTGCGTGTCATAGATGGCATCGTCCTCACCCGCATCTACCTCGGGGGTCAGATTCTCATCATCCGAACTGTTACCGTCTTCACCGTCATTGCCATTTTGGCCGTCTTCGCCGTCATCACCATCTTGCCCGTCGTAAATCATAGCAGTGGAGCCATCGGGGCATGTGATTGTGGTTATCCCATTTGTGTCATCTCGCGACACCGAGCAGGGCAGGCCTACAGTTCCGCCATCATGGGTGGCGGTAGGATTGCTGCCCGTCGCACTTCCGCCTTCTCCATCGTAAATGATGGCGGATGTACCATCCGTACAAGTGATCACGGCCGCGCCCATTTCTTCGTTACGAGTCACTGTACAGCTCGTGCCATCCTCACCGTTTTCGCCATCGATGCCATCTTGGCCATCTTCACCAGCTGGACCGGTCGCGCCGTCTTCACCGTCCGCTCCGGCAGGACCCGTAGCCCCATCTTCGCCATCTTCACCGTCGTACACCGTTGCGGAGGTGCCATCATCACAAACGATGGTGGTGGCCCCAGAGACTTCATCTCGAGTCACGGTGCAATTGGTGCCATTCTCACCATCTTCACCATGGCAAACAGGGTAAGTATCGGTCACCTCATTGGCCTGCAGAGAGCCATCCCCGTTGCTGTCAATGCCGTAGTCTAAAATCACACCCCCGTTGGGGCATTCATCAGCCGTGGCCGCCCGTTGAATCTTTGAAAGGGGTGAAGACATAATAGAAAGGTCTTGTGGATTCCCGGACCGGCTACACGAAACCGCCAGGGTCAAGAACAAGCAACATGACAAATTAAATAGTGATACACGCATGGGGACCTCCTGCAATCAAACCCAGCAAGGCTACCACGAAACCGCCATGGAAGGCGAGCGTTAATCATTAGCATTTTATCTTATTTATTGGGCACTTCGGCCATCACGCATGCAGGCCGCCATTTGTGCCACAGCCTCTTGCAAGCCCACAAAAGCAGCGTGGGCAATAATGGCGTGTCCGATGTTCAACTCCACAATTTCGGGAATCGCTGCCACGGCCTGGACATTGCGATAGTGGAGTCCATGACCCGCGACCACCTCAAGGCCCAAGTTGTTCGCAAGTTGACTGCCCACTCGTAAACGTTCGAGTTCTTGGGATTGTGACCTGGGGTGGGCTTCACAATAGGTACCGGTGTGAAGCTCGATGGCATCCACGTGCAAAGCTTTCGATGCTTCGAGCTGCTGGGCGTCAGACTCAACGAACAAACTGACTTTGATGCCTTTTTCTTTAAGGGCCGCAATGGTGGTTTGCAGCGGGCGTTGTTGGCTCACTACGTCAAGACCACCTTCAGTGGTGAGTTCTTGTCTTTTTTCAGGCACCAGCGTCACCGTGTGGGGCTGCACCTCTAAAGCGATACGCACCATTTCGGGGGTGGCCGCCATTTCGAGATTGAGGGGCACCTCTAGGACCTCTTTGAGTAGGTACACGTCACGGTCGCGAATGTGTCGACGGTCTTCGCGAAGGTGCACGGTGATTTGGTCGGCCCCACCTAAGACTGCCAAAGTGGAGGCTTGGACCGGGCAAGGGTAGGTGGTTCCGCGCGCTTGACGCAGAGTGGCAATGTGGTCGAGGTTTACACCCAGGCGAAGTGGATTTGTGTTCATGGTCGCTCCTCCATTTTGGTGTAGGAATTCTGGCAGATATTTTCAGGAGATCAAGAGGCTTATTCTTCATTTTCTCCACAGAATATGTTTGTATGGGCCCCTCAAAAATGGAGTCCGAAATGTTTCGATTGATCAAAATTGTCGCGGTCTTGGTGGTCTTAGGTGGGGGTTACATTGGGTACGCCTTTTGGGGTGAGTTGACGCCAGGTGAAAAACACCATCTGAAAGACCACACCAAAAAAGCCATCAAAAGTGGCGAATTCAAAGAAATGGGACAGGCGGTCTCCAACAAACTTAAAGACAAGGCCCAAACTCAAAAATCTCGAATTGAAGACAAAAGTGCTGAAGTCAAAAAGCAACTCCAAAAAGCGGTGCACGATAAAGCGCAAGAAATCGCCGACAAAACGAAAGAGACGCCGGCCCCCGAAACCCCTTAACCTGCTGGATGCCGTCTATCCCACAACTTTTGAATCAGAGGTTGGAAATGGGCGTGCGCATCATTGCTCGCGGCACAAACCCCTACCGGATGAGATGCTTTTCCAGTGTAGGATAAAGGTGCGCCCAATAGCCCAGTGAGCTGTCCACCGGCAGCCTGTAAAATAGCTTGAGGGGCGCAAGTATCCCACACCTTAATGTGGTTGGTCGCGGTAACGTACAAGTCTGCTTCGCCATGGGCGATGGCGCCTCCCTTGAGACCTGCGGACCCACGGGTAATGCGTTCCTGCACACCTAACTCATTAAGCATCTGGTCAATAGCCCGTGAAGGATGGGAGCGGGACACCAACACGGCCGCCCGTTCAGCATCAAAAGGACGCACTTGCAGGGGCGTTCTTTGCCCTGAATGAATTTTCTCCGCAGATTTGCCACCATTGACGTCCGTCACACCGGTCCAAAACGTCTCACTCACCGGATGGTAAACCACACCCAGAGCAGGGCAACCATCAATGCAAAGGCCGATCATGACCACGTAATCTGGGCCCCCTTTAGAAAAGTCTGAAGTGCCGTCCAGGGGGTCCACGCACCATACCCTCGACGCTTGGGGTAAATCATCATCGGTGGCCCACGTCTCTTCTGTGATCAAAACATCATCAGGAAACGCATGTCGCAGTCCTTCGCTGATCAAGGCATCGGCAGCTAAGTCTGCTTCTGTCACGGGACCTTGATTATTCGATTTTTGGGTGACGTTTGCCAACGCCACACTGCGTTTCTCGAGGATTAAACTTCCGGCAGCTTCCGCCAATCGCAAGGCGCAATCCAACTCTTGATGTAATGGATTCATGAGGTGGTCCCCGCGAGGCACGCGCTTAATGGTGAAGGAAATCGTTCACTTTATCGAGGAGCATGCCTTTGCCTTCCCCAGAGCGTATATCCATGGAAGACACGTCGAGGTTTAAGACTTCCATGCCGTACTTCTTTTCACAGATTGAAGGGAAAGCGGTGTAAAACCCGTTGAGACCCTGCAAAAAGTTGGCTTGCATTTCTTTTTCTTCTTCACGACCTCGCGAACTGATTCGGTTCAGCAAAACATCGACATTGTCCACCGTGAAGGTAATCACTTTATCAGGGCGATGCAGATCGCGGTTTAAACGCTCGAAATACTCGAAATACAGCTCGAGTTCCCGATCGTCCATGTAACCAAGCCCGTGTAAATATTTCGCGAAAATCTCAGGGTCTTCATAGAGGGTGCGGTCTTGAATGCAGCTTTTGGGCACGCGAGCAATCAGCTCGTGATGCTGGGTACGTTTGATCAAAAATTCAAGCTGGAGGGTGAAACTCCAACGTGCCATGTCTTTGTAATAGTCGGCCAAAAAGCGGTTATCGATCACCGGCTCATCAAAAAGTTCCAAATCGAATGTTCTCGAAATCAGCTTTGCTGCAGTGGTTTTGCCGCAGCCGATATTTCCAGCCAGCGCGATGAACATTTTACGATTTGGGGGTTGATATGCCATGCCGATACTCCATTGGGTGGTTGTCATTCTTTATCCGTCCAAAGGGGTCCCGTAAAGGGGTTTTGCAGGCGCAAATGGGGATTTTCCACCCCGTCCGTTATCCCCTTAAAATGGCCTGTGGCAGCGCCCAGACTGCTAAACCTCCGCCCACAAAAAATAGTTCGGTAAATACTCAACAGAACGGGCAGATATGCGATAATATGAGAGCGAGGTATCTATGTGGCGCGCCGTTTTTCTTGGGGTTTTAGGAATTACCTGCAGTATCAGCTGCGGCCGTATCTCCTTTGACCCGGTGGCTTTTTATAACCCCTACGCGCCTCCGCCCAGCTATGACGGCTCGGTGTATGTAGATCCTTATCAAGGCATGGATTTAGATGGGGGCTTTGCCAGCGGCCTGCCGGTCTGTGGCAATGGTATTTTAGATACTGGGGAAGCTTGCGATGGGGATGCGCTCGGAAGTACCACCTGTGCCACCTTTGGAATGGGAGGCCAATTGACTTGCGCAGCGGATTGCCAAAGTTTTGATCTCACTGGCTGTGAAACCCCGGCGCCTATCATCCCGGTGAATGACGGTGGCATCACCCATCCTGATGCCGGCACACCGGGCAACACGGACCCCGAATGTGGTAATGGCATCATTGAGCCACCCTTAGAAATCTGTGATGGGGAAGCCATGCCCCCTGGATTAACCTGTGACACCTTTCAGTCCGGAGCCACGGGGTTTCTGACCTGCTTGCCTGACTGCAGCTTTGTTGATGACTCTGAATGCATCGAACCGCCCCCTCAGTGCCGACCGAGAAACTCTGCGGACGACAATCTCTTTTTGGTTGAAACCGGTTTGTACGACTTCTTCGGCGATACCAGTTCCTCCTGTTTTGCGTGTCACGTTAACGGCCCTGGGACGAGCTTTTTCACCTATTCGGTTTATAACGTCGATCTTTTTCGAACCACGGTGCGAGAGAATGCACCCAATTATTTCCGCCCCGATAGCCATTACAACGACGGTTCGTCCAATTACGGCAGGGTATTACAGGGAAATGATATCCCAGCGCTTTCCATTTTGGCCTATAAATCCAAACTGGGTGTGGTACCTCCGGCTGATGCCACCCATAATCACGAGTTTAATGAATTCGTGAATTCGAATGGAAGTCCCAATGCCCTCGGCGAGTCATTACTGACGTTTATAGATTTCTACATCCACCCCGACGAACACCAAATTTGTGCTGAATGACTGGCGAACCGCCAAGAAAAATAGATTCCATTGCCCATGCCCAACGCTAACCCCATGACGCCAATGCTCCACATCGTTTTGGTACAGCCCAAAATGGCCGCCAACATCGCCGCCATTGTGCGGTTGGCCACTGCCTTAAATGGGGCAGTACATGTTTGTGGACCTCTCATTTTTGAGAAAAAGGCAGATAAAACCAAATGGCGGGCGGCCTTGGATTATTGGGCAGGCGCGCGGGGACATTTCCACCGCAGCGTTGACCGGTGCTTGGCGTTGCTCGACAAAACCCCTTGGCTCATTGAAGTGGGCGGCTCAAAAACCCTTTGGGAGGCACCTTTCGAATGGGGTGACGTGTTGGTTTTTGGACCAGAAGACGGCAGTATCCCCGAGGCCATCATAAAAAAACAGGCCCATCGGTTGCTCTCTTTGCCGCAACCGGGGCCCGTTCGTTCACTCAACTTGGCTCAATGTGCTGCGGTGACCAGTTTCGAGGTCTACCGCAGACTGCATCACCCCAGCGAGTGACTAGAGTGCGTGTTTTTGCAGCAATGCAGGCACACGGTTTGACGCCATGGCCGTAGGGGCTTCAAAACGCTGGCCGGTGAGCAGCTCGGTCAACTCCCAGTAGTGAACACTGAGATCCGTACGGATATCGTCGGACAACTGTGGTGCTTCCCCTTCGCCGCGGTAGTTGTGCTCTGAAATAAGCCAGCGACGCAAACGCTCTTTATCCAGCATTTCGGGGGCCACGCCCGCAGCGAGTTTGGCATCGTAAGAATCCTTTTTCCAGTAACGAGAGGAGTCTGCGGTGTGGATCTCGTCGATGAGAATCACCTTGCCGTTGTGAATGCCGAACTCATACTTGGTGTCCACCAAAATGAGGTTTTGTCTTTCTGCGAATGCTTGACCTGTTTTGAACAACGCCAAAGAGATTTCACTGATTTCTTCGGCTTGGGATTTGGTCACTGCGCCAGAGGCAATCAACTCGTCCATGGAGCAGGGCATATCGTGTTCGCCCACTTCGGCTTTTGTGGTGGGTGTGATGATGGGGGTTTCAAACGCTTCGTACTCTCGCATGTGCGGGTTCAGCTTCAAACCATATTTGGAACCACGGGTATTGGCGTCTTCACGGGCCAAAGAGCCTGCCAAGTAACCTCGAACCACCATCTCTACCGCCAAAGGCTTGGCTTTTTTGCATCGCATGACCTGGGCGTCGGGTCGGTCGATGAGGTGCGTAGGAACAATCTCCGTGACTTTGTTCAACCAAAAGGTCGTTTGCTCGGTGAGCATGGCGCCCTTGAGGGGAATCGTGCCTAACACCACATCAAAAGCACTGACGCGGTCGGAGGCCACCAAAAAGAGTTCATCATTCTTTTCGAAGATGTCTCTCACTTTGCCTTTGCGGGCAGGGGCGGGATACAACACCGATTTCAAGGTGTGATTGAGGTGATTTTCGATGATTGTTTCTTTTGATCCTTGCATAATAAATCCTTTTCACTTGACCTGGGCCACACCGGTCCTTACCAAGCTGAACAGGGTCTCAAAGGGCTTATGGCCACTTTTTATCCCAAAGACACAGAAATGTTACAAAGGCAATGAAACTCCTACACGAAGAACAAACGCCCTACGCCAACTACCGTATCGTTCAAAGAGGCAGACGTGTGGATATGGATGTCCAGGGAGCGGTATTCGCCACTTTTCATCCCGACCAACTCCTGACCGGCTATTCCTGGGATGCCATCACGGCGGCGGCGGCGCTGACCCCCTACAAACGGGTCCGACGCCTTTTGATGCTTGGGGTGGCAGGGGGGACCTCCCTGCGACAAATCCGTCGCCTTTGGCCGAAGGCGAAGCTGGTGGGTCTCGATATCGACCGTCGTTTAATCAGGGCGGCCAACCGATATATGGGGCTTCAGGACTGCCAAGTTGAAATGATTTTTGGGGATGCGGACCAAAAGCTGAAAACCCTCGAAGGTTCTTTCGATGTGATCATTGACGACCTCTATAAATGCGGGCACCTCGACGTAGAACGGGGTGGGGTACCATTCCCGAGCCGTTTACAAAACTTGGTCCCTCTGCTGGCGCCCAAAGGCATTATTGCTGCCAACTTCATCAATGATGTGGGTTTTGAACAACCCTTGGATCAGGGGCAAAAGGCGTTCCAAGCCAACTTTAAAGAGAACGCGTGCATTCGCTCTATATATGGCTACAACCAAGTTTTTGTGGGCGGCAAATGTCTTCGGCCAGACTTCGATCTGAAGACCTATGGCCACAAATGGACATCCCCCAGGGACAAGCAACTTTGGAACGACCTCAAAGTGGAATTCCTCTAAACAAACGAGCGCCCCCAAACCCATTGACCTTTGGTCGTTTTTTTGACCTCACGGCCTAGGTGTCACACAATGTAGGCCTTTGGAGCTTAGGGCCGTTAGTAGGCCCCACATCTCCCTTTTGGGAGACACCAGGAGAGGCTGGGGAGAGAACCCGATGCGCGCACAGATCGTTGATATTATTAACAAAACGCTGTCTTCTTTGGTGGCCAAAGGTGAACTGCCCGAAGCGGTGTCCGAGGCAAATCCCCCATTCACGGTGGAACTCCCCAAAAACAAAGATCATGGGGATTATGCCACCAACGTGGCCATGCTCCTGGCCAAGCCAGCAAAAAAAGCGCCGAGAGCCATCGCAGAGCTACTGGTTGCCAATTGGGTGGACCCCGACCAAATCATCGTTCAATCCGAAGTGGCAGGGCCCGGCTTTATCAACTTGCGTGTGAACCCACACGCCTTACTCCAAATCATCCACCAAGTCTTGGGTGAGGGCGACGCCTATGGATTGGCCAAAGAATCCAACGGTGAAAAAGTATTGGTGGAATTTGTTTCCGCCAATCCCACAGGCCCCCTTCATTTGGGGCATGCACGAGGTGCATTTACCGGTGATGCCGTGGCGCGCTTGCTCGAAGCGGCGGGCTACGAGGTGACCCGCGAATTTTACATCAATGATACTGGCAATCAGGTACTCGTACTCGGACGCAGCATCTACGCCCGTTATCAACAAGCCCATGGTCACGATGTGGAGCTGGCTAAAGATGCATATCCCGCAGAATATGTGAAAAACATCGCCACAAGCATTCAAGACCAAGATGGTGATAAATGGCTCTCGGCTTCAGAAGAGCAATGGCTGCCATATTTCGTTCAAAAAGGCGTCCAAACCAACTTGGCACAAATTAAAAAAGACCTCGAGAATATCAACATTCCGTTTGATTCCTGGTTTTCTGAACAATCACTTCACGAAAGTGGGAAGGTAGCGGGCCTCATCGAAGCCTATGCCAGCTCAGGTATGGCTTACCGCGCCGAGAAACCGCGCGGCGCAGAAGAGCGCGTGCGCCGCGAAGACAGCAAAGCAGCCCAGTACCAGGACCAACAGGCTGGTGGGCTGTTTTTAGAAACATCTCGATTTGGCGATGACGAAGACAGAATTATTCAACGGGCCAATGGGACGCCGGTTTACCTCGCTGCCGACTTGGCTTATCACATCGATAAAATTGAGCGTGGTTTTCACCGCATGATCGACGTTTTCGGTGCGGACCATGGTGGCCACGTGCCGAGAATCAAAGCCGGCATTCAAGCTGCAGGCAAAGACCATTCAGATTTAGAGTTTTTGTTGGTTCAAATGGTGCGGCTCATGCGCAATGGCCAAGAACTCCGGTTCTCTAAACGTGCGGGGCAGATTTACGGGATTGACGAGTTGGTCGATGAAATCGGCCCCGATGCGGCGCGATTCATTTTCTTGATGCGGTCTGCCAATACCCAATTTGATTTCGACCTCGATTTGGCGCTGCGGCAAAGCAACGATAATCCGGTTTTTTACGTACAATATGGGCACGCGCGCACCACCACGCTCCTGCGTCGTGCTGCTGAAGCCAGCATTCCTTTCGACCCCAAGTCGCCGCCTGCAGTGGCTGACCTCGAAGGACTCCGGTTGCCCGAAGAGCGCGACATGCTCAAAAAGATGGCCGCCTTTAGCGACATTCTTCAAGGGGCCGCCAAAGCATCCGAACCCCATCGGCTGATCTATTTTTGCCAAGAACTCATCGCTTTGTTTCACGGGTATTTTTCTAAATATCGCGCCACAGAGCGGGTGATTTCCGATGACATCCCTTTAACGCTGGCCCGCCTGTCTTTGGTGGCGTCGGTCAAACAAACGTTAAAAAATGCATTAAATATCTTGGGCATCAGTGCGCCAGACCACATGCAAGCACCCGATGCACCCAGCGAGGATGAATAGCCGCCATGACCCACAAGCACCGTTCATTTGATTTCGCGAAACCATCCCGCAGAGGCGGGGGCCTGGGGATGACCACCATCCCTGAAATGGCCATTTCCATGATTCCCGCCAAACTCTTTGATAAAGGGCCATCCATCGCAGTGGCCTTGGGCCTGTGCGTGGGCCTGTCCTTTGGCGTAGGGATTCTATCCGGTTGGTATTCTTATCGCAGCGTGAACGACCAGGAACGGCCGCTGTGGGGTCAGAATCAGTTGAATGGGGTGAGTGCAGATGCAGATGCACACGCCGCAAAGCTGAATAAATCCGATTTGACCTTTTTTGATGAGCTGCGCCAGCCCAGTAAACAAGAGGTTCTCGATCTCGATACCCAGCCACCCCCGAAACATTTGGCCACCGAACTCCAGGCGACCCAACCAGTGAATACTGGCGCCGAGAAATTGAAAACCGAAAAAGCCGTGGAGGCGTCCCAGAGCACTCCAGACGTTCCTCTGCCCGTTGCCGGGGCAGTGGCGCCCACAGAGGATGAAGCACCACCGCCAGCGACCAACATCAACCGTGGGGACCAGATGGCTTCAGCCCTGGCACGTCTGCTGGGCGAGCCCAGTGTGCCTTCTTTGCCTGGGGCCGGATCTTTCAGTACACCAAAAACGCCAGAAGTTGTTTTAAAAACAGGAGGCTGGAAGATACAGGTGTCGGCATTTTCCAGTAAAACGCAGGCGGTTTCACTGGTGAATCATTTGCAGACCAAAGGGTATCAGGCCCGATTGCGCGAACAGCCCAGCGCCAATGGTGGGTTGCTGTACCCGGTCCAAATTAAGGGATTTCAGGATGAGGATGAGGCAATGATGGCCCAAGAAAGCTTGAGTCGAGAAGAGGGTCTAAAGTCTTACTTGCTGAAACCGTAAAGGCGCGCAACTAGCCTTTGTTGAGCTGGGTCAGCTCCCAGTCATCCACTTCGCCATCAGAATCGCGGTCAATACCTACACGGTCCAGTTTCCCGCCTTCAAAGTATTCCCAGTAGTCGATATCACCGTCGTAGTTCAGATCGGCTTCTTTTTTTACGATGTTGTTGTCCTCAAAAAAGCGCCACAAATCGACCTTGTTGTCGAAGTTGGTATCGTATTCTTTGCGGACCAGTACGGTGGCTTCAAAGAAACTGACGACGTCCACTTTGCCATCGAAATCCGTATCCATGCGTTCGGAGATGAGTTCACGCTTCTTGTTGAATGAGCGAATCACGTCGAATTTTCTATCGAAATTCACATCCACTTCTTTGCGTACCAACACCTCTTGCTCACCTTCGATGAAAAAATATTCGGTCACATCAACCACTTTATCGGAGTTGAGGTCGCTCTCTCGCTTCCGGAATTCGTCAGGGTCAAAATCATCGGAACCTATCAACCGCTCGGCCTTCTCGAGTTTCTTTGCTTCTTGCCCAATGGGTTTCTTTTTTGCGGCGGGGTCGTTCTTTTGAGCCGACTGGGTGCTGGCGCAGCCCACTGTGAG
>MDTD01099155.1_pt1 | contig 59380 bp, 47 predicted proteins | sample 811221 | NCBI WGS metagenome assembly MDTD01 (sample SAMN05326646, study PRJNA326480) | marine metagenome | isolation source: seawater | place: Pacific Ocean: South West | collected 2011
AACTGTGAAGGTTCCTTCAACAAATATCTCCTCAGGCAAGATCTCTCCAGCGAAGATGTCACCCTGGGCAAGGGTGGCAGGGCACCTGTTTTTGACAGTCCCGGCATCGGGATAGAGATAGAGGACTGGCGCCTGAGAAGATTCACCAGCCGTGGTTTTTCGGAGAAAGATGAGAGTGAACTGACCGGTGCCGTGGTCGGCTAATAGCCGGTGAACTTTCATCTTCTTATGTTTCTATTACCGGTTGTCCGGCGTCTAAATAGCTAAGTATGCAGGAAATTGTTTTGAAGAATCTAGATATTCATATCGGTCAAACCTATCGCAGATTTACCCATGTGAGGAAGTTCAGAGAAGCTCTTCAAAATCCTGGTGAAGTCCAGCGCCGCAAATTAGCTGAGATAATCGCCAGGAATCAGGATACTGCTTTCGGAAATGATCACCACTTCAGTAAAATCAACAACTATCAAGACTTCGCTTCTTATGTGCCTTCTAGAGACTATGAATACTTCAGACCCTATGTAGATCGGTTGGCCCGAGGGGAGTCCAGGCAGTTGACCGCTGAAGACCCTTTTATGTTTGCAACTACTAGCGGTACCACTGCCAAACCGAAATATATTCCGATAACTCGCGGTCATCTAAAAGACTACACCCACGCGTTTCAGATCCACAATTATCATTTAGTCGATACCTTTAAAAAAGCAGCGGAAGGTCGCTTTCTTATAATCGTCAGTAATGATGAGGAAGGGCGGACAGAAGCTGGTATTCCTTACGGTGCGGTTTCAGGTCTTCTTAATCGTCGACAACCCAATATAATCAAAAGGCATTTTGCCTGTCCTTACGAGCTTTGCAAAATTCGAGACGTAAATCAGAAATACTATCTGATGCTGAGGGCATCGATTGGACAAAACGTGTCGGCTGTACTTGGCTGCAATCCTTCCAGCTTGCTTTTATTAGCCGATCAACTCAACGAGCATGGCGAGTCGCTGATTAAAGATTTGAGGGACGGCACCGTCAGTAAGACCTATTCTCCTCCCGAGGAGTACGCTGAAGCATTTTCTCCTTTCTTCAAGAAACAGGAAGAAGCCGCCCGGCGTCTGGAGAAGATATTCTCCATTCATGGAAAACTTACTCCGGAGCTTATATGGCCGGAGCTGCAGGTACTCTCCTGCTGGAAAGGCGGACCGATGTCTTTCTATCTGGAGCGACTGCCTGAGTTTTATGGGAATATTCCGGTAAGAGATTTCGGCTACATGGCTTCTGAGGGGCGTGGAAGCATTCCCATAAGCAATGAAGGCGCCGGTGGGATATTGGCTTTGACTTCCCATTTTTTCGAGTTCGTAGAAGAAGATGATATAGATAATTCATCTCCTGAATTTCTTACCGTGGAGCAGCTGAAAGCGGGGGGAAGGTACTACATCTACTTCACCACATCCGGTGGTCTTTATCGCTACAACATCAACGATTTGATGCAGGTGACAGGTTTTGCCGGTAATACCCCGATTATCGAATTCGTTCGAAAAGGGCACGGAATAAGCTCCATTACCGGGGAGAAGGTAACCGAAGAGCAGGTGCTCAGCGCTTTACGCCAGGCAAGGACGCAACTCAATCTTGACGAGATCAGTCACTTCACCGCTGAGGTGGAGCTGGGCTATCCTCCCTATTACAACTGTTTTATGGAGTTAAATGCCAGTCTTTCGGAATCTATCAAAGTTCAGTTTGTCAGAATCTTCGACCAGAATCTCCAGTTGCAAAATCCGGAGTACGCGGACAAACGTTCCACCAGAAGGTTGGCCGCGCCGGTCTTGAGGGTGCTTCCACCGGGAACTTATACCAGGCTCAGGCAACAGAGGGTGCTGGAAGGCGCTCCCGAAGCCCAGGTGAAGATACCTTTGTTGAGTTCGCCTGAAGCATTCTCTGGTCGTCTTAAATTGTTGGAGGTGGTGTCATGACAGCTGGTGCCTCTAGTACTCCCCCTTCCGGCGGGCACAGAGTTGCCGTCACCGGAGCCACCGGTCTGGTAGGCAAGAGCCTGGTCTCATATTTACTCGGTCAGGGTTATGGCGTTGTCGCAGTGGGCCGGTCTCGGAGTAGGCTGGATGAGTTGGCTAGAGAGCTCAAATCTATTGGTGCGAAAGATTCGGAGACCAGTCTCGAAACGCGCCTGGCCGATGTCTCTGATCCCGTCGCTTTAGAAGAAGCTTTTCGAGGATGCGACGCGGTGGTGCATTCTGCCGGTTCTGTGGATCCCTACGGAGCAAGAGAAGAGATATTTGCCATTAATCATGGTGGTACCAAGAATGCTCTTGCCGCTGCCTCAGCCGCCAGGTTAAAGCATTTTATTCAGATCAGCAGTCTTTCGGTTATTACCGGTCAGGGAGACCAGTACAATGTGGATGAGAGTACTCCCTTGAAGCCCTGCGGCGAATCTTATGCCGACTCGAAGGTGGAGGCCGAGCGTGAGGTGATGAACAATGCTTCGGCCGGCCTGGAGGTGACCTCGCTCAGACCAGGATTTATTTATGGTCCGGGGGAACGTGCCTGGATGCCCAGAGTTATTAACTCAATAGCTACCGGCAAGGCGATGCTCATTGATGGTGGCAAGAAGGATACAAATGTCATCTATGTTGAGAATCTCAGCCGTGCTGTGGAAAATGCAATCTTGAATCCAGTTGCTTACGGACAGGCGTATAATTTGACCGATGGTGAGAAGATCTCGAAGAAGCGTCTTTTTGATGCCATCGCCGATGGTATGGGATTGCCACGAGTAACCAGGGTGGTTCCGGCATTTATAGCCCGGGCTGCTTGTGAGACTGTCTCTTCCATTGCGCCGTATCTTTCGGCCGATAGGCAGCGCTCACTTTCTCGATTCTCCCGGGCTGCTTTTCGGCTGGCCGGAGTGAATCAAGGATTCTCAATTAACAAGGCGGAAAAAGAACTGGGTTACACAAATCGGATAGGATTTGATCAGGGTATGAAACTCACCCTGGATTCATTCAAAAGTGCCGAAAGATCCGAGGCTGGAAGCCTCGAGACCGCGGGGCGGCAATAGGAGCAATTCGTATGGCTAACAATGGAGCAAGGCGGGCTGTCGATATAAAAGGAAACGGTTCTGGACTCAAGTCTAGACCGGGTCCCGGAGAGCGCGGCTCCGGCGCCAGAGGCTTAAGAGTCTGTGATAGGTCCAGGGACTTTGTCGTGGACTACATGAATCGTCATGCCCATCCTGTCAATGCCGCTCTGCATGTGGTTGGAGTTCCTGCCGCATTTACGGGCTTCTACTATCTGTTCAGCGGCAAAAATGTGAGCAGAGGCGGTCTTTTGATCTTCCTTGGATATCTGCTTCAGTATCTAGGGCACAGAGCCCAGGGTAATGAGGTCGGTGAAGTAACCCTGGCCAAGTCTATTTATAAAAGGTTTTCTAGTTCACGACTTGATTAAATGACTGACAATTCCTCGAAAGATTCGACTAATAAGCCACTGATTTTGGTTGATGGTGCCACAGGCTACCTGGGTAATCATTTGATTGCTAAATTGGTGCAGGCGGGTTACAGAGTCAGGTGTCTGGTGCATTCAGGCTCCAGGGAAGCTGATCTTGATTTCTTAAGAAGCCTGACAGGTGACATTGTTCAAGCTGATTTTTCCGAATCCGGCAGAGGAATAAGTTCACAGGTTTTCGACTCTGTCTATTGCCTGGTACATTTAATCGGTTCCATCGCGCCTAAGAAAGGAGAAACCCTGGTTCAACTCCACGCGGAGATTACTGCCAAACTTGTTGAGCCTGCCGGCAAAGCAAATTTGCCTCGCATTGTTCATGTAACCGCCCTTGGTGCCCGCCCCGACGCACCTTCTCAATACCACCGTAGCAAGTGGCAAGCTGAGGAGGTCGTGCGAAATAGTGGTATCGCTCATACCATCTTGAGACCCTCCCTCATAATGGGAAGAACCTGTGGCTCTAGAGACAGTAAGCTTGTCAGAAGATTGTTTGAGTTTATCAATAAAAAGCCCTATGTCCCCCTGGTCAATGGCGGCAAAAACAGATTGCAGCCGATCTTTGTCGATGATGTGGCCGACGCGATTGTCGCTTCTGTCGAGAGTGATTCTGTCGACAACGTCATAGAATTAGGGGGCAGTCAGGTGCTTGAAATGAGAGAGCTTGTGGCCAGATTAGCGAATCGTAGCAATAAGAAAGCGAAGATACTTCCCTTACCACCAGCCTTTGCCCGGGGTATCGCCTCGGTCATGGAGAAAGTTCAGGATGTTCCTGTTTTAAGTGCCGATCAAGTGGTGTTATCATTGTCAGACAATGTATGTCAGACCAATGGTTTTGAAGCGCTTGTGGGGCGCCCTCCTCTGGAGCTGGACAGGGTTGTTGAGACCTATGACGACCAATATATCGAATCTTTATAGATGTGAAGGAGAGATTCAACCCGTCAGATGTCAAATGAGACTGAATCTGAAAAACGAGTACTTGTAACCGGAGCCAGTGGATTCATCGGCTCCAATCTTGTCAGGGAGCTGGTCAAGCAGGGCTACAACGTGACGACCATGGGCAGAGCCGGCGCTGCTCCCAAGGGTCTTAGAATTCTCCCTATAGAACATATCAGCTGCGATGTCACCAATCGAGAACAACTTGACCAGTGCCTGGAAGGCTTCGACATCATTTTTCATCTTGCCGGACTTGTCTCATACAAAGCCAGGGATATACAGAGGCAGCATGCCGTTAACGTAATCGGCACCAGGAATATCATGAACGCTGCCATCAAGCACAAAGCGGAGCGTGTTATCTACACCAGCTCGATTGCTGCCATGGGGATTCCGGCGGAGAACACAGTCGGCGATGAGTCTATCACTTACAATCTTGGTGGCAGGGGGCTAAATTATTGTGACTCCAAGCATGCTGCCGAGTTGGAAGTCCTGGATGCCTGGAAAAGAGGACTTTCAGTAATTATTCTCTCTCCAGGCATTACCCTCGGTGAAGGAGACACCCATTCCCATCACCATGCCATCGTTAAGTCGATGGCCCGGGAGAGATTCGTCTTCGTGCCACCGGGTGGAGTTACTTTTTCGGATATTCATGATGTGGTGGATGTCCATGTGAAAGCAATTGAAAAGGGACGCAGCGGAGAGCGCTACTCCATCGTCTCCGATAATCTAAGTTTTGAAGAGGCGGCTCAGAAGTACGGCAAAGCATTCAAGTCTAAAGCCCGGGTGATAGTGGTTCCATCCTGGCTATTAATGAGACTAAGTGCGGTGGCTGAGTGGCGAGAGCGATTCTTCAACAAGTCTGCCTTCCTCTCAAAGCAACAGGCCTGGCTCGCCTGCCACAAGATCTTTTTCAGTTCCCAGAAAGCCCAGGATGAGCTGGATTTCAAACCGACACCTTTTATTGAGACAATCAAGAGAACAGCCAAATTCTATCTGGGCGGCTGATATCACCAGAGTGTCGAAGCTCGATCCCTCTATATATTTGATAACCATCCTTTCGATTGGTGTTATTCATTGTCCCCACCGGGTACAATGAAAGCGGCCGGCGTCAACATTGTTTGATATATTTTTGATTGACTAAAAACAGGAAGGAAAGACGCTTTGGTTAGTAGTGTAGCTGGTGCCAGGATGCCCGAGAGGTCCGGAGATAATACTGCTTCGGCAGCTCCCGGTCCCTATCCCTGGATAATAAATCCCGTTTTCGATTTTGTTTTTGTGACCGGCGGTGGCGTACTCTGCCTCATGCTGATCAACTATTTTTTCATCGGCTGGACAATTCCGACGGAGTTTAACACTCCCAGTCAGATGTTTCTGATTACAGCGATGTTTTTGTCTCAGCATATATTTGCCGACTCCCATAACACGGCAACATATATGAGAATCTGGGGAAGCTCGGAGGATCAGGAACGATTTAAGTTCTATCGCACCTGGTTGGTTTACTCCTGCATTCCTATCTTTGTTCTTGGTCTACTGAAGCCCGACTTCACCAGCGCACTTGTCTATCTCTATCTGATTACGGTGTTCTGGCATTACGCGGCCCAGGCTTTCGGAATCTCGCTTATCTATTGTTATAAGCGTGGTTATTACCTTAATAGCTGGGAGAAAGAGATCTTCCGGTGGTTCATCCTGTCGATGAGCACCTATGTGATCATTCGATTCCTCACCTACCAGACTTTCAGCCCCAGGAATTTTTACGGGGTACCGATTCCTTTCTGGGGACCGTTGCCGGAAGTCTTCTTTAAGGCGTCCCAGTTTATCTTCCTTTGTCTGGCTGTGCTTTTCGTCTTTGTTGTCTTGAAGAAATTCATCAAAGAGAAGAAGCTCATCCCGCTACCTTCAATGCTTCTTGTCTTGACAGTCTCCTGTCTCGGTCTTTCCCAGGATTCGAGTAACGCGATGATGTGGTTTTATGTACCGGGCTTTTTCCACGGGAGCCAGTACCTGGCTGTATGTCTTTCTTATTATTTGAAAGAGCAGGGCATGCCCGAAGGAATGTCGACCTGGGATGTGGCCAAAGTGGCGGTGAAAGCCCCGGGTCTCAAATACGTGGGAACGGTGATTCTTACCGGTTGCTTCTTCTACGTGGGGATTCCGCACTTCTTTATGCAGCTCGGATTTGACTATGCTATGGTCGGCGGGCTCGTCCTTGGGGTGGTTAACTACCATCACTTCATCACCGACGCAGCCATATGGCGGCTTCGGGATAAACGCTGTCGGGAGTTACTGCTTGCTTAGCGTTCCAGTGTAGTTTGGTTTCGCCCGATAAAACCTGGGGTATACTAATAAGTGTTAGCCCCGCAGTGTGGCCGCACGTGCAAGAAGAGGCTATATTTCTTGGTAAGTAGCGCAGTTCCAATGCCAGGATCGTCCGGAGCTTCCGGGCTTGGCAGTTCTGAATCACAAGAAGAGAATTCCCGGGCGAAGAACGCGCCCTATCCATGGATTGTTAATCCATGGTTCGATACGTTATTCGTTTTCGGCGGTGCCCTCTGGTTACTTTTCGGTGTTCACTACTGGGTATTCGGCTGGAGTCATTCCGAGCCAGCCATCGGAGTGACCGGAGCGGTAGCGGTCAGTACGTTCCTGGTCATTTTCGGAACCATGGGGCAGCATCTCTTTGCCGATACCCATACGGTTGCTACCTACATGCGTATATACGCGACTCCCGAAAGTCGCAAGACCTTCAGGCTTTACGCCTACTATTTGCCCTGGCTTTCGCTTACCCTTTTCGCCCTGGCGCTCTCTTTCAAGGAAGCCGCCGGTATGGTTGTCTATATCCATCTGATGTGGGTATTCCAGCATTATGTCGGTCAGTGCTACGGCATCGGCCTCATCTATTGCTACAAACGCGGTTATCACATGAACAAGTTTGAGCGGGAGACTTTCCGCTGGTTCATGCACTCGCTCTCTTACTTTGTAATCATTCGCATTCTCACCCACCGTGAATACAGTCCCTACGTCTATTACGGGGTCGAATGTCCTTTCTGGGGTCTGCCTATGTGGATGTATGAACTTGGAAAGGTTCTTTTCCTTGGTATGGGTGTACTCTTCATCAGTAATATATTGAGGAAGTACCATCGGGAAGGTCAGTTGATTCCTATTCCCACCCTGGGTCTTGTTATTACCGTGATTGGTATCGGTCTCAGCGTCGGCTATGCTTCGTCCATGCTCTGGATTTATGGGCCGAATTTCTTCCACGGCAGCCAGTATCTTGCCGTCTCCCTGGGCTTCTACTTGAAAGAGAAAGGTATACCGGAAGGTATGCTTCCTAAGGAAGTTTTCAAAGAGTGGTTCCGACCCCGGGCCATAAAATATTGGGCGTACGTGATTGTGGCTGGAATGTTTATATACGTATTCGTGCCCCATTTCATGATGTATTTCGGGCTCTCTTTCGTTGTGGTGGCTACCTGTATTCAAGCTTGTATAAACTTCCACCATTTTGTTTCGGACGCGGCTATCTGGCGTCTTAGAGACAAGAAGTGCAGAGACATACTGATTGCTTGAAATGGTTAAGTCTTACTATTGCTCCGATTAGTTTCCTGGTAAACTGGGCTTGCTTACTACAGGTAACTGGATTGCTAAATGAACAATAGAGAAAGCACAAACCTTGGTGCCGATGATGCCGCCAAGCGATTTCAGCGTCCCCTTATCGCATTAGGGGCTGTCATCGTATGCCTTTGCGTCTACTATGTCTACGTCACCATGAAGAACCAGTACACGGTTAAGCCGGAAGCTTTGTTCAAGAATGTATTCGAAGATAGCTTCAGCAAGGTGTCTGACTTCAAGGGTGGTGGTGAAATTTCTGCCCACAATGATAAGTGGATGTATTTCAAGATGACCGGAGAAGCTCAGTTGAAGGACAAAGAGACCTTCAAAGGAGAAGACCGGGCTGAAGTGGCCAGGAGATGGTTTGTGGAGCTGATGCCCGATAAAGAGGGGCTGAAGCCGGAATATCGAAAGTTCCTCAAGATTAAGAGTAAAATAGATTCGCGCACAGACCATATTAAGAGGCAATGGTATCTCTTCAACTGGCGAACCGATGAGCACTTCTATCGGGAATGGGGTTACTGATAATTAGTCAAAGACTAATTCGCGGTGCTTGAATTTGGGAAAATAGTGATTGAATCGCTCTTATAATGAAGGTTTAAGCGCCATCTCCGTCGAGCAAAATAGCAAAATATTCGGTAAGTTCAAATTAGCAGGATATCTGGTGATTGCGATTCTGGTCGTCCATCAGATCATCTCAGCACTAATCCATCCGCTCAGGATAGGTTGGGATCCGGCTTTGCACCTCCAGGCCGCACAGCTAATCACCTGGGGCAAAATACCTTATGTGGACATGCTCGATGTCAACCCGCCCCTTATCTGGTACCTTGATGCCATTCCGGCGGCATTCTCCAACTTGTTTAAGTTCCCGGTAACCCAGGCATTCTCTTTCTTTCTCACATCAGTAATCGGCTATTCCGCCTTCGCTTCGTTCTATTTATTTACATTCTCCAGGCAAAAGCGAGAGCGGATCTTTGCCATTCCTTTCGTGCTTGGCTTGATATTATTCAACTTCTTTTTGCGATTCGATTCCGGACAAAGAGAAGATCTCTTTGTCCTTTTGTACATGCCGTTTTTTGTTCTTAGCTGGCTGAGTTGGAAAGATACGGAAGTCCCTGGAAGAGCGATAAAAGTTCTTGTCGGATTCATCGCCGGTATCGGAATCTGTTTGAAACCCTACTTCTTGATCCCAGCCGGTCTGGTTGAGTTGTATTGGCTCATTGATCGTAGGCAGCCTCGCAAGCTTCTTAGAATAGAAAACCTTGCCGCCGCTTCTGCCGGTTTGATTTATGTCCTGCATTTCTTGATCGTACCGGCGGAAATGAGAGAGAACTATTTTGGTTTTCTGGTACCGGCTTTCGTGAAGGGTTATCATTTTTGGGATACCTGCCTCGCCAATATGTTCTCTGCTCCGGACAAAAGAAACGTCTTTTTCTTGATGGTAGCTTCTGTGGTGCTGGCTCTGGCTATTCGAAAACGTTCGGCGCTTTTCCTGCCTCTGATTATTTTCACTCTCTCCAGCAATATCCCCTATCTCCTCCAATTCAAAGGGTGGGCGTACCATAATCAGCCGGTCTATGCCGGTGCCTTTATTCTTGCTTATATGGCTGGCGGATTGGTTCTCTATCATATCGGTAAATATCTGGCGGAAGTTTGTCGGATTAAGCCTTCTGTTGCGATCATGTTGATACCTCTAACAGTGTTTGCCGCCGCCTTCTATGACCTTCAGGGCGACTATAAAAAAGTCGCTGAGGAGAAGAAATTCTCCCTGGAGCTTATCGGGGGCTCCGGCAAGACTCCGCTCGGCGATGTGGACTCACCATTTTTGCAGTATTTCGAGAGGTACTTTCGTAAAGGCGACTCGGCTATTTTTATGTCCAATGGTGTTACCCCCGGTTATCCATTGCTGACTCAACTGAGTGTGCCACCGGGCTCCCGCCATTTGCACTGTGTAATTCTTTCGGTATTGCATTATATAAAAGAGATTCAACCCCAGACCGACAAGACCAGAGAGCTTGCTTCTCATATGCGGGAGGTGGTTGAGCAATACGGAGAAGACATCAATAAAAATAAGCCCAAACTGATCTTTGTCCAAATCGCTCCGGTGGATTCCTATCTAGCGCCTTTCGGTTTTGAGGAAAAGTATCTTTCCGACTATGAGAAGGTCGATGAAATTGCCAATTTCAAAGTCTTTGTGAGGAAGAACAATGGCTGAAGTCATGGCCAATGCAACTTTGCTGGAGAGAACCGCTAAAACTCGCGGACTGGTATCCGCTGCCGCCACCAAAGGGACTGTATTTCTATGCGGAGTGGTCCTTCTGGGAATACTGATTCACTTTCTCTGCCATCCCCTTCTGATACCGGCCGAAGCGGCATTGAATATCGAATACGGCAAACTGATTTTGGCCGGAAAGTCTCCTTATTTAGACTTTTACGACTACACCAGCCCTTTTGCCATGTATATGGCAGTGCTTCCCTGTTATATATCCTCCCATCTTCCGATTCATCCAATTCTTGCAGCCAATCTTTGTATCTGGTTCGCCCTGGTTCTCTCTACTTCTCTCTCTTCCCTGGTTCTTATGAGAACTCCTTCCAGGGAGAATAGTCTGGCGCCGTTTTTGCTTATCGGCTTTGTCCTTTTCAACTTCCTGATAAGGGATTATTTTGGAGAGACCCAACAATTACTTTTTACTTTTACAACTCCGTATATTTTCAGTCGCATCTATAGCAGCACCAAACATGATGTCGATTTGCGAATCCTGGGATTTTGCGGAGCCTTTGCCGCCTTTGGATTCCTTTTAGATCCGTTGTACCTGCTTCTTTTGATTCTCTTCGAAGCTTTCATCTGTCTTGAAAAAGGAACATTTAAGTCCCTCTCCTCCGCAGACTTTACCAGTTGTTTCAGCGTGCTGGTCATTGCCGGCATACTTCTAATAGTCTGTGCCGAACCGGTAGGGATGAGCTATTCGGGATTCGGATATTTCATGATGATGATCGACTATTACAACTGGGATAATCAACTTGTCTATCTTGGCATGACTCCGGACAGGAGGGACTTGATCTATTTTTCTTTCATAGCGGTGGCTCTGGGACTCTCCTTCTCTCGTCGTAGTAGAATGATCTCACCGATGGTGGCTATCTCTGTCCTTGGTTTTGGGCTATATGTTCTGCAAGGCAAGATGTTTACCCATCAGGCTATTCCGATGCTGTTCGGAGCCTTTATGTGTCTCTCCCTGGTGGCAGGTGTACTCTTTTCGTGGTCGGTCAGTCGGTTGAGCCTAAAAGAGAAGGCAAGAAACACAGGATTTATAGCTGTTCTTGTGCTGGCAGTGCTTGGACTTACCGTCTATGGATACCTTGAGTATTCCGATTTGAAGAGAGCGGATAGTTATTCCCTTGCCGAGCAAGGGTATGTCGGTGCATCTTCCCGGGAGGACCTTTCGATCTTCGCCGACTACCTTCTTAAGGAGACCTCTCCCGGTGATTCGGTTCTGTTCATTAACGATCAAGCAAGACCGGCTTATCCGCTGCTTTTACAAATTGGACGAAATCCGGGATCGGGCTTCCTCTCCACCAGATTGCTTAAAATCGCCCATCGTCTTCGATTCTCTCAGCCGGTAAAAGTCTGGCAGAATTATGTAGTGAAAGAAAATGACCTTTATGAACGGCTTAAAGAAGATATCCGATCTAAGAAACCCCGTCTAATTATCGTCAACCAGGATAGTATGGGACCGGCTCTGGAGGAGAAGCTTGTCTCTAAAGAGATCCTCGACAGTTATGAACCGAAAGGCTTTTTAGACTGGAATGAGGACAAGGATAGTCATCCTCCTTTTGAATACACCGGATACAGAACTGCTTTTCACGTATTCAAGTTGAAGGAAGCGGACTCAAAATAGAATGATTGCAAGCCTTACTCGAAAGTTCTTTTCCGTCGCGCTGGGATCCCTGTTTTTGGTCTCTTCTTCTTTTTTCTCGATAGGCGCTTTTGCCTCGGCTCCGAAGCAGGTTGATTCTGAAGACCCTTTCATATCAATTTTAAAAGATGAGCTGAACAGGTCTTTCACGCTTCTTAAATCCCGGGGCAAGTATCCTGTCTACTATCTTGCCTATCGTGTTTTCGAAGACGACTATATAAGCTTGAAAGGTAAGTTCGGTTCCCTTACCAAAGAGTCAGATCCATCGAGATTTCGAAACTTTCAAGTTGAGTTGCGAGTTGGCAACCCATCCCTGGACAATTCCCATAAATTGAGACATAGCTCCGAGACAAACTCCCATGTCTGGTCAGATAGTCTGCCGGTGGAAAATTGCCGGTCGGCCATTGCAAACGTGCTGTGGCGCAGCACGGACAAAGCTTTTAAGGCTGCCCAGAAGCAGTTTACCCTGGTTAAGGCAAGCAAACATTTGAAAGTGGAGGAGCAGGACCAATCCGGAGATTTTACCCTGGAGAATCCCTGTGCCTACTCCGGTTCGGTGGAGCCATTTAAAGGCGCTTCCCGGGAGAATGTTTCTAAGTGGGGAGATCGTCTGAGACGGTTATCTAAGATCTTTAATGATTACAGTGTGATCAGAGACAGCTCGGTCAGCTATTCGAAAGAGAGGCAGATCTCTTATCTTGTCACCAGTGATGGTGCGACTAAAAGAGAGCAGCTACAGTCGAATCTCGTCAGTCTTTATGCTGAGGCGGTGGCCGATGACGGCATGATTCTCTGGTTCTATGACCGATTCGAGTCCAGTGATGGCGAAGGTCTTCCGGACGAAGCCCTATTAGCAAGCAAAATTAGATCCATGGCCGAGCGTCTGGAAAAGTTGACCAGGGCTCCCCTGGCCGAGCCATTTGTCGGTCCCGCTATTCTATCCGGGCGCGCGGCAGGAGTTTTCTTTCATGAAATTCTGGGGCACCGCCTGGAGGGGCATAGACAAAAGGATGAAGAGGAGGGTAGGACCTTCAAGGGGAAGGTCGGGAAGAAAATCATGCCCGGCTGGATCTCGGTTCAAGACGACCCTTCCTGCCGTTCTCTTGGCGGTGTGGAACTATCCGGCTACTACAAGTACGATGACGAGGGTATTCCCAGTCGTAAGGTGATTCTTGTCGATCGTGGCATCTTAACCGGTTTTTTGATGTCTAGAACTCCTGTCGCCGGATTCCCTAAGTCTAACGGTCATGGCCGCTGCGACTATGTGAATGCTCCCTGTGCCAGGCAAGGCAATTTGATGGTGATTGCAGACGAGAACAAGAAGGTATCAGTTGCTAAACTCAAGGATATGCTGCGTCAAGAAGCTAAAAGACAGGGGAAGCCCTATGGACTGATGTTTGATGAGATGGCAGGCGGATCCACTTTTACCCAGGCTGAACAACCACAGCTTTATAAGCTCTATCCATTGATGGTGACAAGAGTCTATGCTGACGGTCGCCCCGATGAATTAATAAGGGGAGTGGATATTGTCGGCACGCCCCTGGCTTCTCTGGAAAATATTCTTGGCGCCGGCGACGACTTCGCCGTATTTAACGGAGTCTGTGGTGCCGAGTCCGGTTCTGTGCCGGTATCGGCCTCTTCTCCTAGTCTGTTGCTTCAGACTATAGAAGTGCAGAGAAAGCCAAAGTCTGATGACAAGCCACCACTATTGCCACCACCTGACCGAGTTGATGCGAGGAAAGGGAAGTGATGAGCAAATACTGGTTCCTTGTATTGATTCCGCTATTGGTTGTGAGTCCGACCCTTGCAGATTCTCAGTCCGGTGATGATGATTTGCGTTTGCGGGCAATGGGAGATGAGTTGGCTCGTACCATGAAGGAGTTACGATTGCCCGGGCATGCCCGCCCATATTTCGGTCAGTTTAATATCTATGAAAACGATGATTTTTCTGTGGAAGCAACTCTTGGTGCGGTAACCTCCAGTAGTGCGGTACGGCAGCGTACCTTTGATCCGATTATCAGAGTCGGTGATTACAAATTTGATAGTTCAAATTTCTCCAGGGAGAGCAGTTTTTACGAAGATTCAGATGGTGCCTATGAGCAGTTGTCTCTCATTAGTGAGTCTCCCCTGGATGAGAGCTATGACGCTATTCGCAAGACTTTCTGGATCAATGCCGACTACAACTATAAAAAAGAAGTAGAGAAGTTGGAGCAGAAAAAGGCCTATATGCTTGAGCGCTCCAAGCAGGATAAACTGGATGATTTTAGCAAGGTAGAGACCCTCACTTTGATAAATCCCACCCAGTCTTTGACCATTGATAAACAGCTATGGACTGATAAGGTCAAGAAAATGTCTGCTGTATTTGCTGCCTATCCTCAAATAAGAAATTCCTGGGTCAGGTATGACGAGCGGATAATAAACACCTGGATGCTGACATCGGAAGGAACTAAGGTGCGAAATTCAGAGAGAGCTGTTCGCATTCTGTCCTACGCTAATGCTCAGGCTAAAGACGGCTCGGTGCTCACCGACGGGCGTGTGTTTCTCGCCCATACCAGGCAAAAGCTACCCTCAGATTCCGAGATGATGACCGACTTAAAAGCGTTGGCTGACGAGCTTGTCGCTCGTTCTGAAGCGAAGAAGACGGATTATTATGAAGGACCGGTCTTGTTTGAAGGGCAAGCTGCCGCTCAACTTTTTGCCAGGGTCATGGCTCCATATCTGGTAGCATATAGAAAGCCGATAGGCCAGGATCTCCAGAACTCAAATAAGGATAGGCTTGCCAGGCGCATGGGACGCCGGGTAATGCCCTTCTTTCTTTCAGTCAGGGATGATCCCCTGGCTAGAGTTTTTAAAGGAACGCCACTATTTGGTGGATTCGACGTTGATGATGAAGGTGTTCGACCGAAAGCGCTTACCATAATCGAAGGTGGATACTTGAAGACTCTTTGCAGTGGTCGGGTACCCAGTCGCTATGTCAGTAAATCTAACGGACATGGTTCCCTGGAAGGCGGAGTCAACTCCAAGCATTCCGTTCTCTTTGTTGAATCTAAGAAGCGTTTGAAGCGAAAAGAATTGCTTAATCGACTTAAGGAGTTGGGAAGAGAGGCAAGGCTTGATCACGTCATAGTTGTGCGACGTCTGGCTAATCATTTCAGGGATGGAAGTTTGTTCGAGAATGTAGATTCTCAGCTGGGAGAGTATGCCTCAGAAGAAGGGCAGCTGACAAATCCGCTGGATTTCTACAGCATCGATATCAAGTCAGGTAAAGAGACTTTGTTGAGAGATGGTCGATTCGGCCCTGTAACCGCCAGGATCCTTAAAGATATTGTTGCTGCCGGCGATGATGAACAAGCATATCCGGTGGAGGATCTTTCAAACAACTACTATCATATGATCTCCCCTTCGATTCTTGTATCAGAAGTCGAGATTGAAAAGCGGGAGAATGTTTCAAAACCACCGGTAATACCGGGACCGACAAATTGAACCGCAATCGAGACCTCAGTTTACGGCTATCTCCAGGTGACGCCTGAATTCCAAAAGGTCAAGATCATTCTCTATGCACTTTTTTAGATTCCCCTGGGTTATCTTCGGAACACTGACTACGGGACTAAAATTCAATTTGCCCAGGAATTCAGTTCTGAAGCGGTTTTTCAGCATCAATTCAAAGTCATGAAAATGCATACGATCATCGAGAGCCTGACCTTCGTTTTTGTTGGTCTCCACCGTGACGATGCCGCAAACAGAAAGGTTTTTGGATTCCAGATAGGTCATGGATAGCTCTATTCTTTCAAGGCTGTCTATACAATGGGATGCCACCAGGATGGAAGGCATTCCGAAGGCAGCGGCCAGATCCGCCATCGTCGACCACTCGTGCGTGAGTTGACCATCTTCATCCCTCAGAAAATTGATCGGTGTTGCCGGTGTTCCCGGAATTTCGATAAGGGAAAATGTCTCCGATTTATTGCCGATGCCTGTTAGTACAAGCTCTTTCCATTCGCTCTCCGTCATAGACGGGGGATAATTTAAACTCTGGAGCGGATAGTCGATGGCGGACTTGCTGATGATACTCATAAAAGACATCTCAGCGCTGTCTTTCTTGTGGGCGCCAATTCCCAGCGGTTTAATTGCTCTGACTGGAACATCGTAGTCGTGAAGAACCGCTGCCAGACCCGTCATTACTGTTGTTTTTCCGCAGGCCGGCTCGGTGCCTAAAAAGAGCATGCCGTGGGCAGCCGTTCTCTCTTTGCCGGTGGCGCCAGGCAATTTTTGTGTGATTGATTCAGACATACTCTCGGACCCGCAAGCGGTTGTTAGACGATTAGAGAGCATATCATAATCGTTCTACCGCTTCTTGCTTTTAGAATAAGCCTAGCGACCCATGGCTATGGAGCCCCGGGCTTTTTTCTTAGAGGCAAGTTTCTCTTTCAGCACCTCCAGCGCTTTTTTCAGCTGGGTGTCCTTCATATCTTTTGGAGAGCGTTCGGTTTCAGGACCATCAGGGTCGAGCCACCAGGGACCTTTATGGTTCTTGTAATCTTTGCTGGTCACTTTGACCTGAACATCGGGAGTGATACCTTTTTGATTAATATCGGTATCATTTGGAGTTAGATAACGGGCGATGGTGATGTTTACACCGCTACCGTCATCGAGCCGGTTTATTCCCTGCACAAGACCTTTGCCATAGGTTTTCTCGCCCACTAAGATGGCTCTGTTATTGTCTTTTAGGGCACCGCTGGTGATCTCGGAAGCCGAGGCGCTGCCTTTGTTAATCAAGACAGCCAGGGGGACATTACTGAGCGCTTTGTCTTTGACCCTTACAGTTGTCTTGTAGCCGTCCCTGTCCACGGTGGAGACGATGTAGCCTTTCTCCAGGAAAAGATTGGATACCTTAATGGCTTGATTAAGAAGCCCACCCGGATTGTCTCTCAGGTCTAGAACCAGGGCTTTGGCCCGGGAAAGCTTTTTGACAGCTTCTATCATCTCACTGTCTGTTTTTCGGGAGATAAAACTGGATAGCCTGATATATCCCACTTCGGGCTCCAGCATTTCCACAGTTTGGACCGAACGTAATGGAATTTTGCCCCGGACGATGTTTATTGCCCGTCGCTTTCCTTTTCTCAAAATTGTAAGCTTGACCCTGGAGTCGATGGGACCGCGGATAAGCTTAGCGGCATCATCTACGGTGAATCCTTCTGTGGTTTTGCCGTCTATCTGTTTGATCAGATCCCCGGCCATGACACCGGCTTTCTGGGCCGGTGTTCCTTCTATGGGATGAATGACGACGATCTTTTTCTCTTTGTTTATGCCTATCTGGACTCCGATGCCGCACAATTCGGCTTTTATCTGGGACTTCTCTTCTGTGAATGCCTCCTTGTCCAGAAATCTAGTGTAGCGGTCACCGAGGCTGGCAAGCATTGTTTCCACGGCTTTGTGAGCGTCATCCAGATTGGTAAGCTTGCCGTCATACTTATGACGCCAGCGCTTCCAGTCCTGACCGTTATAGGTGTCATCGAAGAAGTCTTCCTCGATAAGCATCCAGACACTGTCATAGATATGTTCCGGGTTGGTGCTTTGTCCAAGGATCAGGCGACTGACGATCTTTGTCGTCTCTTTCGCCGAGGGTGATGAGGGTGCTGATGCTAAATAGATATCTTCTGCCGAGGTGATTGAGGAGCCACCAGCCAAAAGACTTGTCAAAAGTGCAAGACAGCAAAGAAGTTTCCAATACATTTGGTCGTACCTGATAAGAGTTTCCTGACTGGAAGGCTTAATCGGAAATTGTGGGTGTTAAGCTAGAGCCATACTGCCTTTGTAGCCCCCAGTATCACTTGATTGCTGGCCGTCGATCGTTCTAAATCAAGGGTCCATCTTAGTTATACCCGTTTCATGTCTATTTTATTCACCTGTATCTCCCATGGCATGGGGGTTTACCCCAGTTCAATAGGCGGGATCTGGCTGGATCTGCCTGATCTTGTTTTGAAAGGTCATAAATTTCAAAGATTTTGGTGCTATTCCGTCCAATCCAGAGACCAGGTGTTACCATTTAAAACCTTCCTCGAGACTGAACCGAGGAATTACTATCGTTGTCCAGCCTGCCAGGCGCGGGTCAATTCCAGGAGCATTACAAGTGACAGACTCTAAACAAGTCCCAGAGGCCGAAATAGGAATATTTGGTGGTTCTGGCTTTTATAAATTGCTTGACAGCTATGAGGAGAGAACGGTTGAGACGCCCTATGGAGCGCCTTCCGAAAAGGTTGCCATCGGAACTTTGAGCGGCAAAAAGGTTGCTTTCATGCCCCGCCATGGTTCGGACCACAGCTTACCTCCCCATATGATCAACTATCGCGCCAATATCTGGGCGATGAAGTCCCTGGGAGTAACCAGATTGATAGCTCCTTGCGCTGCTGGAAGCCTCCAGAAACATGTGGCACCCGGTGAGTTTGTTGTCTGTGATCAGTTTGTGGACAGGACATCGGGACGGAAAGACACTTTCTATGATGGTCCGCTGACAACCCATGTCTCCTCCGCCGACCCCTACTGTTGTGAGCTGAGAGAACTTGCCTATAAAGCAGGAAAAGATGCCGGAATCACCATGCATGATAAGGGTACCGTTGTGGTCATTCAAGGACCGAGGTTCTCTTCGAAAGCAGAATCCGCCTGGTTCTCATCCATGGGCTGGGAAGTTATCAATATGACCCAGTATCCGGAGGTCCATCTCGCCAAGGAGCTTGAGCTTTGTGTGGTCAATATCTCTTTGATAACCGACTATGACAGCGGAGTTCAGGGGGGTGTTGAGCCTGTATCCCACGCCGAGGTGGTTAAGGTCTTCACCAAGAATAATGAGAAATTGCAAACCTTGCTAACCAAGCTGGTGGAAGCCATACCGGAGCGCTCAGACAAATGTACCTGTGCTGAGACCTTGAAGGGCGCCAGACTTTAAGCTATTCGCAAAAAAATATTCCGATTCGGCTAAAGAGGCTAGAATATAAGCGTTGCGTCAAAGTGCGCGGAGCTCAATTCGTGATACTGATCAATCTGAACCATATGGTAGCTATCCTGGCGGTATGTCTGGCCTTGAGTTCCTACCTGGTTTTGAAGAGGTATGGCTTTCCCGAGAAGATCGCCATCGGTTCATCTATACTATGTATTCTTCTGGTTGCGATGTTCTGGACCAGTGTTTTGCTTGGAACCGGTGATGATGAAGATTGACCTGAGATTCGATATATAGAGGATTAGATGAATAGGATAAAACGTATTAGAAGTGCTATATCACTGGCCCTGGTGATGATGATCCCTTGTTGGCAGGCTGGTATTTTGTCGGTGCAGGCCAGGGACAATGCCGATGGCGAGAAGACTTCGGCCCCGGTTGAAGATCTGCGGATTAAGAATCCTTTGATCAACATATCCAGGGATGTGACTCTGGAGAATGGTCTCAGGGTCATAGTCTCGGAAGATCATTCCACCCCGGTGGCGTCCATGGTGATCGTCTACGATGTGGGCGCCAGGGACGAGAAGAAAGGAAAATCCGGTTTCGCTCATCTTTTTGAACATATGATGTTTGAAGGATCTGACAATGTGCCGAAAGGTGAGTTCTTCAAGCATATTCAGTCCGCCGGCGGAAGTCTCAACGCATCCACCCATGAAGGTTATACAGACTATTACATCAAAGTTCCCAGCAATCAGATCGAGTTAGCATTCTGGCTTGAGTCGGATCGAATGCGGAGCTTGAAAGTTACCGAAGAGAATTTCAAGAATCAGCTTGAAACAGTTAAAGAGGAAAAGAGACTTCGTATAGACAATAAGCCCTACGTGCCGGCAGAGTTAGAGCTGGAAGAGCTTATCTTCGATAACTGGTCCAATGCCCATCCTGTCATTGGCTACTATGAAGATCTGGAAGCTTCTTCGGTGGAAGACGTGAAGAAGTTCTTTGATACTTATTATGTCCCTAACAATGCGGTCTTAGCAGTTGTAGGCGATGTTGATTCGGATCAGATAGAAGCCCTGGCCAAGAAATATTTTGGTGGCATCGCCAAGGGGCCGGATCCAGAAAGACCAAAGGTCGAGGAGCCGGAGCAGAAGTCTCCCAAGTATCTCAAAGTCAAGGACAAACATGCCAAGCTGCCTGCTTTCTGGCTGGCCTGGAAGGCACCGGCGAGAAGAGAGAAGGATTCCTATGTGCTTAATTTGCTGCAGGGTGTTCTCAGTATGGGGCCATCTTCACGGCTCTATCGAAGACTGGTAAAAGAGGATCAGATCGCTTTGACCGTCAGTTGTAGCTATGAAGAGAGGCGCGGACCTTCCAATATCAGCTTCTTTGTCCTGACTAAACCAGGCAATGACCCGGAGAAGGTCAAGAAAGTGTTGATGGAAGAGATAAACAAAGTGAAAACAGATAAGGTCTCGGACGAAGAGCTGGAGAAAGCGAAGAATCACATTCTTAAACTGCTGTTCTCTTCCGGAAGCTATTACTCGCTTCAGGGTAGCCTCGGCAGGGCAGAAAACATCGCTCAGAATGCTGCTTTCTTCGGAAAACCAGATCTGGTCAATGAAGATATTAATACCTATTTGAGTCTCACCGCCGATGACTTGAAGCGAGTGGCTAATCAGGTATTCAGTGAGAATGGTGTCACCACTGTTGATGTGGTGCCGGACTCTGGAAAGTTGGTTCAGTAATCGCTAGCAAAGTATTGACGACTCAAGAATTTAGACACAAAACAAACCATTTGGAAAAAGAGGATGATGAACATTCTAAGCAAAATGAAATCGAGTCTCTCCGTGAAATCGGCTATCAGCCTTACACTATTGTTGGGAATTGCTTTCTCGGCAGCTCCGGTTCAAGCTGATAGTGAAACCGTAACTGGTGCACAAGTTGAGAGCAAGAGTAAGCCCTCCAAACAAGAAGCATGGCGCAAACAGCCGCCTTCTCCCGGAGAGCCCAGACCATTCAAACTACCTGCCATCGAAACTTTCTCCCTCGATAACGGACTGAAAGTGCAGCTTGTTGAAGATCATAGAGTTCCTTATGTGACGATTTTTCTCGGCTTCAAAGCGGGTAAGTTGCTGGATGATAGCAAGGGTCTCGGTGTGGCCCAGATGACGGCGAATATGCTTACCGAAGGAACTGATTCGAGAAACAGCAAAGACATAGCTCGGCAGATAGATTTTATCGGAGGCAACCTGAGCGCTCACACCGGATATGATTTCACTCTTCTGAGTGGCTCCGCCCTTTCCAACAGTTCTGATAAGCTCTTCGATCTATTTTCGGACGTGCTTTTGCACCCCAACTTCCCGGAAGATGAGCTTAAGCTCCAGAAGTCAAACTGGTTGCAACAGCTTGTGATGAAACGAAGCCAGCCGTCATTTTTGCTCGAAGAGCGCTTTAGGAAAATTGTCTTCGGCGGGCACCCTTATGGGATCGTCTCTCCCCATCCTGATATGGTTTCCAGTATCAGCAGAGACGAGTTGGTGGAGTTTCACAAACAGCACTATATTCCAAACGACGCCATTCTGCTTGTCCTTGGCGATATAGACAAGGCAACCATCAAGGACACCATCAAGAAACAGCTGGGAGCCTGGAAAGCCGGAGACAGAAAGCAGGTAAGCCTGCCTAAAGTGCCGGATCATAAAGGTCGGAAAATCTATCTCGTCAATAGACCGGGCTCTGTTCAATCTTCTCTGAAGCTTGGAAATCTGGGAATTAAAAAGACCGATCCGGACTATTTCAAAATTCTGGTTATGAATGAAGTCCTTGGAGGTGCTGCTCATTCAAGGCTTTTTGTAAACATTAGGGAGGATAAAGGCTTCACATATGGTGCTTACAGCTCCAGCGCCACCAGAGTTCATCCCGATGTTTTCTATGCCAGCGCCGATGTTAGAACCGACGTGACCGCAGATTCTTTGCAGGAGTTTCTCTACGAATTGGAGAAGATCCGTAATCTGAAGCCCGGCAAGGATGAACTTTCCACCGCCAAGAACTACCTGACCGGCAAGTTTCAGTTAGGTATCGAGACCCAGGCCGGCCTGGCGCGTAGATTGCTGGAGGTGTCTCTCTATGATCTTCCCGATGACTATCTTGAAACCTACACAAAGAAAGTGATGGCGGTCAAACCCGAAGACGTCAGGACCGCCGCCAGGAGGATTATCAAGGCGAGAGATCTGGTTATCACCGTGGTCGGTGACGCGGAGAAAATCAGACCGGATCTGGAGATGTTCGCGCCGGTTGAGGTCTATACGACAGAAGGCAAACTCTCCACCGGAGACGAAGAGAGTAACGACGGCTAAGACAACGACAATAGAGAAAGTCAGTCTGTTTTGGTTTTTGGATTTGAATTGGAGCCTGGTTCAGAACTGTTTTTGTTCTCGGCTCCAATCTCTTTTGGATTGGTTATTCTGTATTCGTAAGTGCTCACCAGATCCAGGCGTCCGTTTTCATTCAGTTTTGGATTAACCACGAGGAAGGGAAGCGGTATTCTAACTTCAGTGGCGGTGCTGATTTTGAGTACCCGCACATCCGAAGTGACATCGTCGGAATAGTAAGTGAAGCGTGGGTGGGCGATGAAGAATCCACCGATTCCACAACCATCCATGCCACCACGGGCTGCGTTTATGACATCCTGTTTGTCTTTGCCTTCGAGCGCTTCTTTGGCCGCGAGCATAATAGAATCGCGGCAAACTTTGTCGTTGTAATCTTTGGCGGTCCAGATCACATAGACATTGGCGCTCAAAAATCCAAGCATTATGAGCAGAAACACGGCTATACCGAGCTCTATGATGCTATGTCCTCTGGCAGATCGCATTATAAAAACAATCCTGAAATCTATTCCCTAGATTAGTTTACCCTGTTACAGGGTAAAAATAGCACCGTCTTATAGCCAGGGCAATGGTTCTTTTGCGATTAGCAGTTTTCTAAAATCAGTTCGCCAAGATAAGGCAATTCGCGGTAGTTTTCGGCGTAGTCCAGACCATAGCCGACTACAAAGAGGTCTTCGATGGAAAAGCCTGTGTAATCCGGTTTATACTCCACCACTCTTCTTGAAGGTTTATCCAGGAAGCAGGCCAGCTTAAGGGTTTTGGGCTGGAACTGATCGGTTAGATAGTCCATGAAAAAGCGGGCAGTTCTTCCCGAGTCGACGATATCTTCAATAACAAGAATATTCCTATTGGATATGTCCGATAGTTCCAGATAAGGAGTTTGAACCTTGCCGGAGCTCTCGGTGGCACAGCCATAGCTGGAGAGTCTGACAAACTCTATCTGGAGAGGGTCATTCACTGAAATCTGGCGGACCAGGTCGGCCATGAAGCAGAAAGCACCTTTCATCACTCCGATGACCACCGGATTTTCAAGCTCCATGAAGTCCTTGCTAATCTCTTTGCCAAGCTCTTTGATGCGGTCGGAGATTTGCTCTTCGGTAAAAAGCGGATTGATCTTGTTCTGGGTCTTGGGTCTGTCTTTGGAGTGAAGCATTCTATTTACCATCATTGAGAAGCGATATTTGGAAGCCGAAAAGCATCAGCCAAAAAAGCAAAAATAGATCCTAACACGCTCCAGTAAGCCTCATTGGCTTATTTGAAATACTTAAGCGCTATACACTGCTTCACCTCTTATATAGGTAGCTTCTATGCAGCGATCATCACCCAGGAAGACCAGGGATGAGAGTATGTCTTCCGTGTCGGCGCTCAAAATATCTCTTGCTATCGCTCCCCGTCTTGTGGGATCTACTATTATAAAATCTGCATCTTTACCGGCAGCCAGGGAGCCGGTCTCTTCTTCAATGCCGAGGGCCACGGCTCCACCGAGGGTGGCACGGTAAAAAAGTTCTCGGGGGGTGAGCCAGTCTTCGGGTTGTATGTAGTTGGCGTCTTTCATCACTTGAAAAATGGTCATCTCCGGTCCTGCCGCCACGTCGGAGCCCAGACCGAAGCGAATTTGCGCTTGTTTAACACGCTGCCACTGGAATACTCCACTTTTGAGGAAAAAGTTTGAGCTGGGGCAATGGGCCAGTGAACAATCTTTGCCACCCAGGGATTTCAGGTCATGGTCGTCCAGATGGATGGAGTGGGCAAAAATAGTTCTCTCGCCCAAAAGATCATGCTTTTGATAAACGTCCACATAACTGCGTGAATCCGGGAAAAGCGACTTGACCAGCTCCACCTCGCCGTGGGACTCAGCCAGGTGCGTGTGGAGATAGGACCCTTTTGACTGATGCCAGGCTTTTCCTACCTCTGCCAACAGTTCAGGGCTGGAGGTGACGGCGAAACGCGGAATGAATGCGTATTTCAGGCGTCCCCTGTCTTTATCGTGCCACCGTTCATATAAGGCCAGGGATGCTTCAATCGCTTCTCCCACATCTTCGGTGAGATCCGTGGGGCTGTTGCGGTCCATCAAAACTTTGCCCATAATCACCCGGTTACCCAGCTCTTCGGCCACAGAGAAGGCCCTGTCGGTGGAATCCTTGTGAATGGTGGTGAATACGCAGGCTGTGGTGGTCCCGTTTCGCAAAAGTTCGTCGAAGAACCAGCGAGCAATTCTTTCGGCGTAGTCAACATCTTTGAATCGAGCTTCCGCAGGGAAAATGTACTTTTCCAGCCACTTGAGAAGATGTTGGCCAGACCTGCCGGTCTGGGTCACCTGGGGAAGATGTACATGCATGTCGATGAAGCCAGGCAATATAAGTTTATCGCCCAGGTCAACTACCTTGATGCCATCATAAATATGTTCATTATCCAGATCCATTTCGGAAGCGGCGCCTAGGGCTACTATTTTGCCTTCTGAGTCCACAACCAGGTAACCATCTTTTAGATCGATATACGAACTCTCGCTTTCCGGAGAGACGATATGTCCTTTATATACTGTTTTGCCTTTGCCGGCGCCAACTTCAGCCATCTTTCCGGCTCCAATAACGCTGTTCCGGAAGATAATAGCTCACCCGACAGATAATTACATTCCTATCCAAGGGGTTGGTTTGAGGGGCTGAGCGCTCCTGATATATCCTTTATAAGTAGAAAGCACACAGACGAATCTTCTTTGATGCTGGTTTGGCTCTATCGGGTGAGGACCACCTTCTATGAAATGATGTATGATCTTTCAAGAGTCGATCTCTATTAGTAGTTTTTTGTCTTGAGATACAAATGACCACAACTCCTGCCCAGAGCCTGACGGCTCATCTCATTCTTGATCAGCTTAATTCTGAAGGGTGCAGATATGTATTCGGCTCCAATGCCACTTCTGACTCTCCGATAACAGCTGCCTTGCTGCGCAGCAAATACCATTCCAGCGAACGTATCAAATTCATTGGTACTTTGCATGAAGCCATCGCCGTGTTTATGGCCACCGGCTATTCCCAGGCTACCTCTCTTCCCTCCGTGGTCAATTTGGTTTCCGGTCAGGGTTTGTTGAATGCCATTCCGGCGATCTACTCAGCCCATCGTTCTCAGACTCCTGTTGTGATTCTTGCGGATCAGGAAGACTCCTATTTACTCAACGAAGATCCCCCGCTATCAGTGGATCATCACCGCACGGTAAGCTCCGTTTGCAAGTTCATGGCGGAGGCGAGAACGGCCAGGGAGGTCTGTCGGCTCATTCGAAGAGCCTTCCACGAAGCACTTACTCCTCCCAAAGGACCGGTGGTTCTCTCTATTCCAATAAACCTCTCTCTCTCCACAGCCAGGGCCCAGGTAATGTCTCCGCCGGTATCGAGTCCCCAGGGTGCGGCTGACGAGAATTCTGTTGCCAAAATTGTCCAGAAGCTTACCGATAGCCACAGCCCCTGTATCATTGCCGGCAATGAAGTCTCTCAATATAGAGCTAGAAAAGAGGTGGTCTTGATCTCCGATGTGCTCGGCTGTCCTGTCTATTGTGAGCCGCTACCCACCGGGGTGAATTTTCCCAACAGGCACCCGCATTTTCATGGCGTATTGCCCCTCAATCCCAAAGAAGCCAGCTCTATCCTTAGCAAGCATGACCTTTTCCTGCTTCTAGGTGTGCAAAACCGGTTGCCGTCTAGAACCGATGGACCTTCTTTGCTGCCGGACAATGGCATCGCTATTCAGATCAACATGGATGGCAAGTTGGCAGGAAAGACCCTGCGTTCCAATCTGGCTATCCAGGCTGATATCGCAGAAACTCTTTCTCGTCTGCGGGCCGAGTTGCAGCTACAGGTTGATAAGAGTTGGCTTAAGGCAGCCAATGTTCGAGCAAGGAACACAATCGCTGCCATCTCCGAGAAACGGCAGAAACATGAGTCTTCTTTGAACTTTCCTGACCCCAACAGCCAGACTCCTCTATTCTGGTTGCTTAGAATTCTTGATGGGACAAGACCCCAGAAATCCGTCATCGTCTCAGACATCATTGAAGCCTCCAATCAACCCTTTGAGGTGCTTAGCCTGGAGAGCGGTTCGTCCTTTTTCTCGAATACCAGCGGTGTATCCGGTTATGCTTCCGGAGCGACCATGGGTATTCAGTGGGCCGGACGTGATATTCCGGTGGTATGTCTTACCGGAGATGAATCTTTCCTTGGTTATCCCCAGGCCCTCTGGACTGCCGGACACTATCAACTCAATTCAAAATTCATCATTGCCAAGACCCAGGGAGTGAACAGCTTAAAGATTGCTCCTTCGGCTCCCAGCAAAAAAGCACTGCGCTGGCAGTTCTCAGATCCCAAAGTGGATATCAAGCAGTTGGCCGAGTCCTTTGGCATAAGCGCCGAATCCGTTAAGGTTTTTGGCGACCTTGAACCTGCTGTGGCAAGACTTTTCGAGCATACGGGACCACAGCTTCTGGAAGTGGATGTGGTGGTTTAGCGCCTTCTTTTCAACCGTCGTCAAGATCCTCTTGTTTTTTACTGGGATGACAAGGGTAGATTTGTCGCTCAAAAAAGCTTAGCGAATTGCTTAAATCAAGTGAGTTTCTGGAGTTTAGTTGATAAACTTTAAGACTTACGCTGGTCCTAACTGGTAAATGGTGTTCAAACAGTGAAAACATTAGCTGCAAACAGCAAAGAAAAAACCGATAACAAAGAGCAAATAGTCAACAACTTCTCTATCCATGTTGCCACGGTAAATGGTTCAGGAAGCCAATCTTCGAATACTGTTCTGATGAGATCAATCTTTCAGATGGGTATTCCCGTGAGCGGTAAGAACCTTTTCCCCTCCAACATCATGGGCTTGCCGACCTGGTTTACTATCCGGGTGAGCAAAGACGGATATATAGCGCGCACCCGGGATGTGGATATCCTCGTGGCCATGAATCCGCAGACAGCCATTGATGACGTCAAGGAATTGAGACCCGGTTCAGTCTGTGTGAGCCCGCTTGAACTCAATCTCGACAAAGTGCGGGATGACGTTAAGCACTATCAAGTACCCTTCTCTGACCTGGCTAATGAAGCCACCGACAATGTCAAGCTTCGAAAACTTCTCACCAACATAATCTATGTTGGTGTGCTGGCTCATCTTCTCGATATTGATAATGACGAGATTGAAAAATCCATCAAGCGTCAGTTCGAAGGCAAAGACAAAGCCATCGATCTGAACATCAACGCAGCTAATATCGGTAGAAAGTGGGCCAGTGAAAATCTGGATAAAGTCGATCCTTATATATTGAGTCCTCTCAATAAAACAAAAGGCAAGATAATTGTTGACGGTAACGGCGCCTGTGCCATCGGTTGTCTCTTCGCCGGTGTTTCGGTGGTTACCTGGTATCCGATCACACCTTCCTCCAGTCTTTGTGAACAGCTAATCGATCACCTGGAGAAATACAGGAAGAACGATGACGGCAAGAATACTTTCGCTGTTGTCCAGGCTGAAGATGAGCTTGCCGCAGTTGGAATGGCTCTGGGAGCAGGCTGGGCTGGTGCTCGTTCAATGACCGCCACCTCGGGACCTGGTATCTCCTTGATGTCTGAATTCACCGGATATGGTTACTTTGCCGAGATTCCCACAGTCATCTTCGATATCCAGAGAGTAGGTCCGTCCACCGGATTGCCCACAAGAACATCCCAGGGCGATCTTATAAGCACCTATTTCCTCTCCCACGGTGATACCAAGCATCCAATCCTTCTGCCCGGTTCGGTGGCAGAGTGCTATGAGTTTGCCATCAAAGCGTTCGATATGGCAGAAAGACTCCAGACCCCGGTATTCGTGCTCAGTGACCTCGACCTGGGAATGAACAACTGGATGTCTGATCCTTTCGAGTATCCGAGCGAGCCTTTCGATAGAGGTAAGGTTCTGAGCGCTGAAGATCTTGAGAGACTGGGTGGTTTCGCTCGTTATAAAGATGTGGATGGCGATGCTATTCCATACAGAACCCTTCCCGGTACCAAGCATGATAAGGCTGCGTACTTCACCAGAGGATCCGGTCACAATGAAAATGCCGGATACACAGAGAAGCCGGAAGACTATCTATACCTCATGGATAGACTGAAGAAGAAATGGGAATACACCCAGAGCCTTGTGCCTCAGTCCATTGTAGAAACTGATAAAGATGCCAAAATTGGAATCATCGCATTCGGTTCTACCCACTGGGCCGTTGTGGAGAGCCGCGATGAACTACGCGATCAAAAGCTACCCACAAGCTACCTCAGAATCCGGGCTCTGCCTTTCACCAAGAAAGTGAAGGAGTTCGTGGATGCCCATGATCGAGTCTATGTGGTAGAGCAAAACCGGGATGGCCAGATGCTTGATCTGATCAGGCTGGAGTATCCGATGCTTGCCACGAAGCTCAAGTCCATCCGCCACTATAACGGTCTACCCATCGATGCTCAGTTTATTACTGAACATATCATTGAACAGGAGAACTAGGAGTCATGGCTGAATCAACAACTAAGCAATCTTCTCCCAAGGCGCGTCCGCCAGCCACCAATAAACTTGGATTGACTCTGGCAGACTATCGTGGACTGCCATCCACCCTGTGCGACGGCTGTGGACATGACGCTATCACAAGCCAGATCATAAAGGCATTCTGGGAGCTTTCCATCGAGCCGCATCAGGTTGTAAAACTGAGTGGTATCGGCTGTTCCAGTAAGACCCCGGCATACTTCTTGAATCGATCCCATGGATTTAACTCTGTGCACGGAAGAATGCCTTCCATCGCCACAGGGACTCACATGGCAAACAAAAAGCTTATACTGCTCGGCGTCAGTGGTGACGGTGATTCCGCAAGTATAGGACTCGGCCAGTTCGGTCATATGATCCGGAGAAACCTTCCTGTGATCTACATCGTTGAAAACAATGGTGTATACGGTCTCACCAAAGGCCAGTTCTCGGCCACTTCAGATAGAGGCTCCAAGCTCAAGGATGGTACCACCAATGAGTTGACCGCCATCGATCTTTGCGGACTCGCAATTGAGCTGGGTTGCGGCTTCGTGGCAAGATCATTTGCCGGAGACCCGAGGCAGCTGGTATCGCTATTGAAGGCAGCGGTTTCTCACAACGGAACGGCTATCATTGATGTAATCAGCCCCTGTGTCACATTCAACAATCACGCCGGTTCAACCAAAAGCTATAAACATGCAAAAGAGGTGGATACACCATTGCATGAGCTTGGCTATGTTCCATTCTACGAACAGATAACCGTTGACTATGAAGAGGGTGACGTCAGGGATGTAACTCTGCATGATGGTTCTATTCTCCAGCTCAAAAAACTGGATAAGGACTATGATCCTTCCGATAGATTTGCCGCGGATCACGCCATCCATCAGTCCCATCGTGATAAGTCCTTATTGACCGGTCTTCTTTATTACGACAAAGAATTGGTCGACTTCACCAGGGTGAAAAGCCTGGTGGATACGCCTCTTTCCGAGTTGCAAGAGGATACCCTCAGACCCAAGAAAGCGGTCCTCGATGAGATAATGGAATCGTTGATGTAGGCTCAAAGAAGTCCATATAGACGTTTCGCGTTATCGGCCAGGATCATACTCGCTACCTCCTCGACCTCGGGGCTTTCTAATGTGCCCTGGTCCAGGTGATACTGTATTGCTCCCGAAAGTCCGCTTCTTGTGCACATCGCTCCATAGAAGTAAGCTTCCGGCATGCTGTGCCCGTCGGTGCCTGCCATGATCTTATTGTAAGGAGCAGCGGCCAGGGCTTCTATATAGATTGATTTGATCAATCCCGACACTAAAAATGGTGCCAGGGATAGATCCATATGGACGTTGGAATATGTAGAAGCGAGATATGCCGCCTCAGAAACATAGGGATAACAGTGAAGCAGAACGAATTCTGTCTTCGAATAGTCTGGGTGCTTGAACCAGTGGCTCATTAAAGCCGGATTGCTCATATGGAGATCCAGATCCTGATCTCCCATGCCGCAATGAATTTGAACCGGCAATCCTTTTTCAGCGGCCAGAAGAAATATACGGCTGAGAAGATAGTGATGGGCCCTGCTTCCATCTATGTTTATGGCATCGCGGTTGGCTTTGTGCTGCCAATTGAAATAGTTGATGTCATCCTTGGCTGCCGACTCGGTAACCTCTTCTATGTTCAATCCACCTCTATAGGCAGCTATGGTCTTAAGACCAATTACAGTATCGTCCTCTAGCAGTTTTTGAAACTGTTCCAGAATTGTTTCTATACTGTCGTTTTCTCGAATTAGCTCTGCAAGCTCTATCTCAATCCGCAGTATACGGTGGGTCTTTGCATTCGTGAGACTCTCCAACTCAGCGATTGGCATCATCAAATCTTTGCTGAAGCCGTCATCCACTAGAATTGTGGAGATATTGGCTTCCTCAAACAGCTTTCTAACCAGCTCTTCTTGACCCAGGGCTCTACGAAATTCCAGATAATCCGCACCCTTTTCCAGATTGAAAGTCTCTTTCAGGGTTCTTATCATATGGCGGTAGCTCATGGATAGGGGTACCGACGATGAGATGACTTTCTCTTGTCTCGATTCGGTGAATACGGAATGAAATGATTCAGGAGACTTCAGGGAGAGAAAATCTTTCAAGAGGCTGTGGGCATGACCATCGACCATGGATAGATTTTTAATCAGCGGTAAGACTTCCATATAATCTCTAATACCTCAAGCGATGTTGAGCGTATTCGAAATCGCTATCGAGCGAGAAAGCGGTTACTTCCGATGATTTTACGATAATGTAGGTGGAGGCTAGCTCTTCACCCAGCATCTTCATTAGATAGATATCGGTCTCCAATTCTATAAGCGCGTTCTTCAAGGAATCGGGTAGACGAATCACCCGGTGTTTTTCCGCTTCATCCGGACTGAGATCGGCAGGATCACCTGCTACCGGTAATGGTGGCTCCATTTTTTTCATGATACCATCCAATCCGGCGGCGACGACTGCGGCCATGGCAAGATGTGGATTAATGGTGTTGTCAACACATTTGATCTCAATGTTTGTCGACTCTTGTTCTTTTCCCCAATAGACGGAAGGAACTCTTACGGCGGCTTCTCTGTTGTCGTATCCCCAACATGTATACGCACTGCTCCAGCTCTTGGGTCTCAAACGTCTGTAGGAGTTTACAGAGGGACAGGTGAGAGAAACCAGGGCGGGGAGGTGCGATACGATTCCGGCTATGAAGTATTTCGCTGTTTCGCTGAGACCGTCACCCTCTTCCGACCAGGTGATGTTTTTGCTGTTATCTTGATTCCAGATAGAGAGATGAAGATGACAGCCATTGCCCGGTTGGTTGTCAAAGGGTTTTGGAGCGGCGGTAAAGAAAAGATTGTTATTGGTGGCGACACCGCGCAGGGTCTCTTTTAGAGCCAGATATTGATCGCATGCCGCCATGGCCGGTGCGTACTTGATACTTATCTCGTGCTGCCCGTGTCCAAGTTCAGGGTACATCTGTTCAATCAGAATTCCCTGTCGATTAAGGGCGTCACTTAGATCGCTGTAGAACTTGTCCGCTCTGTCCATCGCTTCGGTACCGAAGCAGACGTTTGTATCAAGAGGGATGATGGTGCCGTCGTCCTCCTGGATTCCCAGCATGTACTCCGGCTCATAGGCTGCTTGAATGGAAAACCCCAAAGTGTCGGCGTCTCTTATCTGTCGCCTGAGAAGCTCCCTGGGGCACATGGACCACCCCATGTGATTTAGTTGGACCAGGTCGCAAACAGCAGAGGCGGAAGAGCGGGAGTAAGGAAGTAATTTGAATGTATTAAAGTCAGGCACCAGGCGGACTTCTCCCGTAGCACCAAAGCCGGTATCAGTTTGCATCTGATCCAGCATATTGGTTGCCATCATTCCCTTGACAAGTCCGATTCCTGTTTTGCTTCTGTCTAGGAAGGTTGCTGCCGAAGTCAATTTGCCCCTCACCTGTCCGCTCAAGTCTGTATATAGGAAGCGAATCAGGTCAACACCATGCTCGTTTATCTTGGCTAAAACTTCGTCTGCGATTTCTTTTGACATCAAATTGAATTTCTCATTTTTCGAATTATTTGAGGACCAGTGACCCGGCAATAAACTTTACCCGGATGTCAGTAGGTTCTAAACTGTTATATGAGTCCTCGATGGTGGAACAATATGATCGATAAACAGTGATCCCTCTCTCTTCTGGCGGGATATTTGAGCATGACTCCTTCTAAAGTCCTCAATTCATATTACATTGCAACATTTCTTCTGGGAGCAGTATTCACCGTTCCGGTGGCTCAGTGGGTTGCCGAGAAAGAAGTCGGTTTGCGGGGTGCTCTTGGGCTTATCCTTTGTTGGAATGTGCTGTTTATAATGCTATTGCCTCTGGTGCTGGATTGGTTGGAGAAACGCTATCTAAAGGCAAGGTTTCTTCAACTGGAAGAGATTGCGGAGTCTAATCCTGAGCTGGCTGTAGCTTTGAGCCAACAGTGCAAGAAGTTATCTATTCCCGGTCTTAAACTTGCTGTCACCGATTGCAATTCTAAGGAGTTGTTCTCCTATGGACTCTGGGGGGCCAATGCTCGATTGATGGTTCCCGAGGACCTTCTTGAAGCCGATTGCAAGACCGAGATCATGCCCAGCATAGAAGCTGAACTTACCAGATTTACCAGACGTAATCATACAGTGGTCTACCTTATCTTCGCTGGATTTCAGGCTGCTATTTTAGCTGTAACGCTCTCTTTTATGATTCATTAGAGCCGGGTCAAAAATCATTCAATATCTTCGAATTCTTCAAACATAATTGATTCGAAGACATCGAATCTTGCCTCTGAACTTTTCCAGGCGTCCTTTTTTAGCCCTGCTTTCAGGGCCAACTGATTCAGTGTCTCCTCCCGGTCCCATCCGAATTCTGTAGCCACATGGGGCAGAAAAACCGACTGACTATCCTGACAGTAGAATACTACTCCATGCCTACCAATCTCTATTTCTTCGATTGAACTAACCGGCTTAAGGGGAGTGAGAACACTAATTTCAATTTGCAAGTCCTTAAGCTCATTTGCCTTCACCGGCGGAAATCTGGGATCTCGACTGGCTGCTCCCACGGCATTGTCAACTATGGCTTGATATAGAGGTTTTACCGGCCATATGTAGCCGATACAACCCCTCAACTCTTTATCGGACCTCGGCTCCGCTGATTTTCCGAGAAGTTTTCCAGGTTTTCTTTTGAATAGAGTGACAAAGACCCCCAGCTCTTTAGCCAGATTTCCCCCGATATCGCTGTTTAAGTCATCACTACCGGGTACTTTCTCTCCGCGAGCTTTGTGCTCCACCACAAGTCTGGCAAGAGCAAGAGCGTCTTTTTTCTCTTTTACCGTCAATTCAAATGTATCCTGGCTCTCCTTGCTCTCCCATCCGCCCCGGGCGCTTGTCAGAACCAGGGCCAGATATGAGACGGAGTTTTTGGAGTCTTCTTTGTAAGAGTCTCTGGAGGTACCATATTTGAGCAAACTTGCTCTGGTATCATCAGGCAGCATAGAAAGTAAAAGTGAACAAGGATAGAAACCACATATGGTGCAACCAGTACGATCATGAAAGTCTAAAAAACCGTCCAGGTCTCCATCTCTTATGAAGCCGAAGGCATCTTCATCCAGGGATTTGACTCGATTGGGAAAGTCTCTCTCGAAGGGAACGTAATCATAGCGGGGACCATAGTGAGTGAAGTCTGAGCTGACCACGACCAGATCAGAATCGCCCAGGTGGCGTTTGAGTATCTGACCTGCCAGTTTGATATCTTCCTCCTCCTTGAACATGCCCACCACAAGCGGTATCAGCTTAACATCCCCAAAAACATGTTTGATGAAGGAGAGTTGCAGCTCAAGTGAATGTTCTCTTTGATGGACCTCATCAGCTGTTTGGAAGAATGGGAATCTACCTAATTCATTAACGCAGTCCCGGTCAACTTTGAGGTCACCCAGGGGAGTTTCAAAACTCTTGCACTGACTGAGAGCTATCCCTTCAAATCCCACGTAGTGGCTTGGTCCCAGGAGAAATACTCTCTCTGGCTTTGTGTTTTCGCCGGCAAATTCGTAAGCATAGGCAGCGGTTGAACCGGAGAACATATAGCCGGCATGGGGGACAATAAGAGCGAGGAGCCCTTTGTTTATCGGTTCAGGATTGTCCGAGAATAAAGGGTCGCAGGGTCTTTCTACCAGTTGATTTCTAGCGCTAACCAGAAATCCATCCATCTGATTTTCCAGACGATTTCGATCACTTTCGTACCAGGTTCCGGCAAAACGCGCTTCTCGTCTTCCTTTGTGAGGCTCCCCTGCTTTGCGTCGGAAAATATTCATTCTACTTATTAGGATCACTTAGAACAGCGTTGATGTGTCTCGAACTGTCGCCGTGGGGATCTGCCGACGAGATAAACTCAAGGGTTAGTTTGACCTTCGCACCGGCCGAAGATGGCAGAGACCCGAATGGTTGAGCCTGGACAAAAGCTGTATTGGCTGCTTGTTCCGCCTCGGCAGAGCTAGGTGTACTGGTTGTGGTCACGTCCTGGGTGCTGCCGTCCGACTCCAGTTTGCAACTGATCACGACCTTGTTTTTGCCGTCGGGAATGTACCATTTATTATTCAGTTTGCCGGTCAATCCATTCAGATAGCTTTTGCAATCCGGGCTATCATAGTCAACCGCAGCTCTTACAGTTTTTGACTTTGATACCGGCATAGATTTCTTGATCTCTTTCGCGCCGGCGTTGTCCTGAAATAAGAAAATCGAAGTCAGAAAAGGTAGGACTAAAGTGGAAACCAGAAACAATTTTTGAAGTTTTCTCTTGCAATTCATGGTCGACTCCCGGATATCAAACTACCGTTCAGTTTATCATCTCAAAGATGAATATGCCTTGCCGACAAATTAGCCCTCTTTCTGTCGGAAAATTCCGAAAGAGGAGGTATAGCCATGTAAGAATGTGCTTCCGCCCACCGGACCGATTTCACCGTTGCAGAAAAATCCTCCCAGAGGTAGAGGACCAAGATAGGATTTAAAGCATTCGCTGTCATGGTTCTCTTGCTTGTAAAGGTGAACACCGCGTCCAAGGCAGGAAAAGAGAAGGGCTCCTGATGGAAATACCCTCTCTTCTTCTCTAGTTTTGTCCGTGTATTTCTTTAGAAGAAAACGCAGGTCATCGGCGGATGTGGCGGCATCTCTTACATGAAACTGAATCGTTTTTTGATTGTCCAGTATCTCTCCGACCACCAGCGCTCCAGAAGAGGGTTCGATGCCGAGAATATTGCGAACCAGAAAATCTCCCTGACTGTATTCATCTTTCATCTCGTCCATGACAATACCCATGAATACTGAGTCTTTGATCAACTCTTTGTCTTTATCACTGAGGGAATCAATTACCTCTTTTAGAGCCATGATTGCCGGTTGTCCATCCAGTTCGAAAAGAATATTCTTCTTGCATTTTGTGATTGTATAGGTCTTGCCTACAGGCTTGCATCCCTGGGCGACGACGGTGTCCACCACAACATTGCCGCTCAGACTTAAACCGACAAGACCATCATTGTAGACCTTGTCGTTGAGAAAGAGTCCATTCTCTCCGGAGCTGAACGCACCACTGGCAAGACCACCAATCTTTGCTGAGCCCGGAAATGCGAAATCCAATCCCTGAACCAGGACATCGGTGGCGAAGGAGAATGGATCCGGGATCATTACAAACGCCGGTTTTTTATCCGGGTTTACGCCGACAAGCTTTTGCCATGACTCTTGTGGTGCATCCAAATCCGGTAGCTTTTCATCGATTAGATGAAATCCTTCCACCTCAACGTCGGGCAGATGTGCACAGGTAAGAGTAACTGATCTCTCCTGCTCTATCTCTCGTCCTCCACCGATTAGTCCGCCTGCGGAACAGCCGATGAATGTTTGAGGCTCTAGAAATTCTTTTATTAGTTCGGGGACCCTGTGATACTGGTCGCGAAAGTGGCTTGAGATAAAGCCGAAAGCTAGATGAACCGGTTTCTCTCCCAGTTGAGCCCTTATCTCATTGGAGCATGTCTTGAGCGCTTCTTCCAGATCGACTTTACCTTCTCCGTTCCTGTCTGTTCCGTAGATTGTGGAAGCCCATTGCATGATCTTAAACCTCTGAGTTGTTCCAGGAAATTTGTTTACAAGCCGGTCATTGAAGCCGGGTCTAGAAGTCGTTTTAGCTCGGACTCTTCAAGCTCTGTCAGAGCCAGGGCACTTTCTAGAACGGTTCTACCTGTGGCATGGGCGTCCTTGGCGATCTGGCAGGCTCTATCATATCCCAGTTTTGGAACCAGAGCGGTGGCAAGGCTGAGGCTGGCTCCTGCTAGCTTTGGTCCGACCTCGGTGGCATCGATTTCGAGAATACATTTTTCTGTGACGTTCTTCACGGCATTGCTTAAAATTTCAATGGACTCAAACAGATTGTAAGCAGCCACCGGCAGCATTACATTCAATTCAAAATTGCCTGATTGACCCGCGATGGTCAGGGTGCTGTCATTACCTATCACCTGGGCGCAGACCATACACAGGGACTCTAGTATGACCGGATTGACTTTCCCCGGCATGATCGAGCTGCCTGGTTGTACTTCTGGCAGGCGCAGTTCTCCATATCCTGCCCTGGGACCGCTGGATAGGAAACGTAGATCATTTGAGATCTTCAGCAGCGCCACCGCGAGGACCTTTAGGGAGGAGGAGGTGCTGACCATGTCATCGATGCTGCTCTGGGAGCGGAAATGATTGTCCGTCTCTTCAAAATCGCAACCTAATTCGCTGGAGAGTTTTTTAAGAACCAGCGACGCAAAATCTTTTCTGGTATTAAGACCGGTGCCGACCGCAGTGCCTCCCAGGGCGACTTTTCGTAAGCTCTGAGACGAGACTGCCAGCTTTTTCCGACAGGCTTTAACCTGCCCTGCGTAGCCCAGAAACTCTTGCCCGAGGCTGATGGGGACAGCATCTTGCAAATGTGTCCTGCCTGTCTTTACCACGGGCATAAATTGAACTGCTTTCTTATCTAGAGCCGCTTCAAGGTTTTTAAGAGCGGGAAGCAAGCGATTATTGATCCCCTGGTAAGCGGTTATATGAATCGCTGTAGGAATCACATCGTTAGAAGACATTCCCAGGTTGACATGATCATTGGGATGGACTACATCCCTGGCACCTTTCTCTTTTCCCATCAATTCCAAAGCCAAATTCGCTATTACTTCGTTAGCGTTCATATTGGTGGAAGTCCCGGAACCGGTTTGAAAAATATCGACCGGAAACTCATTGCGATAAGCACCATCGGCGATACTGTTGGCGGCATTGACTATCGCTTTGGCGATTTGAGGATCAAGTAAACCCAACTCTTCATTTGTCTTTGCAGAACAAGCTTTTATCCGGCAAAGTACCGAGATAAAGTCTCCGGGAAAACGAAGTTTGGAGATGGGAAAGTTTTCAATCGCCCTGGCCGTGGAAGCACCATAGAGCGCGTCGGATGGAACCCGTACCTCTCCCATGGAATCTCTTTCGAATCTGTATCTGTTAATTCCTATTTCTCCTGGGGTAACTTAGATTCTGATTCAGGATTTGGCTCGGATGTCTCTTCCGTAGTTGTTTCGGATTTATCGTCGGCGCTCTCTTCTTTAGACTCCACTTTTTTCATCTTCAAGGTGAGAAAGCCGCCTGTATTCTGCTTCTTAGTATCTTTGACGAGCTGTTTCTCTATTTTTCTCTCTTCTACTGCGATGGCATCAAGCTCTTTGTCCATTTCCATGACAAGCTCTTCTATGATGTCAGGATCCCCGGCTTCCTCACGCAACAGACGTAACAAAGAGTCTTTCTTCGATTCTAGAAGTCGTTTACGGGTTTCTCCTTCCTGAATACTTTCGATGATCGAGTGCTCTAACTTCATCTCTTCCATACGATGGGAGAGATCTCTTTGCTTGGTCAAAAGTTCATCCCGTAATTTGAGATAGATGCTGCGTGTAACCACGCCGCTGGTGAATTGATGTTCCAGAATCTTCAGGGCATGGGATTCGGCAAAAAGTTTGCTTTTGAGAGTGAAATATTCTTTCAGTCGCTTATCTTCACCGGCCAATCCCAGAAAGCGCACCAGAGGTTCTATGCTCAGACCTGGAATAATCAGGGTGAAGAGCACCACACCGAAGGTCAATACAACAATGTTCTCCCGCATCGGAAAGTTGTGGGGAAGGCTCAGCGCCAGGGCCATGGACAGAGACCCTCTCAGGGCTCCCCAGAATAAAAGATGTCGCCAGCTATAGGGAATCGGAAGGCGAGTGCTTGATACCAGTGGACCCAGTCCATAGACCACCACTATTCTTGAGAACATAATGGCTAGAATAGCCACTCCTATCTCAAAAGAGTGCTTCAGCAATAGGGTGATGTTTATTTGAAGTCCGATCAGCAGAAATACCAGGGAATTGGTGAAAAATGCGGCATACTCCCAGAAAGAGTTGACCGCCAGTCTGGTAGTGGCAGACATTCCGGTACGGCTGCCGTAGTTGCCGACCACTATTCCGGCTACAACAACGGCGATAACAGCCGATGAGTGCAGTTGTTCGGCTACCAGATAGGAGCCGTAAGCAACTATGGTTGTAAGCGTGATCTCAAGAAGATGATCGTCAAAATATCGAGTTACTCTTGAGCCTATAGCTCCCACGCAGAGACCGACCATGGCTCCAATGAAGACCACTCGCACAAAGTCGAAGATTGAGCCCCCCACCGATAGTTCGGTTCCGGTGATTGAGATCAGAAGAATCATTTTGAAGAGGACAACGGCGGTTCCGTCATTGAAAAGGCTTTCGCCTTCAAGCATCAAAGATAATCTCTTTTCGAGTCCCAGTTTGCGGAAAAGGGCAAGCACCGATATAGGGTCTGTTGCCGCTGTCATTGCGCCGAATAACAAAGCAGCTTTCCACTCCAGACCACAAAAATGGCTGAGGATTGTGCCGGTAATGAACATCGAGATGACCACACCGACTGTGGCGAAACACCCTACCGGCTTCCAGATCTTCTTTAGCTCGCCAAGACGGATGTTCCAGGAAGCTTCAAAGAGAAGGGCTGGTAAACAGACAAAGAGTATCAACTCCGGGGTCATCTCTACCCGGGGAAAGAGATGGCTTGAGCCTATAGCAAGTCCGACTATGACAAGGGCGACTGAGTAAGGAACACGAACCCATTTCAAAGCAAAACCTACTGCTGAAGCTACCAGCAGTAGTACCATGAGTATCTCTATTCCGTGGGCTGTGTTTACTTCGTGCAATTATTGACGCTTACTTTGAAATTACCGATATTCAATTGAACTATCCATAAGATAGCTTATATGAGCCCTTCTTTCATGGCCTTTACTGCCGCTTGTGTGCGATCTGTTACCCTAAGTTTTTCCATAATGTGTCTCATGTGGGTCTTGACTGTCTCTATGCTGATGTATAGACCGTCGGCGATCTCCTGGTTTGTTTTGCCTTCGACCACGTTTTTAAGCACTTCCAGCTCTCTTTTGGTTAAGACATCGGCAAGCTCGGAGTTTACTTTTTGTCTACCTTCCCGGGTAGATTGAAGTACCATTCGAGCGATGCCGGGATCCAGCCAGGCCGCACCTTCCGACACCGAAAATATCGCGCTGGCAAGTAATTTGCCGGAGGATTCTTTCAGGCAGTACCCTTCGGCACCTGCTCCCAGGGCAGCAAAGACATGTTCTTCGTCGTCATGGGATGTCAACATCACTATTTTTATCTCCGAGCGACCATCTTTGATTTGCTTGGTCGCGTCTATTCCGTTTACAAAGGGAAGACCGATGTCCATTACCACCACATCGGGTTTCTTTGATAAAGCTTGTTGTATGGCGTCTTTCCCGTCCTGGGCAGTGCCAATGACTTCCAGACCGTGGGTCTTAGTCAGCACGGTTTTTAATCCCACCCTGACAAGTTCCTGGTCTTCAACAATGAGAACCTTGATATTCGATTCCGAATCCATATGTTTGCCTCATTTCATAAGAAAGCTTCTTCTTATCTATGCCACTTTTGCCATGGGGCTATTTGGGTTTTAAACAAGAAGCCTCTTTAAAACTTTGCCGGTGGAGTTGCGGGGCAGGGATTCACGGAATTCAAAAATTCTCGGGATTTTGTATGGCGCTAGCTTATCTGTCAGAAAAGATTTGAGAGCAGATTCTGATAAATCATCTTCCCTGCCCTTTCCAGCCACTATTACAGCCTTGACTCTCTCACCCATGTATTGGTCCGGTACTCCCACCACGGCGACGGCTGCGACGGCGGGATGTTTCTCAATCGCTAGCTCTATCTCTCTTGGGTAGATATTCTGTCCGCCCCTGATAATCAATTCTTTGGAGCGTCCACAAATATACAGATAGCCGTCTTCATCCAGGTAGCCAAGGTCTCCGGTCAGGAACAAGTCATTTTTGAAAACAGCCTCAGTGGCTTGTCTCTGGTTGAAATAACCTCTCATAACCTGGGGACCGCCGATGGCGACCTCGCCCACGTTTTCAGCGCCGGGGGGCAAAGAATCTCCGTTATCGTTCAGTATCTTCAATGTCACCCCATTGATTGCCGGTCCGGCTGAACCGCACTTATGAACCCCGTCTATCGGAGTGAGGGTGGCTACACAGGAGACTTCCGTGAGAGCGTACCCCTCCAGAATTGGAGCGCCCAGGGAACTTTCCGCTTTCTCTTTGACAGCGGGGTCCATGGCGGCGCCACCAGTGACACAGTAATATAAACTGGAAGTATCCCTTTTCTGTTCTTGCTGAGCCATCTCCATGAATTGAAACATTGCCGGCACTGCGGGTAGTATTGTTATCTTGTCGGTTTCGATTCTATCGAGAACTCCATCCGCATCAAAACTCTCGACAATACTCAGGCTGGCGCCTTCGGTGAGTGCTCCCAGCATAACCACGACCATGCCGTAAATATGGCACAGGGGGAGGACAGCAAGAAGGCGGTCGTCCTCCCTGACAACGAAGCTATCTCGTTTCATAGTGACGGCGCTAACCAGATTGTCATGGCCGAGCATCGCCCCTTTAGGGTTACCGGTGGTACCGGAGGTATATACCAAAACCGCCAATCCGTCCGGAGAGTACAAAATCTCTCCGAGCTTGTCATCCGCTAAAGAGCTGATTGAAACTGGAATGTGTTTTGTCGCGGGAATGCCTTCCGGCTTCCCGCCTGAATCGCTACCCTTTGTATTCTCTTCGTAGTAACTGACGGCGAAAATATTATTGAGGTTGGGAAGCGAGTGCTCAAGCGGAATGGATTCTTCGAGCAGTTTTGAGGAAGCCACCAGATGCAATGCTTGTGAGTCTCCTAAAATATGATCGATTTCGAAACTCTTTAGGAGTGGATTAATCGGCACCACTACAGCGCCTACCTTAAGTATTGAGAGAAATGAGACCACATACTCCGGACTGTTTAAGAAATAGATGCCGACCCGGTCTCCGGATTTGACCCCATTGTTTTTGAGAAAGGCTGCGAATCTGGAAACACTTTCCAGCAACTCTTCATAAGAGATGGAGGTTGAAGTTCCTTCAGCGGTTCTTTTATGGTCTAGAAATCTCAGTGCGGTTCTTCCCGGGTTTGTATCACCGGCGGCTCTTTCAACGCACTTGACCAGATGTGTATTCAAAGATTTGGGATTCTCCCCTTGACCAGGATTGTCGAGAGGCTGTGCTCTCGAAATCGATGGGTTAGAAATTGACGAACCCGCCATGGGAAGAGGACTCTCTGAGGGGAGGAAGATCAAAGTCTATAATATTTGTCCCCCGGCCTTGTTAACTACTATTAAGCCACCGGCCTGGGCAGATTGACAGGCTCTTTGCCGCTTTCCTGTGTTTCCACAAAGTAATCTCTTTCCGGAGCTATGTATCCGTAGTTTGTACACTGAGCCGAGAACTTGCCATCTGTATAACGCAGCAACCATTCATTGTAGCCCCGGTTCTCGTATTCGAAGCTGATCCCATCATCTTCCGAAAATAAGCCTATGCATTCATTTGAGAAAGTTTTGAAAATGATCTCCGCACTTTCATATTCGGCAGTGGACTGGATCGGCGCCACCATGGGAATGATAGCTCCTGATCTGGCAAAAGCAGGCACCTGACCGAGTGCATTCTCCACTCTCACATAGCGCCCTCCTTTAATCGGTCCGGAGTTGTTTCTGTTAGAGGAGGCAGGATCGAGAGGGAACCAATCTCCTTCCGGGAAGTAAACGGCTCTAGCTGTTTGTCCTCGTCTGGTTATCGGTGCCACCAAAATGTCATCACCGAAGAAAAACTGGTCATCGATATCTCTTGTATTGGGATCTTCCGGATGTGACCAGAACATAGGTCTTGTTAACGGCGCACCATTGCGGCAGTGCTCCAGGAACAGTCTCTTTATGTAAGGAAGGAGGCGATATCGCCACTGTATCAAGTGGCGGATTTTAGCTTCTGTCTCCGCACCGAAAACCCAGGGTTCCTGAACCACACCTTCCATACTGGAGTGATTTCTAAAAAATGGGTAGAAGATTCCCAGTTCATACCAGCGTATCAATAGCTCATTGGAGCAATCGTCACCGAAGCCACCGACATCCACGCCATTGAAGGGAATACCGCTCAAGCCCATGTTTATCAGCATCGGTATGCTGAGGGCAAGATGCTCCCACCAGGACATATTGTCTCCGAGCCAGACTGCCGAATATCGCTGGATACCGGCGTAGCCTGCTCTTGTCAAAACGAATGGGCGCTCATCCGGTCTCAGGGCAAGGAGCCCTTCATAAGAAGCCCTGGCCATCTGCATCCCATAGAGGTTTCGGACTTCAAAGTGCCCGACTTTCCCTTCCGGCGAGGATTGCAAAAACATCTGCCGTCTCTCCCCAGGAAGGGTTTTTGAATCCGGAGGCATAGGACAGGGTTTCTCAAGCAGACAGGGTTCGTTCATGTCATTCCAGACACCGGCCACGTTGTTGTCTACAAAGAAGCCATGCATCGCGGACCACCATACCCTCACATCATGTCTGAGGAAATCGGGAAATAGGCTTGGACCGGGCCAGGCTTTGCCTATGAAGGGCTTGTTGTCACCACGGCGGCAGAAAAAGTCTCGTTTCTTTCCGTCCGAGTACACTGAGAATTTTTCTTCTTTCTTCACCCCCGGATCTACGATGCAGGTGGTTTTTAAATTCATGGAGAGAAGCTTGTCTACGGTTCCTTTGAAATCCGGGAATCGTTCTTTTGAATGGGTGAAAACCCTGTATTCATCCATGTAGTCTATGTCCAGCACCACGGAGTCGCAGGGGATGCTCTTTTCCCTTATGGTGGTGCCGATGTCTAGAATGGTTTTCGCATCAGGATAACTCCACCTCGATTGATGGTAGCCCAGAGACCAGTCAGGGGGAAGATGACCTCTTCCTGTCAGATTGGTATAGGCAGCCAGTAAATCAGGTAAGTTTTCGGCTTCAAGCAAATAGAGAGTCCATCCTCTGCGACTGAGTAGGTCTATGGTGCCTTCACCATTCAGTTTTTCGTCCAGGCACCACTTCTGCCAGGCGGGTGAGTCAAGAAAGATTCCTCGGGTTTTGGCATGGGATTCAACCGGGTCCCCATTGACTGCTTCAATGATCAGGAAAGGCACCGAAAGGTACATGGTGTCAAGGGATGGTATATGCCGATTATCTGAATAATTGAATAGAGTGTGGCTGCGACCCTTGAGATTCGTGCCGGAGAGTCTCTCTCCCAGTCCGTAACAACAGGTTCCAGGCTCCAGATCAAAGCGGAACCTGAAGTGATCTTCGGCCACCTGCATAAAATTAAAATTGAGGGGCAGACTCTCCGATTCGTACTGATACCAGATCTCTGATGCGGACTGCAAAACATCCGATTCTGCCTTCTCCGGCAATACCACCGCGAAAGATTGAGGTGCGCTCTCTTCGCCTTTGCTCCAGGCTGAAAGGCGAATTACTCTAGTGCCCTGGTATTCAAAGAACTCTGTTTTTGAGCCGCCCTGGAACATATCTCCGCCATAGTCGTGCTCTTCTCTGGTTTTTAAAGTCCTGGCTTCGAGCCAGTCCGGTTTTTCCTGGACTTTTTTCAAGGTAGACCCCTTACTAAATTCAGTTATGAGAAATCGTCTTCCTCAACTCTTCGATCTTTTTTCTTGCCTGATCCAATCTTTTGTCGTCTTGACTCGATAGCTTCACGAATTGTTCAAGGGCGAGCACTGCGCCTTCGGGATCTTTGGTCTCTTCCAGGGCTCTCGCCAACATGTAATATCCTTCTTTGGATTTTGGATTTAGATCGAGGACCTGGCGGAAGGCTGCCTGAGCCTCGTTGGAATTGCCTGCGGCCATCAGCAGATTACCGAGATTCATAAAGCTTGTCCAGGAATCACTATCCAGAATCACTGCCTCGTGGGCATGCTCCAGCGCCTGGTTCATGCTGCCTTTTTTCTTGAAAGCGAAACTTAGTCGGTCATGCACCTCAGCACTCTCAGGGTAATCTGACAAAGCTTTGGTCAAAATGTTTATCGACTCCTTTTCATTTCCTTCCGACTCGGAGATTCCCAGTATGGCATCAATATTATGGGGATCTAGTTTGTAGGCTTTGTGCCAGTAGAATTCAGGGGGCTTTTCTGTCTTTAAATTGGCTTCTATTAGTGCATTGGCGAGCTGTGAACAATAAATCGATTGTGCGGAATTTTTGTAAGCGTTCTCAAAAGATTGAGCCGCCTTACCCCATTCATGACGTTTGGCGAATACTTGCCCCTCAAGATAATCAACCATCGGTAGCCTGGAGGATTCTCCAATGGTCTCTAAAAGAGAAAGTGCGTTTTGACTCTTGCCGTAGCGGAGCATAGCTCGTGCCTGACCAAGTTTTTCCACCACTCGCTCAAATGATCTCACAGCCTCCGGTTTGGTGTTGCTGCCCTCCCTGGCTGCGCCCAAAAGTCTGATACTGCGCGTGGCATTGTTTCCGTAGAAAACCGGTGTCTGAATCTTGCAACCTTTGCACTCTTCTATGGTGCTCCTTATCGTTCCCTCTGAGGCAAATTTAAAAATATCCTCCAGAGTCTTGGTTCTATCGGCTGCGTTCACCGCCGCTTGCAGGCTATCTGAAAAATATGTCCCCCAGGTCGGTTGATCACTTTTGCTGGAGGAGATCAACACCATGTTCTTAGGAAGTTTACTCTCGTCCGTGCTGACGTTGTACACCCCGAATTCAGCCTTCGCTCCCGATACCATCTGTGGTGCACCGCTGAAAATCGTCTGGGTGATGACCACCATGTCCTTACACCCCACCCTGGTTTTTAGTGTCTGCAAGTATTCAGAGAAAGGAATCGCTGTGGTGTAGAAATTATCCAGGTCTAGATCCGCTGGTAGCAAATAGACCTCTCCGTTTGTGGAAGGGAAGCAGAGGGTGCTGATGAAAACAACAACAAGATCTTCTTTGCCTGCCAACCGACCCAACCATTTATTGCCGGAAGCCTGGATAATGGCGTCTTTACTTGCGGCGGCATCGGTCAGCTCAAGTATTCCTTCCTCTGAAAATCCAGCTTTTGATACCAGAACCTTTTTGAAATCCCTGGCTGCCAGATCCAATTTGGTGCTTCTGTTGAGCTGGCCTTCGTCGAAACTGTTTATGCCAACAAGAAGAGCCCACTTGTTTTTGTAGACGGTTTCATTTCCCTGGGCGCGGCCTGCGGGAATGAACATAGAGCTTGCCAGAAAGAGGATGATAAACAAGGCTGTCAGCCTGGCGAATGATTTCAACTTCCAAAATCCCTTCAAAAAATCAAGACTGCGGAGCGGTCAGAATTTTTTTGATTCCTCTGTTAATACTATTCTGACCAGAATATCCGATCGAATAGTCTACAACCTCTCCATCGGTATTTAAGAAAATAACCGTGGGAATGGGACTAATTTCATATTGGTCGATCATTTTTTCGTTCTTAGGATCGTCCACATCCACCCTCATTATTCTCAGCCGATCGCCGTATTGCTTGGATATGCTGGAGAGATCTTGCTCTAACTTCTTGCAGGGTGTACACCAGCTCGCATAGAAATCTATGACGGTGGGAATGGGCGCACCGGTTCCCCTGTCCCTGGATAGACCGAACAGGGAGGCGAGCAATCTGGTGGCAACACCGGTTCGGGGCTTAATTAAGGAAGCAGGGACTTTCATTATCTCCCTGTTGGCATTTTGAGATATCTTCGAACCTTTTCCCAGACGTATGGCTATTCTTAGATGTTTTCTGGCTTTCCGATATTCTTTATTGCGCGATGCGCAAACTCCCATCAGATAATGGTATTCGGCGGTCTTCTTCTCTCCCGCCTTTGCTTCTGTCAGTGCTTTGGTAGCATCGTCGATTTTGCCTGCGGAGACAAGTGCCGCTGCTCTGGCGGTTGGTGTCTTTCCGGGAGATTTCCTGGTGGCAGCTTCAGCCTGGGGTGTAAGAGTGATCACCGATAAACCAAGCAAAAGAGCTATGAAGAGTGGTGATTTGGATACCTTGTTATTTTGTCGATTTAGCCGTTTCATTGCGAGTCCTTGAAATATGATTCTTGATCCAGCTGTCCACCAGGTCCAGATCCTTCTTGCTAAACTGATTCTCTTCGAAAATTAGGTGTTCTGCTTCGTTAATCAAAACAAATTTTTTGTCGGTGGTAGCCAAGCGTTCGAAAAGTTCCATGGTCCCTTCCGGACGGACCAGCTTGTCTCCGGAGCCCTGGACCATGAGAACAGGTTTGGCTTTTATCTTTTTAGCACAGCGGCGATTTCCCTTCATGAAACGATCGAACTGAAGAAGCTCCCTCGGGGTCAGTTTCAAACGTGCCAGGGGGTCATTAAGCCAGGCTTCCCTTAGCTCCGGATCTTTAGTGGCCTGTTTAACCACTCCCTCTCCGACGTTGAAGGGTTTGTCCGGATCGTTTATCAGGTGAAATGCCACTTTTATGCTGGTTTTCGTCTGGTTGAAGCGGTCTCCGGCCGGGACCGAGCTGATCAACCCATCCACAAGCTCAGGATAAATTGAGGTGATTCTCAGGGCGATGGCGCCGCCCATCGACTCTCCTAGAATAAAGACCGGCAGCTCTTTGTGGGCACGTTTCAATACTTTCAGAGTGCGTCTTACATCCTCCAGGCAGCTGGCAAAATCGACTCGCTCTCTTCCCCGGGCTTCCATCCAGGAGCCGAATCCGCGTACATCGATGGCGTAGACCACATATCCCCTTTTAGCCATCGCTTTGCCAAACGGCTCCCAGGTGCCGTTGTGCAACCCCAGTCCGTGAACACAGAGAATCACCGCCTTATTGGTAGATATATGATTATCTTTGTCACTCTCGGAGGATACAGGCGGTAGCCATGCCAGGCAAGGGGCATTGCCCCGGACCAGTTTCTTTTTCCCTTTTCGCTTCTTTGAACTTCGTTTTTTCTTCTTTTCAGGCTTTTGCTGCTTCGCTTGCTTTTGCAGCGGTTCAGAATTGTTCGGGGTCGTGCTGTTTTCTCCCCATGCCCCGGGAGACCAGAACAGAGCTGAGAAAGCGGCCAGATAGATAGCTAGCAGCTTAAGCTCACTGTATCTCGGCTTTTTATAAAGTCTGGCGACTTCTCTAGTTAATTCTGCCTGCAAAATGTGGGACCCAATGGGGTGTCTAAGGCGCTATTTTAAAAGCCTCTGCTGTAGATAGAAGATTTATTTATGATAAAGGAATTTAATATCGCCGGTGGACTGCTCCGGCAAAACGGCGCTAAAGCTGATGGGGTTTTAATAAGGACCTCCTTCGGATCATATAGTCTTTAAGGTTCCAGGGAACTGAGTCTCTTATCTGAGCGTAACAATCTCAGGATAGGAGAGAGGCAACCGGGGACAGTTCAGGATGCCACCAATGATTTCGATGGTTAGTGTTCAATTAAGCAATCAATTTACTGAAAGGGACCTTATCGGTTCTTGCTTTGGATTGGCTCTAGCTGCGGTGCTAATGTCCGATTCATTTAGTATGGCGGTTTTGATGCCGTCCATGGTGCTAGCTGCTCCTACTCCCATGGATTCAATAGCAGCTGCCTGGCTACCCGTTGCGCTTGTTTCCCTTATTCTTTTTTCTGTCGTTTTTATAAACAGTCGAACCTATTTGCTGCTTTGCCTTGGAGCAACTCTGCTTTTGAAGTTGGCGGTCTCAGCTCTTGTCTGGCTGAGTCTTTCTAACTCTTTTGGAATAGAGAGTACCTTCGTCCTCGATAGTGGAGGACGTTTGCTTGAAGTTATTTTCTTTAGCGGCTTGATTTTTTCTATCGGTCTACTTGCCCTGGAGATGGCACCTGAGCAGTTCTCCTCCGATTCTTCCGTTATCGGTGTTAAAAGGAACTCCCCTTTGCCCCGGGCTCTTGTTATTTTGTCAGTGTCCTGGATTTACCTTGTTCTTAGCCTTTCTTCCGGTGAGGAAGGTTGGTTTGCCAGGACCAACAACGCTTTACTTCCATTTGTTCCATGGCTATATGCAGGGACTTTAGTAGGGCTGACTGGGCTGTATCTTCTCTCAAATAAGTCAGGAGCGAAAGGAAGCTTGTTTGAGTCCGTTCCGGATCTTTCAGGCAAGGCGATTGCATCGCCGCATTCAGATAGATATTTCCCGGTAGCTTTGTTGGCCACTGTTCTGTTCTTATTCGCTTCCCCTTACGCCACAAGCCTTCTCCTTTCTGCCTGGCAATCCACTGAGATCTACAATTTCTCCCTGGCTATTTCGTCTGCTTTTGCCTGTGGGCTTGTCATAAATCTATGTTTGCCGGAGCATTTGCGACAAAGCAGACCGGGGATTACAGTAGGATTTCTCTCTGTTGCACTCTTTGCGGATTTATTCGGACTTTTCCTCTCTCGCTGGACTGCGTCAACCGTTGCACTTCTTTTCATTGCCGGAGCACTTTTATCAAGTCTTGTTCTACGTGTCCTGGAGGAGAATCTAGTTAAGGCAAAGGACTTTGTCCTCGCTGTTGTGGTGGCAATAGCGGTGACATATCCTGCCGCAGCCTTTTATGCGAACAGCGCCATGGTTCTGCCTCCAGCCTATGTTATCCAACCACTGGCTTTACTTGCCCTGGTGTTATTCACTTTGATTTCGATTTTTTGCCCACTACCCAGGAAGGTTTTATTGAGCCGCATAGCAGCAATTTTTCTCTGGGGCGCGGGGAGGAAAGATCTGCTTTTGAAGCAGTTCAAACAATTTGAATCTCTCTCCTCCGCCCGCATAGAGTCTCAATTAAGTGCCGTCACCACCATTCTTGTAAGTCTCTATCTGCGGTGCCCTCTGACCATGGTTACCAGGGACGGCTTTCTCCATATGTCTCCGGTAAAAGCTTTTCTGGCATTTTTGTCTGTTAAAATTGCAGCCTCCGAATTGAGCTGGGGGAAAGAGAAAATCCTAGCTGGGACGCCGGAGCTTGTTTACTACGGAAAAGGCTACGAAAGCTACAAAGAATCAAGGGCTAAGGGTGAGACCCCTACCAAGGCAGATTATTTGCTTGGCTCAAGGAAGTTTGCCCAGGGAGGACCCCGGTATTTGACTCTGGTAGTGGAAAGACCTCTAGACCTGGTGGCAGAAAAGTTATGACTGGTGCTCAACAAAGCTGGACCGACAATCTGGCTGTGATAATGGTCCGTCCTGAGTTTCTAGGAAACCTGGGCGCTACTTGTAGGGTGATGAAGAATTTCGGTTTTTCCGACCTGAGACTGGTGGAGGCTCCCAAAAATTACAAAAGCGCGGAAGCAAGGATGATGGCTGTGGGCGCTTTCGATATTTTAAAAGAAGCCAAGCTGTATGACTCCCTGGAGGAGGCTGTGGAGGATATTAATCTGACCATAGCCACATCAGCCGGTAGAAAGCGAAAGAGACCCCTGAAAAATCTGTCCGATATGAGCGGTGAGATAGTGGAAGCAGCCCATACGAACAAAGTAGCGATTGTCTTTGGCCATGAACGCAATGGATTGAGAGATGATGAGCTCTCCCTCTGCAACAAAAAAGTCCGGATTGAATCATCCCTTGAGTTTCCCTCTATGAATCTGGCTCAGGCTGTTTGCGCTGTTATGTATTCAATTAATTTAGCTGGAAATATCAACTTACAGCAGCCTTCTGAAGTAATTAAAGTGCCGGAACTACCCACCCTTTCTGAAACCAGGCAGCTGTTCGAACAATTTGATCTTCTGGTTGACAAGATAGACTTTTCTCGGTCCTACAACAAAGAAAAAGTTCTCGGAGAGATCCGTGACGCTTTTGAGCGAATGACCCCGACAAAGAGGGAGTGCGCTCTTTTGAGAGGTGTCCTCTTCAATCTCAACAAAAAGCTCGATAGCAGCACCGACATTCAGTGACGATATATCGTAATAAGTCGCATAAGTCTCTGGAATAGAAGACAATCGCCATCTAGATGCGTTAATATGTCAGTCAATTACTATCTTCGGAAAACCTGAGTATCTTTACGGAAATCAAGAGGTCCCTTACTAAATGAGCATCAAAGGATTTTCATGGACTGGCATTCGTTATTTGGCATTGTCCGTAGCCTTTGTGGTTTCACTGGTTAGTTTTGGTTGCAAAAAAGCCGGCGGCGACAAAGCGGATGAAGCTGTTCAGTTTGAAAAGAGTTTTACCGAAGGAGAGCCTGATCTCACAATAGAATTTCCGGAAGATGAGTTCGCCAGAGCAAAAGAACTTCGCAAAGATAAAAAGCCGGATACTGCAGAGAAGCTCTTGTTTAGCAAGCTGGAAGCGGCCAAGAAGTCTTCCGTCGGCACCACGAAACTAGGTAAGTATCTGGTGCGCTTGAATAACGTTTTATTCGATCAGGGTGATGACAAAAATGCCATCAAATACGGCGAAATAGCTCTAAAAATCTTCTATGACCAACCTCTGGAAAAGAGACCCCTGGCTCCCTGGTTTGTCAATATTCATTCTTACCTGGCCATGAGTTATGACCGCCAGAGACAGTTGCCGGAAGCTGAGAAGCACTATTTAAAAGCGATACAGGTTTCCAGCAACGCTCCCAAGGCTGAAGTCTCAGAATCATGGATGAAGCTACTCTACACGCACCTTGCCGATATTTATAAGGCTGAAGGCAAGAAAGAGGCGGAGAAAAAAGTCCGCGAACAGATGTTTGAGCTCTACAAAATTCCCATTCCGAAGGAAGAAGAGCCCGATAAAGACAAAAAGAAAGAAGATAAATCCACCGCTAAAAAGAAATCCCAAAAGAAGGGTAAATAAAGATAGCGGTAACTGGTAGGAAACGCCGACCAATAGTTGCCTGGTAGTAACTTTCGGGTAACCGGTTTTGGAAGAACATCTTCAGAAAGACAATAGAGAAGAGTTCATCGATTTTATTCTTCCTCGCCCCCTCTGGCTGAAAGTAAGAAAGCCGGTTATAACCGCGTTCATCCTTTTCAATTTCTATCTTGTTTTTCTTGTGTTTATGCGGGATACGCTTCTTGCCGAAAAGCTGCTCCACCCCTTTGATCGATATGTGATATTTTTTGGTATTCATCAGGCTTTCAATGTTTTTGCTCCCAGCCCCAGACAAAACAATAATCATGTGGTCTCCAGTATCACCTACAAGGACGGCAGCACCCAGGTTCAATCTCTAACACGCCTGGAGAGAGTACCATTGATTCGCAAACTGTTTTTGGAGAGGCATCGAAAGTTTTTAAGTGATAACGTTACTTCGGAAAGATTCCCTTTCCTCTATGATGACATCGCCAGATACATCGCCAGGCACAATAATAGTCTTCCAGATAATCCGCCGGTTATTGTCTCTCTCTATTCCTATTCTTGCGCCATTCCACCGTTGGAAAACGGTCTTGATGCCGGTCTATTAAAAGAACAATTGAAAAACCTTGAGGCTGGAAAAGCGCCTTTGTCAGCGGAGGGAGATAAGAGTGGAGCGGTATCAAAAGCAGTATCAGAGAAGAGATCAAGATCAATTCCTTCCTATAACCGTTTCGACAACCAGTTCAATCCTGACAGGTCAGAGCTCAGAATCCTGACTGTTTACAGAGTCAATCCGGAAGACCTGGAGTGAGAGCAAGATGAGTTTGAAGTCCATATTGAGCTCCTTTGATCGATTCCTGTTCTCGCCGGTATCACCATATCCAGTGGCGGCTTTTCGCATACTTTTCGGATTGCTTCTCCTGCAGTACAGTATTTTGATCTTTCCTGACCTCTATAACTGGTACGGGACTGAAGCCCTGGTCTCCTACCGCTCTATAAGCCAGAACAATCCTTTTGTGAGCTTAAACCTATTTGCGCTTGCACCTGATAATGATGCATGGTTGACGACAATCTATACCCTTTACGTGGTCTCGGTTGTCTCATTTATTTTTGGCTATAAATCCAGAGTGGCTGCGGTTCTTATATATCTTACTTTCGTCTCTTTTTACCACCGAAATCCATACTTACTGAATTCCGGCGATACATTTATCAGGGTCATATCCTTCTGGCTAGTGTTTGCTCCGACCGGAGCTGCCTGGTCCCTGGATCATAGAGCTAAAGTAAAGCGTCTGGGCGCTGAGTACACTGAGTTGGTGCCCGCCTGGGGAATGCGATGTCTACAGATTCAGTTTTGCTGTGTCTATTTCCATGCTGTTATCACCAAGCTGCCAGGTTGGGTTTGGGTGAATGGAACCGCAGTTTATATAAGCTCAAGACTCGAAGCCCTGATGAAATTTCCTCTGGTGCCCAGTCCGGAGCTGTTTAAAATAAGTCAGTTAATTACCTGGATGACACTAGTAATCGAGACCAGCTTGTTTACGCTTATCTGGATTAGAGAGTTTCGTTATTATGTAATCGGTTTCGGTATCTGTATGCACCTGACGATAGACTGGTGCATGAATATTCCGCAGTTTGAATGGTTGATGGTGGCAACCATGGTGCTTTTCGTCTTCCCTTCGGACCTGCATCGATTCAATACTTTTGTTGACGCAGCTCTCGCTGGTAAGCGGAGCGACGCAAGCGGGCAAAAACCAGCTCTTGATCAATCTCGTCCCGATTTTTAGAAAGTATGGACTCCAGATTTTTTATTCTCTTCGAATCTAGATCTTCGGATTTGTTGATCTGCTTGATCTCTTTGATACTTGATACCATCTGTGATTCAGAACTTTCGAACTCTTTTATTCGTTTGTCCAATCCTTCTATCGAAGGCGCCTCCATCGATAGACCCTCAAAGAAAGAAGAGACAGCTCGATTGTTTTCCAATCTGGCCAGGTAGAGTTTTTTGTTTTTATAATCGCTAGCTTCAATCTCTCCTTTTGCCAACCTATATATATGTGCGAGATCCTCATAGTTTTCAGTGCTTCTAAAAACCAGGGCTATGTTTTCGTAAAGGAAAAGCTTTCTATCCAGGTCAAAGGCCTTGTCTTTGCTTAAGTCTGCCATTTGCTCCCGGGCTGATTCCAGGCTCTTCTCTTTCAAGTTGTTCTTTAAAAGCAAGAGCATCCATTCATCCCTTGTTTCATAGAGGTCGGAAGAATCTCCAAGCGCAACCAGAACATTCAATCTGTCTTGCAACTCTTTTGCTTTCATCGATTTCTCATTCAAAATGCTGCTCAAGCTACGGTCGGATTGATCGCCTCCGGTGGCAGAGATCACGTAGAGCTGGGCCGCCACCCAGATGACAAGCACAATCGCTAGACCTCTGATTATCAGAAGCCGGGGCTCTGATTCTTCTTTTGACACCATTTTCAGGTCTATTGTCTCCTGGCTGTTCATGTCCCGGAAGATAGTCCGGGACCCCTGACTTTATATATGCCTCAAAGACGGGTTAGATATCCTGTCTTCGGGGATATATATATGATGTGAACTGGAGTGGCCGACACTCATTTTCAAACATGGTGATTCAGTTTCGATAAATTTTGATAGGATCAGTCTAATTATTTTCTCGTCAAAATTTCTCAACCTAAATTGATGCAGATAGTGGAGATTATAGAAAAGATGTCATCAAAAGTTCTTACCAGCACTCTTTCCCTTGCTCTTTTAGTGAGCATGTCATTTGCTGTTCCCGGTGCGTCGGCCGAACCTAAAGCTATAAGTGCCGAGTTGGCTCCACTTCTGGAGAAGGGATATAACCAGATGAAAGAGGGAAGTTTCTCCGGCGCTGTGAAAACCCTCACCGACGCAGTCAAATTGGATGGGGATAGCATCACCGCCAGGCGCTATCTGGCTTACGCGCTGGTCAGAGCAGGACAGCCGCTGAATTCCATAAAGCAGCTGAATCTTATCGTCAAACAGATCAAACCTACTTATTTTGAATGGTGCACATTTGGTGAAGCTTATTTAGCCGCCGGCGGTGTCTCCCAGGCCCAGAACTGCTATGAACAGGCTCTCAAGGTTGCTCCCACAAGCAGCTATGCCAAAAGTGGTTTGATACGAGTCAATGTCAAATCAGGCAATTTCAGCGAAGCTCTGGAGATTGCTGAAAAAGGCATGAAAGACTCAAAAACAACCACCTCCTATGAGTATTTCAAAGACCTCTATACAGGAGTGCGCTCCCAGCAACTGGCCCACGGTGGTTCATCGGCCCCCGCCCAGATGACCGTGCCGGACGCAGGCGATGCCCCAGCCGCTGGCGGGGATACCGCAAAGCAGTCCAGAGCGACGGCATCCCGCCAGCAGCAAGAGACCGAGAGAATGTTAAAAAGGATTACATCTACTACTCGTCGGGTCACAAATCATCCCGGCGGCTAATCTTGTCAAGCGCCAGGGATGCTGAGCTTGCGGGCTTTTGCGAATTGACAGCAAAAAATTGCCCGTGATAAGATTATAGAAAAGTTAAGATGATTTTTCCGTTGGCTGATCGAAAATCAGCATTGTACTGAAGACATCTTAATAGCTGATTTACTAGTATATTCGCCGTTTCTGTGACCATGAACTCATATCTTTCAGCTTTCGATGCCTGCAAATGCCCAATCCGGGCAGTTTCTGTGGGCGTTGTCAGTTCGATTTGGAGGTTGGATTGAAGGAATGCGGGAATATACATATATGGGACTAGATAGCTTCCGATTCTCAGGTGGGACTAAGTAAATGAAACGAGTTAGATTTTTCCGACGTAGAAAAGGTGCCATGGCGGCTGAATATGTTGCCACCATGTACCTGCTCTTTATGTTCTTATTCTTTCCCATTCTCAACCTGGCCACAGTGACCATCAACGCGTTTTTCTTGTGGTTCGCTGCCAACGCAGGAGTCCAGATGGGAGCCAAGTCACCCTGCTTCAATCGTTTGATTTACATACCGGCTCCATCCGGTACACCTTATCCCGGAGCCTACCTGACGGCTAGAGCCCGGGCAGCTCAGATTAAGTCGATGTTTCCCGGTATCACCTGGACCGAAACTCCAACGAATCCCAAGGTGGATATCATTATGGAGCCCATCGACCCCGCCTCGGCTCTCAGCACCTACGTCCACACCGGACCAAACCCCCTGGGCTCAGGAGATCCGGCGCCGGACCCCGACATCTATACTATGCTTTTAAGACTTACAATTAACGGATCCGCTTCACCACTGATTGCGGTACCATGGTTCGATATTCCGGGTCTCAGCAAACCCATGGATTTGAGAGTCTCGTCCCAGGCTCAGTTTGAGAATCCACCGGGGCTGAAATATTAAATAGGTTCAGCCAAAGAAAAGTTATATCAGGGTAAATCAGGTAAACGAATTCACTTGCACGTAATCAGGAGGATAAGGAAGACAGACCTTCAGCGTATCTGAAGGTAATAGGAGAAAAATACGGGCTATGTTGCACTCAAAAAAGATCCGCGATCAAAAAGGTGCGGCAATAACCGGACTGGTCATTGCACTTATGTTTTTCGTCTTGATGGCAGGTTTATTTGCCTTCGACGCGAGCAGGGTACAGATGGCTCAGAGAGAGCTTACCGCCACATGTGACGCTTCAGCTCTTGCCGGGACTGCGATGCTAACTAGTTATGACGTCAGTAATGACCCCACATATACAAAGTTGGCAAACGCGCAGCAAAATGCCGCAGCTTACGCATATAACATGTTCAATATGGGGAACGTGCTGGGTACCTTCTTGCAAGGTAATACCACATCAGTGTCGGACCTCTCATCTCTGAGCACCACCACCGACGGCGAAGCCAAGGTGGTTATCGGCTTAGTAGATCCAAAAAATAGCTACCAGGTGGTCGACCCAGCGCCGCCCGCCAACCAGAATGGTAGAGCTATCGCGGTGTTTGCCGGTTATGGCTACCACCCGATCTTCATATCCTTTTATGGAGTCGGTAACGTAGGTATTCTCGCAAGCTCCATCGGTGGTCTTCCTCAGGTTGACGCGGTACTGGTCTTTGACTATTCCGGTTCCATGGATGACCTTACTCAGGTTACCCTGATAAAACGTTGGTGGAATCCGAATCCGCCTACGGGATATTCAGGTCCTGACCCGGATGAAAACAACTGGACGGTGGATAAGACTGACTTAGACGCAATCTTTGGAGTTAACGCCATCCCAGGCCTTATTCCGGGTAACAACACCGGTTGTATTCAGTATGACGAGGTACCCCATCCAACTACGAATCAGTCGTTGTTGGAGTATGTGGCTCTCGACACAGTCAACTTCCTGCAGGGCACGTCATTAAATTGCTTGCCACCACAGAACTTGACAAACTCTGAATTAGGTACTTTGCTGACTGGAGATCAGATAATCGTTTTCAAAAACTTTTTGAGAGCCAATCTCACGAAGAACGATTACAATACCCCGCCTGGTAATTGTCCGGCATTCCAACCGCAGGGAGCCACTTATGTATCAGTGGTAGGTGACCCGCAGGCATTCAGCCGCCAGGAGTCCAACCACTACTCGTACCCCACATACAGTGCCAGGTCTGGTGACTCCACCTCTGGACCGTTGGTTGACGCTATCAACCTTCCAGGAATACATACAGCACCAAATATTTACACAGACCTTGTTGTGAATATCGCTGCTCCGACAATTCCGTCCGGTAGTAATCAACCGGCTCAGCCATTGTTTGGGCCAAATGTATTCTCCGGATTTAGTTTCTCCTTCCCTGGAAGCGAGCCGGATACGACGATAAGAGGTAGAAACTACAACTTCAATAACCTTGCAGCAGTTGTTGAGGCAGCCCGAGGGAACCGGGAAACCGGCGGCAATCGTAATCAAACAGGATTGCATCGCGGCTACTATCTAAATGCAGGTGGTATTAGCGCTTACTTCGGACGATATTCCAACATGGGTACAAGAAGGGGATATCAAAAGGCCTATCAGAGATTGGCCATGTGGTACTCTCAGCCTATCGCTTCAGCCCTTGACGGAGCCGACCAAGGTTTCTTCCAGAAGTTGAGCGCCCTGGCTGACTGTCGTTTCGGCTTCGTAGCCTTTTCCGACAGTGACCCATTCCCGGCTGCTCCCAACGTCAACTCCATGGCTACGCCCCACACAGGTGTCCTTGGTGGTGCCCAGGGAACTTCCGCCTACTCCGGTAAAAATAGCTTCTACTATGATGTCGGATACAAGGTGGTGCAGTCTCTAGGGGGAGGGCAACCCAGGGTCTGGGACAACCGTTATCGAGGAGTTTCGGGAAGTGAATCTCGTTTCCACGAAAATACTCAGAACCAGGGTAGTGGTCAGAACGGTTTCCGAATACCCCGGGCCCAGCTGAACACGAGCTTGAACCAGACCCAATCGGTCAACCTTGTCACCAAGGGTAGGACCACAGGGGAATGGCCATGGTCACATCCGTATCAGGGTGACGGTCTCTACAACGGACGACCGCTCTCCGGTACCATGTGCGCCGAAGCTCTGGAGACAGCGCGTCTTGAGTTCCAGGCCGGGGCCTATAACGGGCTATCGCGAGCTGGTTCGAAACGCGCAATCGTCTTCTTCACCGACGGAATACCTTCCGGTGGTGTGGGAAGTTCGGAGGCAGCTTCTTCCGGAAGCGTAGCTGACGATTGTGCCAGCGACGGTGTGGCTATGTTCTGCATCGGTCTCAACATGCTCGGTAACGCAACCCTTTCGACAGACCAGGATACATTCCTGGGCAACGGCTCCGGAGGACTCTCCGGCCGGGCTCGAAACGGTGGACGTTACTTTGAATGTAGTGACGTTAATGCTGTGAAACAGTCCTTCTCGGCTATTGCTCGCCGACTGACTCAATCCCAGCGATAATCGGAAAATACTGAAAAATCGTAAGGGTTTTTCACGTACACTTCACGTAAATTGCCTACAGTTGTACTGTAGGCAATTTCTCTTTTTTGGAGGAGAATCGGTGAAAAAACAATCTCCGAGCACGCGAAGGAAGCGCAGGAATGGGCTTGTTTCGCGGCTAAGGGGTATAACCGCAATAGAACTGGCAGCTGTAGTGGCAATACTTATTGTCATTACCGCTTTAAGTTTCAATATTTGTATTCTGATATTTGCGGCAGACATGTGTGACCGAGCGGCGCGAGATTGTGCTCGTGCGGCAGGTATGATGTCAACCCCCCAAGATGCACAAAATGCGATGAACGCTTCATTGTTGCACCACCAGACTAATGCTCCTGGATGGGTAATAACGCAGTTCACATCGCAGCTGGTTGTTTTCGAAGACTACATCGACCATGATCCAGTTCTTCCCATGGTGGGCGCGGCAACGACGACCACTTCCGGAAGTACGGGCTCCAATGGAGGTGGAGGAGTCCCATTACCAACACCCTTGGGCAGTGGCTCTCCCGGTCCCTTCGTTATGGTCAGGACAACATTGAGAGCCCGGATTCCGGCGCCGATTTTCTTCTTCGGTGCTCATTTCCAGGGTACTCATGGTAACGAGATGCAGTTCCAGAGTTTGTACACGTTTCCTATAACGAACACACTCGGTCCTGTAGTTGTTGCTAACGTAGCTGGTGATCCGATTATCGGAAACGTCACAGGCGGAACCGGTTCAACCGGAACTGCCGGTCCAGCGGGTCCAAGCGGTCCTGCCGGCACCATCGGTGCAGGTGGTCCATTGGGTCCCGGAGGTCCCCTCGGTCCTGGAGGTCCTAACGGACCTGGAGGTCCACAGGGTCCTGGAGGTCCAGCCGGTCCTGGAGGTCCTAGCGGACCTGGAGGTCCAGCCGGTCCTGGTGGTCCTGGCGGTCCAGCCGGTCCCG
>MDTD01183087.1_pt1 | contig 59288 bp, 47 predicted proteins | sample 811221 | NCBI WGS metagenome assembly MDTD01 (sample SAMN05326646, study PRJNA326480) | marine metagenome | isolation source: seawater | place: Pacific Ocean: South West | collected 2011
AAAACGCACCTCAAGGGCGTTCAGTACTTCATCTTTATAAAGCAAAATCGCACCTTTGTCAACACCAGTGATGCTTTTTTGTCACTTTTTCACCTTTTTTCTCTCACCCCTGGTAAAAATATGGCATATTGTCTACTTTTTTACACCCAAAAACCCCCTGCCTCCTCTCCTCTTCTTCCTCAATCTTCTCCCAACCTTTAAAGAACCCCAAAGAACCCCAAAGCGAAGCGCAAAAAACAACCCCGAAGGGGTTCAATTGGGGGGGAAGGCAAGCGAAGCGCGCCTGGGGGGCATTCATGTCCCCCGATAGTCCAAGACGAACCTCAATCCCTCAATAGCCCAAAACCAAACACTAATCCCCTCAATAGTCCAAGCCAAACATCAAAATGAATCCCCCAAAACAACAAAACCCTCCTTTTTTACAAACTCCCTAAAGACCGCCTGGATCATGCGCTGCAAAGCTTTGTAATGCGTGTTCGGGTCCCGGAGCATGCTCTGCAAAGCTTTGTAATGCGTGTTCGGGTCCTGTTTCTTGCATTACAAGCTCCAAGACGTGTGTTTGCCTCCTGTTTCTTGCGCTGTTGGAGAGTGCGTGGACATATGCTTTGTGTTGGGTTGTGTGGAGAAGTGTTTGTCTCCAGGATACTGGAAAGTTTGTTTTGTCCGAAAAGTCTGCGTAGGCTTTGTACGGGTTGGGGGAGGGTGTATTGGGTTTCGTTTGTGGTTAGGAGATTGGGGAGGGGGTGTTGGGTTTCGTTTATGGTTAGGAGATTGGAATGGGTGTGTTGGGTTTCGTTTGTGGTTAGGAGATTGGGGAGGGGGTGTGGTATATTCTCTGATTTTTTTGCTCTTGTATTGATTGCAGAACTTTACCCATCTTTTGACATTCGAGGTAACGGATGACGACCGAGCAAGCTCTCTCTCCTCTCTCGCCAGAGCAAAAGCGCTGGCGCATTAATGTACTGGCAGCGACCTGGTCTTCTTATGTTGGTTACTATTTTTGTCGCAAGGCGTTTGGTGTACTCAAGCCTGCTTTGCGCGAACAGTATCACTTTCAGGATATCGAGCTGGCCCAGATCTGGACGGCGTTTTTGGTGGCCTACATGTTGGGTCAATTTCTCTCTGCGTGGTTGGGGAGAAAGACGACGTGTCGACTGTTGTTATTGACTGGGATGGGCGTCTCGTTGATCGCGAACCTCGCGTTTGGGTTCGCGACCCTTGGTGGGACATCTGCGTACTGGTGGATGATTACCTTTATGACGGTCAATGGCTTCGCGCAGGCGACTGGTTGGCCTGGTAACGTCGGTCTTTTGGCGAAGTGGGCGCGACATGAGGAGCGCGGTCGTCTGATGGCGTTGTGGGGGACATGTTACCAGCTCGGGAGCATCGCGGCCAAGCACTTTGCGGCGTTTATGCTCGCGTGGTTGGGGATCGCGTGGTCATTTTGGGGGGCGTCGATCATCTTGTTCGCCATCTGGGTCTTGTTTTACTTTTGGGGACAGGAGCAACCTGAGGATGTCGGGCTCCCTTCGATTGTCGAAGAGATTACGCTGACAGATGAAGAGGCCGCAGAGGAGGCCAAAAAGGATGGTGGTGCGCTCGCTGATTCTTCGACCCGTCCATGGGAAGAGGCGATCAAAGTCGTCATCGCGATGGGGATGATCTATTTTTGCTTTAAATTCTTGCGTTACGCGCTCGACAGTTGGTCCTCGACGTTACTCAAAGACGCCTTTATGTCCGGTCCCAACGCGATCTCTTCTGCGACCGCTGGTCACCTGTCTGTGGCGTTTGACTGGGTGGGTTTTCTCGGTGTTATTGTCGGCGGTTTTCTCTCCGATAAGATCTTCAAGAGTCAGCGTACACCTGTGATCTTCTTTATGACTGTGGGGATGTTTATCTCGACGCTGTTCTTGTGGTGGTTTGGGACGTCTTCATTGTGGGTCTTTGTCGCGCTCCTTGGGTTCATTGGGTTTATGTTGATGGGACCGGATTCGTTGATCTCGGGGACCGCAGCGATGGATGTTTGCAGTAAGGAGATGGCCGTCGTCGCGAGTGGGATCATCAATGGTTTGGGCTCGATTGGTCCGATCGTACAGGAACTCGTGATTGGCTATCTCAAGACGAGTCACGGACCACAGGCTGTGTTCACCTTGCTGCTTGGAGTCTCGATCCTGGCTGTTTTTGGGACAGGGCTGCTGTGGTGGCGTACCCATCGAGGTGGCGCTGCATTGTGAGGCTCGCCCCTACTGTTGGGGCGGGTTTGGGGCGAGTTGCCACTCGCCCTTGCTGTTGGGGCGGGTTTGGGGCGAGCTGCCACTCGCCCTTACTGTTGGGGTGGGTTTGGGGCGAGCTGCCACTCGCCCTTACTGTTGGGGTGGGTTTGGGGCGAGCTGCCACTCGCCCTTACTGGCTGCCGCGCTTTGCTTGGCATTGTGGGTTTGCCACCCACACCCGCTCGGGGAGCAGCGCCCCCCGAACCCCCGCATGGGCTGCCGCGCTTCGCTTGCCGGGCTGCCTTGCATCAGCTTTTACAAAAGCTGATGCAATGAGACGAGGGATGAGGGAAGGGAAGGAGCTGAGGGAAGGGGAGAGAGGGATGCTTAGAAGTAGGATGTCTGTTTGCTCGGGAGGAGGACTTCGCCTTGCAAACGTCTGACAAGTTGCCCACTTAATGTCACAAACTGCTCCATACGTTCAACTGTATGGAATCGACCTCGTGAGTTGATTTGCAAAACACCCCCTCTCACTTCAATCTCGACAAAGTAGGGCTCAAGGATCTCTCCTTCAGGTTTGAGTTGATCGAGTGAGACGATGATCTGCCGTGTCTTTTCGTCTAGAAGTGCTTGTAATCTCTCTGGTTGATTGCTCTTCAGTCGAAAGCGTGCGTCAAAATCTTCATCGCCAACCTTGATATCATCCATCCCCATTGCCTGTCCCATCAAGCTCAAGACACCTTCTGGCTGAATGTTGAGTGTCCACCCTTCACAATGTTGAATCGGCATGGCCAACCATGTGTAATGGGTCGGGTTCTTCGAGCCAAACGACATAAAGTACAGCTGCGCGTCCGTTCCTACGACTGGGATCGTCGCGCGCCCTTGTGTCAAAAAGAAGATACCCGGATATGCATGACCACCTCGCTCATTTGCCAATAACTGGAGCGCTTGGTTGCGCTTCTTGTGTGTTTTGTAGTCCTCTGTATAAGCCCAAATGATCAGCAAAACAAAGGTGATGAGGCCGACAACGATCCATGTCTCCTGGGAAGCGATGTAGAGCATGTGGTACCTCTCTCGTTTTTTGGGTTGTGCTCTTGAATGACAAAACAATCCTCAAAAAGGAACATTTTTGTGAGCGGTGTACTTCTGTTTGGATAGTCGAAGCGAGCTTCCAAAATGCCCACGTCATTTTGGAGGAGAGTTTGTACACAGACATCGTCGTGCTACACTTTGCATGTCTACGTGTTTTCTTACAAATGTGAAGAGCCAAAGTCTATCGACGCTTTGACTTTTCGCACATCACAAAGGTGGATCTATCTTGAAGTGGTTAAAACGGATCTTGTTGGCGTTGGTGGCTCTGCTCGGTGTATGTTTGGTTGCGTTGTTGATCGCCTACTTTGCGGCGGCTGGTGAGTATCGTGTCCCTGCGACTGTCGCCAAAGACACATCTCTTCCGCGTTTGACGGTCAAAGGTGTCACCTATCACGGTGAAATCCATGGCCCCAAAGACGCGCCCGTTGTGATCGTCATTCATGGTGGTCCTGGGAATGATTATCGTTACCTGCTCCCACTCAAACCTCTCGCAGACACGTACCGTGTGGTCTTCTACGATCAGCGGGGGACAGGGCTCTCGCCGCGAGTGCCACGTGAGGAGCTTACCCTCAACAACATGATCGAAGACCTCGCCAATATCGCCAAACACTTTGGCAAAGGTCAGAAGGCCCGTCTCATTGGACACTCCTGGGGTGCGATGTTGGCCTCCGCTGTGGCTGGACGCTATCCCAAGTTATTTAGTCACATCGTCCTCGCTGAGCCCGGCTTGTTAACGACCGAAGCGGCCAAAGCCTTCATGAAGAAGTTCCGCTTTATGCCTGGTCTGAAGAGTGGTCTCTCTCTGATCTGGCTGTGGCTTCAGTCCCGTCATGTAAAGGGGCCTGATAAGTGGGCAAAGAATGACCTCTTTTTTGCTTCGTTGACGGGACTTGATGCTCCCGAGAATCCACTCAAAGGATACGCTTGCAACGGTGACAAAAAGACCATGCATATCCCGATGTGGCGTTATGGAATGGATGCGTCGATGGAGATCCAGGGCAAAGCGATGGGGGGCAAGACGATCAGCATCAATCTGGTCAAAGGCATCGAACAATACAAAGGCAAGACGCTCTTTGTGACGGGGAGCTGCAACAAGTTGATCGGCGCACCACACCAAAAACGCTACCACATGAAGTTCTTTCCAGGGGCGACACTCAAAGTGATCAAGGACGCTGGACACACGATGTTTGGTGAGAAACCAAAGGTCACTCTCAAGATCCTACGTGACTTCCTCAAAAGTAACCCAAAGTGATGCGTACAATGGCAAATGCTTTCTGAGGATAAGTGGCTCGTTTACGTTGTTATTTACAGGTCCGTGGGCTGACTTTCACTTTCGCTTTGTTGTTCACTGAATCTTTGTTCGTAGTCACGTGCGATTTTTTGGATTTCCTCAAGCGGTGGAAGAGATTTTGCTTTTTGACAGAAGCGATTCACCTTGATCTTGTTCCAGATATCGTCTGCGATTTTCCAGTTTATTTTGTTATTTTCTTTTTTCAACAACGCGCGTTCTTGCTGTGCTTTTTCTTCTTCTTGTGATTTTCGTAAAAAGCAAGCATATGCAAGTCGGAGTTCGGAGTTGTTTGGGTGTAGGGTCAATTCCTCTTCGAGCAAGCGCAAACCCTCAAGCACGAAGTAGCAATCTGTTTCACTTTCTGTACAATGAGCCAGACGCAAGAGGCCTTTCTTTGTCTTTCCCCACATAAACTCCACGAGCATTGCGTTGTATTGGAATTCTGCTGTTTCTATTGCTTCGGTGTTCTTTTGGGAGGCTAGAGACAGAGCTTGGCTCTTGTTTTTGAGTTTGTAGTGGCACCACATTGCAGCGCAAACTCCACCTTCTAGAGCATTTTCCGAAGTGAGCTCGATAACCTTCACCCAGTTACGTTGCATGAATGAAAGGCTCACAAGCATTTCGTTGTACTCTCTAGTGTCTCCAAATCTTTCGGTGTACAAAGATAGTATTTCTTCAGTCTTTGCGGAGTTTTTTAGCCTTGCTTGGCTGAAGAAAAGATGGCGTAGATACTTTTCATTTGTTGGTTCCTGTCTACATGCTCTTCTTACAAGGGGAATACACAGCTGTGGAAAGTCATAAAGTGCTTCGCTTACACGGTGCCATACGGATGCAGTCGCTGAGTATTTGTAGAGCAAATGCAAAACTTCCTCAAAAATTTCAAGCGGTTCTTTGTATTCTAGCCAAGACATTACCAACAAGGGGAGTTCTGCAATTTGTTTTTCTTCAGGAATATCCTCCAAGAGAGGAGCTATTTCCGCATACTTTTTCTGGCATGACAAGGTGTGTGCCAAGAAGATCCTGTGTTTTTCTTCTTGTGGTTCTTGCTCCATCAATTTTCGAAGTAAGTGCTCGCTTTTTTCATACTCTTTTTGCTGAAAGGAAGAAACCACTAGCAGTTGGTATGCCTCTTTTTTATATGATTTGTCGGAGTTTTCTGAGACTACTTTGGCGAACTTGTCAGTGATGGACCACTCTTTTAAGTCCATAAACCAACCTGCAAGGAGAAGGAGTTCTTGTGGATCTTCTTTTCCTTTTGGTAGGTTCATGATCTGCTTTCGTAGACTTAATCTCTTTTTGGGATCAGTATGGAGTGTGTACAAGCCAAATAAATGGAGTCCCTTGCCAAAAATGTTGTTTGGTTCGCCAAAAGCATACAATATGGAATGAAAAACCACTCCCAAAAGATGAGCATTTTTGGCTGAAAAATCATTGAGTTTGTCCAGATCTGGATTCATACCGAAGCAAAAGGCCAACACATCAAGCCAATGCAATGCATCCTCGCGTGATGTGATGGAGTCGAATAGATCGATGTTTTGTTGGTGGGCGTGGTATGCCGCGAGGAACGCCCAAACTTGTGTACTTTGTGGTTGGATCAAGTCGTCTTCTGTGTAACTCAAAATCCCCGCACTCATCAGGAGCCGGGGAATGTTCAGAACGGGAATGCTTAATGAACGATTTGATTCGAAGAGTTCAATGGCTTTGCCAAAGTCTATCTCACTCATTTTGTGTGTGTACATGTGGAATGCGAGCATGCTAGCCTGATTCATCAAATGTTCACGAATGTTACCCTCTTCGGTGATGCGTTCCAGACGCCAAGTGACAAACTTACGAAAGAGTTCAGCGAGATTACTGGGGAGTTGTTTGTCCTGATCCCATAATTGGGCGATCATCCTGGCGATGAGGGGAGCGCGAACTTCTGTAACGAGCATTTTATTTTGTCGTATTCGCTGGATGAGCTTTCGTACCTGCCCTCCACCACATCGCTCTTTAAAGAATGCCTCCAGCTCCTCGCCATCAAATAAAGCCAGTTTGTAGTGTTTGAAGGATTCAAACTCAAGAAAGCTCTCTGGGCACAGATCTTTGCGGCCTGATATGATCAGTTGGTGTTTTCTTGTTCCTTGGTATCGTAAAAATGCACGGATGAGTCGTTCTTTGGGGACTTGAGCAGGAAGCTCCGTCCATCCATCCAGAAGAAAGCAGAAGCGGTAGTCCTTCAGCATGTCTTCGATGGGTGGGGTATGGGTTTGGTATCGTGCGATAGCCTGTCGTATGAGTTCTTTTGCTTGCTCGCCTTTGTATCTGTCCAAAGGGATATAAAGTGGAATGACGACATCTCCTGTGGAAATTCCACTTTTGATTGCTGCGAGAGATGATTCAGATTGTTCTGTGAGTGTGCTTAAAAGTTGGAGTGTTTTGCCCCCTCCAATTGGACCTGTCAGAAGTACTTTTTGATGGGTTTGAGTATATTCCCAGAGTGTTTTAGGCTCTTTGTCTATGTCATGGAGTGAGAGTCTATCCCCTGGGATAAGGCGCTGGAGTTTATGGAATTCTTCCAATAGCGCGAAATCCGGATCGAGCGTCACGTTTTCCAGGTATTCATAGGGGAAAGTATGATTGGGTTTGGGGAGAGCGTATCCTGGAGAAAAATAACGCGAAAACCCTTTCCAGTCGTAGAGGTCGTGTGCCTTTGTAGCCATTTGTTGGTAGAAATCACTTGTTCCAAAGAGTACGAGAGGGTAGGGGATGCGCAACAGACCATCACGGTTGAAGTTGCTCGCTTGCAAAAATCCGTCGAGTTGCTCTGAAGAGAGTGATTCGAAGCCATACGCGAAAAGAACGATTTGTTTGTATGATGTTGAAAACTCGATCTCTCTGAAACGTGAAGAGTCTGTTTTTCTTCGTAGTTCTCGGGTTAAATTGATATCTCTTTGGGCTGGTAAAGCCTCATGTGGTGGAGAAAAGCGAACGGGATACAAATAGGCTTGTTGTTCCGCGAGGGCATCTTTTAATGGAAGCAAAAGCGCACGGAAATTTTCGGGGGCATCGGACTCTATTGCGAATATTTGCCCGGCTTTGTAGTGTTGGATAAATACACGTATTGTCCTAAGTAGCTCTTTGTAAGGTTCTTCGCTGGACATAGTTTGCTTTAGCATTCCAACCATACTCTACCCCACGATGCTGCTGTTGAGTCCCTCAACAAACTTTTTGGCCTTCTCAGGAAACGAGTCTCTGAAGCGCTCTAGCAAGTCTTTTGCCAGAGGATGAACATCGAACCATTGTTGCCCGTTGGAATATTCGAGTGCAACAAGTGCGTGCAGGTGTTCTTTTTTTACATATGTTCGTTCTTGTGTGGCTTCGAGCTTTAGGAGAGCTTCGTAATCACTCTCTTCCAGAAAGCGGTAAAATTCATTTCTTTGTTTTTTCAAAGCTTCGGAGACTTCTGGTTGTTCAATTTGCTCTTTCTCTGCCAACATCGCCGCCATGGATGCTTCTTGGAGGACTTTGACGAGGTGACGGAGCACGCCTCCAGTCTTTTTGATGGCTTCGTTGAGTGCTTGTTGTGTGATTAAATCCTCTGAAATTCTCTTGTACACGAGCTCTTGAAGTTTTTCAACTTGGGGTTTGGGAGTGGGGTTTTTTAGTTTGCGAGGTTCCTCTATTCGGAACATGGGGAGATAGTACTCGTGGAAACCGGAGTTATGAAGAATTTCTTCGTAGTATGACTCCAGCATCAATGCGACTGGAGCTGTGTAGATGACACAACAGGGGATTTGAGCAAGTCCTTGTGAGTGATTTTTGAACAAATCCAAACCTTTATTCACTGGGTAGATCTTGTCGATGTCATCGAGCATCAGGACGGGTTTCTTGTGCGTTTTGAGCGATATATCTGTAAACAGAGTGTCCAAGATTTCCAGCAACTGAGGCATCTTTTGTTGCACAACCCGCTTGGTTTTTGTGATTTGATCACTGCCTGCTTTTAGTTTTAATCCAATAAATTCCAACAGTTTCGGGATGCCAAGCGAAACAAGAGCTCCTTTGGAAGTTGTTGTTTCTATTGTTTCGGTCGCAAGCCATGAGTACACTTTTTCCAAGTGTTTTGATGCGAGTGAAAGTCCATGGCTTTGTGAAGTGTTGTAGGTTGCCAATAGCATAGACAGGGCAAGTTGCGGAAAATCGCACTCATGTGCTCCAACAAGATCACTGATGGAGTAATGTATGGGTAGGTATGCCTCTTTTTTGGTCTCATCGGACTCTATTTGCTGAGCTATGTTGAATAGTTCTGTGGATTTTCCAATCCCTCGATGTCCAAGAAGCAAGAATTTTGGGAGTGAGTCATTTGCACCTGACATCTCTAGATCCAACTTCATCAGGATCTGTCTGGCAATGCTGCGATCTTGATAAAATAGCGTGAGCTCATCGTTTTCGAGAGGGTTATTGGGGGTCAAGTTTCGGTAGGCTTGTTCAAGGTTTGTTGCTTTTTGGTGTTGAGGCACGCTCATTTTTTTCTCCAGGTTGGTTTGTTGAAAGAACTTATCAAATCCGATGTCGAAAGGCAACATGTGGGAGCGACTTGAGACATGCACATTCGAGAGGAGATGGATTGGACAAACATCGCAAAAACGGAATAGCCCACCCCACCCAAAGCCTCTATGATGGTGTTGCAAGTACGTACTGCACACCAACATATCCAGGAGGCTATCTTGCCACAACATCGCAAAGAGACCATCGAAGACTATCAGACACGCATCCTCAAGGTGCTCGTGCATATCCAAACCCACTTGGACGAGTTACCACAACGGGATGAGCTCGCGTCGATCGCCTGTATGTCTCCCTTTCATTTTCATCGCATCTTCACCTCATTTGTCGGTGAACCACTCCACCAGTACATCAAGCGGTTGCGCCTAGAACGCGCTGCGAAGTGGTTGAGTAATGGCAGTGATTCGATTACGGACATTGCGCTGCGCACGGGATATGAAACACCTGCGGCGTTTGGGAAAGCCTTCAAACAACATTTTCAAACGACACCCTCACACTTTCGAGAACAACAACTCTCGTATCAATACGAGAACATCAACTTTTCTCTTCGTGTGAGGAAGGAGCTAACCATGACACCATCTATCCAAACTCTTCCGGAACAACGTGTGATGTTCGTACGCAAAACAGGCAGCTACCAAGACTCCTCGCCACAAGCATGGCAGGCGCTCTTTGGCTTCCTCGCAAAGAAGAATGTCCCCCTCCAATCTGTCGAAATGTTCGGCATCTCACACGACACACCGAGTGTGACTGAGCCCGATAAGCTTCGCTACGATGCCTGTGTCCCCGCTGCTGATGACTTCAAAGGAGAAGGGGAGGTCGGTGTGCAGACGATTGATGGTGGGACATTCGCCGTCTTTTTGCACAAAGGCAGCTACCAAAAACTCAATGAGACGTACAACAATATCTTCTCCGTGTGGTTGCCACAGAGCCAAAAAGAGCTGCGTGATGAACCTTGCTTTGAGAAGTATCTCAACAGTCTCTTCACGGTCCCCTCTGAAGATGATTTGCAAACGGAGATCTATGTCCCCATCAAGTCATAGATTTGGCTTGAAGGTCTTCTCTGAGTAACGTTTTTTGACGACAAAGGGGGTCTCATCTTTGGGGTGGAGAGGGTCCCAGACCTGGGCAAAGAATGGATCGCGTCTCGCGCGCTCGTACCCATTCCAGCTCTCACGTTCACAGACTGGACACCAATGACCACCTTCGAGGACCAACCGCGGACTGGCTTCGAAGGTGTGGTCAAAGGCACATTGAAACTGCAGCTTCTGTGTCCAATCCCCCACCTGCATATCATCAGACAGACACGTCCCACCTCGAAAAGTCGCCGCCTCCTTCATGTCCTGCAATCGCAAGGCATGCTCTGGTTGATCTTCGTCGTATCCGTGGTCGATATGGACGACCTTCTCGAAGTCCGGCTGTGTCCATTGATCGAGATGTGGGATAGCCTTCCATGCTTCGTAACTGCCCCAATAGGCTGCGATCTTCTCCTCCATATCCTGCTCAATAAAGCGGACCGTCCCGTGCGCTGTGCGGGCGAGCTTTAAGAAGTTCTTGTGCAAAAGACTCCCAAAGCCTTTTTTCCCACCAGGAAGTGACGTAAGCCCCTTCACCGCCCACTTTCCAAGCCCCATATTTTGCTCGAAGCAGTGATAGTGGTAGTCCAACGTGTCACGACGGAAGTCGAAGAGGTCGTTGAGGACGTCGGAGTCGAGATAATATTGCCCGTGGAAGTTCCGCGTGGCATACCATTTGGAGTCCATCACATCGGAGAGTTTTGAGAGTCCAAGACGCTGGAAGGAGTTTGTGTACATGTCATAGGCGTTGAGCTGACAGTCTTCACCGCCACCGATGTTGAAGATGTGCCCCCAAAATGTCTCGTCGAGTTGTTGTGTGCGTTCTTTGTAGCAGAGATTGCGCATCAGCCTTGCGGAGTCGCGGTCCGAGACGTATTCGAGGACGTTGTCGAGGCAGTTGTGGAAGATGATGGCGTCATAAGACTTGATCATGGCTGGTCCCATCATGCCGGTTTGACGAAGGCTCACCCAATGTGGCAACCCCGACTCGATCAGGTAGCGCTCTGCGGCGACTTTGGAGACCGCGTAGTAGTCGTAGATGCTCGTCTTGATTGGATCTCCGATGCGTCCCCAGTGAATGGGAGGCATACGATCTCCTGTCTCCGCGATCGTGCCGATATTCACGATCTTTGTCGTGTCTTGTTGTTTGCAGTCTTTGACGGCGTTGACGATGTTGTACATCGCGCCAAAGTTGATCTGCACAGCCTTTTCGGGTTCATAGTCGGCAGCAGGAGATACAAACGCGCCCATATGAAGGATAAGATCGCAGCCTTCGACACATCGTCTGACGTCGTCGTATGAACGCAGATCACCCCAGTGGATCTCGACGCCGTTCATCTTTTTGAAAGGTTTAAGTTTTTTTCGGTCTTGTTTGGTGGGTAAGGCGAGCAGTACGAGTTGAAGTTCATCGCGCTCCTTGAGCAACGCCTGAAAGGTTAAGAAGCCCATCGCACCTGTTGCACCTGTCAAAAAGACCCTGTACTTTGTCATCCAACCAACCTCTTATCTATATGTCGAAATCTGAAGAGGTCTCATTGTATCGGTTGTGAAGCTGTTTGTGGGTTTTTTTTCCAGGCTCAAGAGGGGATAATGTGGACTTTCAAGGCGTTGTCGAGGGGTTCAAACTCGATCTGGACGTGGGGAAGGAAGTGTTTGATGATATCGGCGTTGGTCTCCAAGTGACCAGATCGTGTCGTCGTCGTAAATTGTGAGGGGCTTGTCGCCATCGCGAGAGGGAGCAACATCTGATCAGAGGCGTGTTCATCAAGGACAGCGTCTGTCTCCAAAAACGCTAAGACCTGACGTGCGGCGTCTTTGCCGACTTCTTCTGCTGGGAGGCCTTTACGGCCAAAGGCGTCAAAGCCAGCTTTTAACGTACCAGACGTCAAGAAGACCCCACAATATGCGCTGATCGAGGCCGAAGGTGGTGTCAAAATGACCTGCTCGATCTCGACATCCAGATGTTGAAGCTCCGCTTCGACCTGCGCGGCCATCCGTCTCGCGACGTCAGGCTGTGGTTTCCGCTTGTTTTTGGGATGGGCGAACATCGACACGATACGGATCTTGGAGAGCGGTGGGCGTGTGAGCCATTCGACGCCGTGAGCTGTCTGCCCTGCAGGGATCTCTGCGCGAATGACACCACCACCTTTGGGATAGACTCCGACCTTGTCGAGCGCAACATCGACCTGCATTCCTGTCTGTCTGAGCAGCGGTTGCCAGACCTCTTCGAGATAGGGGAAGCTCGGCGCGCGATCGTTGTGTGTGCCGCCTTCGAGGGTGAGGACGCCGCCCTCGTCACCTTTGGCCATTGGGTAGAACAGCGCGTGCAGGAGCAGAGACGTCGCGCCGGCTGTCCCGATGGAGATCGTATGATCACCACCTTCCCAATGTGTCGGATGAAAGGTCAACTCAGCGCTGCCAACCTTGCCACCCTCCAGCGTCGCCTCTGAGAGACGCGCGAGGGCTTGTGCGACGGTCAGGTGTTGTGGACGAAGACCGGGCTTGTCCCTGTTTGCGCGGATGTTGATGACCTTGAGGGACTGCCGAAGGATGACAGACAGAGACAAACTCGTGCGCAGTATCTGTCCGCCACCTTCGCCCTGGTTACCTTGAATGATGATGTCTTGCATTACCACATGTACCAGCGGTTGTTGTGTTTGCGGAGCTTCCAGTAGTAGAACTTGACCTTGCCGTACCCAAAGCGAGCTTTGAAATAGTAGCGCGCGATCTGACCGTGTTTTGGATGCTTTGCCCACTTGATGTTGACACGCGATGAGGGGAAGTAGGCGAAGCGCCCTTTACTGAGTGCAAAGGAGAGGTTTCGGAATATGCGACGATAGCGAGCCTTGTTACCTCTTGGATCGTGGATGGACATCCACAACTTGAGGTCGCCTCTGTAAATGGACTTGATCGCGGCTGCGGCGAGCTTGATGATCGCTGCGCGGTCACTCGCGGTGCCTTTTCCGCCACCAAAATTTCCACCGATCCGCTTGCGTTTGGACAGACGTGTGGGACGCATCCCTTTTTTGGCGCGTTTGAGGCTGAGCAGGTACATGCTCAGCACGAGTTTGGGGGAGACGCGCTTTTTGTAGAGGAAGCGAGCGGTCCGTTTGCTGATGACTGTCGGGGTGCTCTTGAACAGGCGCCAGAGCATCTCCGTTGACCATCGTGGGATGGGTCGAAAGAGGACAAAAAACAGCTCAATCGTCGAGAGCCCTCTGGGTTTGAGCTTGCTGTAGAGCTTGTTGAGGCGTTTTTTGGTTTTGCCTTCTTTGACGATGAAGCGGAGCATCTTGATCAGCCCGTATGCAAGGCCTGTGTACCCTTTGCGCTTGGCTTCGAGTGCGAGGCGGATCCCTGCGCGGCCTGCGTAGGACGTGCGGGTGTGGTCGCTGAGCAGCTTGCCCCACAAGCCCCACAGCAACTTGTCCGCCGACTTTCTTGGCAGGTTGCGTCGCGCGAGGAGCCCACCGAGGTAAAGGGCGAAGGCGTGTGGGTCGACGTGTTTGATCATACAGATGCGGAAGTATTTCAGGAATGTCTTCCACGCAGGCTTGACCTGTCTTTTGCTGATGTAGGCGAGCATCATCGCGCGATAGACGTCTGGTTCGAGGGGGTGTTGCTTGGCGATGGTGTTGAGTCGGCTGATGGCGTCTTCGTATTGCTTGAGGTAGACGTAGCCCATCGCCTCACCGAGCTTGGCTTCGAGGTTGGAGGGGTCGATTTGAAGTGCCTGTCGATACGCTTGTTGTCCCTCAAAGTAGCGTTTGGCGCTGTAAAGAATCCAACCTCTCGTGCTGTGTCCGATGGGGAGGAGGCTACCAGCGAGTTCGATCACGGAGTAGGCGTCGTTGAGGGCGAGGTTGTACTTTTTCTGTTTGTTGTACATCTGTGCGCGGAGCAGGTATGTCGACCACTTGTTGGGGTCAGCTTTGAGCATTTTGCTGATCAGATAGCGTGTGGTCATCCACTCTTTTTGGGAGATGGTGATCTGGGCGAGGAGCTGCATCAGACGTGGGTGTGCGAGGTCTCTCTTGAGGCCACGATCGGCCCAGCGGCGAGCGACTTTCATGTACTTGTCGCGCTTGTCGTTGTGGTACTTGTGCGCGCGGCGTGTGTAAAGCGTCGCGAGTTGAGCGTAGGCTGGGATAAAGGAAGGTTTTTTCTTGATCACACGCAAAAACGCGCGTTTGGCTGGAGCGTATTGACCTTTGGACAGCCACTTGGAGCCCAGCTCGTACCACTGCAAGTGAGTGAGCTTGTCTTGTGGATAATCCACATAATCAGGGAAGAATTGCCACGCGAGATTGATCGGGAGGGCGTAGTAGTAGCCGAGTCCCATCGCCGGGCGGGGGAGGCGTTTATCGAAGATCCCGACCCACGTATTGATACCGATGACACCACCTGTGTGGACATCGAGGAGGGGGCCACCACTGTTACCACCTGCGACCTTTGCCGTGTGTTGGATTTCGTTGACCATACGATCACCCATGCGGACAAAGCGAGAGATACGACCTGTTGTGGCGGTGATATCTTCGTTACCGAGGTTTTGGATGCCGCTGCCTTCGAGGGGGAAGCCCATCGCGATGACTGTGTCACCGAGCATCGCGCTCTTGATCGGCCTGAGCTTCACAGGTTGGTAGGTGCCGGGCGTCTTGATCTTGAGCAGGGCGATATCGACGTGTTGCAGGATGTATTTGACGCTGATGCGACCGGTCTTGCTGTCGATGGTGCGAGAACGTCGCCACTGTGGATACTTAAAGTGGGCTGCGACACAACGGGCTTCGACGCTCTTGAGACCAGTGCTGCGATCCCAGTTGAGGATATATTTTGAGTATGGCTTGCCTGTCGTGCGGTTGATCGCGACGTGGTGGTTGGTCAGGACATAGCCATTCTTGGTGATGACGAAGCCTGTCCCTGACGCGACGAAGGATTTTTTGCCTTTGCGTTTGCGCAAGACGCTGATGCTGACGACGCTCTTTGTGTTCTTTTGGATCAGCGATTGAACAGAGGCTTCACGTTGAAGGCGCTTTTTTCTGTGGTGTTTGAGCGGATCGAGGAAGGCGAAAGAGGAGAGATGTTTGTCGACCTGCTTGGCGAAGGCTTTGAATTTGGATGGCTTGGCAAAGTAGGCGACTTGGATGATTGTATTTTTGTGTCGGACAAAGGTCCACTTGGCGCGTAACTCGTTGGTGTGCGTTTGTTCTTTTCCTTCGAGCAGGACATCAAGCGCCTTTTTCTTCTGGAATGTTGTGGCGGTTAGAGGTTTGATCTCACCGACTTTTGGTTCGGAGCCGAGATACTCTTGTAGAGCGAAGAGGGAGATCTGTTTGAGCGAGCGCGTCAGCAAGAAGCGGTCGTTGTGTGGGAGGTAGGAGATGGTGATCGCGATGCCGCGTTTGAGTCGACGAATATGAGGTTCTGCATCGGGGGTGATGTAGACGTCGAGGTCACCACCGTCTGGGTTGACATCTTCGTAGACATTCCATCCTTTGGGGATTTTGAGGGAATAGTAGTGTCCGATGTGGGTGTAAACGCGATTGGCTGGCAATGTGACGAGCGTGCCTTTGCGATTGGCGATGCGTTTTTTGCGTGGTGAGAGCGGCGCGGCGTGTGTGCGCTGTGTACCCCAACGTGTGACCTTTGGGGGTTGCTTTGTGTTGGTTGAGGGGGTGGGTTTTGTGCGGGTCTGTGGTGGTGTGCGTCGAGCGGGTGAAGGGGGCTCAAAGGGAAAGCTCGGTACGAGCGGGAGGTCTTTGAGCAGCTTGTTGGGATCGTCTTTGGGGCGTGGTGTCGGAGGTTGTCTTCGCACAGGTGGGGTGGGTTTTGTGCGGACGCCAGGTTTTTTTTGCTTGAGCTGGTGCAGGAGTTTGAGCAAGGACATGGGCAGGCCAAGTCGGCTCAACTGGAGGATCGTGAAGGTGCCAAATTGTTGCTTGACGATGCCTCTCTTTGTGAGCTGTGCGCGCATCCAGGCGGTGGGTTTTTTTTGTTTGAGCCAACGCTGCATTTCGCTGAGAGAGACGGGCTTGCTGGTGACTGCTTTTTTGATCCCCATCATCCGTATGATCGCGATGGAGAATCCTTCTTTGCGTAGCTTGAGCACTTGTTTGGGGGTCAGCGCAAACTTTCCGGTCATGCCAGACTTTTTGATCTCATCGACGAGTTGTGTGTCGCTGTATCCGACTTGTTTGAGCACGATCAGGTCTTGAAGTTGTAGCTTTTTGGCGTGCGCGTGGGTGTAGGGGAGTGCGATACCTGCGGTCAAAATAGCCAAAAAGAGCAGGAGATGCCACGAAGCACCTCGCCAGCTTTTTGGACTGATCTTGCTTTGGTTTTCCATCTGATTCTCCTTTGAGAGCAGTCACATGCATGAGTAAACCCCCTCTCGCTCTCACGCACGTGAAAAGCTGGGGGACTTGATGTAGTGGGTGGTCTCTTTCTAGCACAAATCAACACACCAAAACAGGAAAATATTCTCCCGGGCTCTCCAAAAATAGGGCTGTTACAAACCATTTATGAACTTGTGTGTAACAAAACTCTCTTGTATAAAGTCATAAATAAGGGCAAAAAAGCTCATGGATGTAAGAATGTTCGTCTGGTGGGAGAGGTGTGTTGGGAAAGTGACACGCTTTGCTCGTCGTTCAACTTTTTGTTTGTTTGAATTTGGATGTATGGATGCAAAACGAAGAACAATTGCTCGAAGGACTAAGGCGTGGGGACAATGCGGCTTATTCCGAGTTGCTTCGTGTTTATGGACCGACGTTGCTTGGGTATGCCACGCGCTTGATCGGTAACCGCGACGACGCTGAAGAGGCTGTACAAGAAGCCATCGTGAGTATCATTGGCCACATCAATCGCTTTGAAGGGCGTTGCAGTCTTCGTAGCTGGCTCTTTCGAATCGTTCACCACAAGTCTGTCGATCAACTTCGTCGTGGAGCGCGTTATGTCACCGTCTCCGAGGACAACGATCCACTCGAAGACAAATTTACCCGATTGGGTAAATGGGCTGAGGATGTGTACGCCTGGGAAAATTCTCCCGAAGCCCAGGTCGACGCGAGGCAGATGCTTGAGATCGTCCACCGCAAGATGAACGATCTTCCTCACAATTATCGTCAGATGTTGTTGCTGCGTGAAGTCTACCAGCTCGACACCCCTGAGATTTGTGAGATCCTCGATGTGACGCCTGTCCACGCGCGTGTCATGTTGCACCGGGCGAGACAGGCTCTCTATCAAGCCGTTGAAACGTACAGAAAACAAAGGGGGTCCACATGAAGATGATATTTCAGTGCAAGACTGCCATTGGGTTTCTCAGTGAGATCGTCGATGGCAGAGCGTCGTTTTGGCAACGTGTCCAGTTTTACATGCACTTGATGATGTGCGGAAAGTGTCGACTGTACTTTCGACAATTTAAAGAGGTCAAAGCGCTCGCCGAACAAGATCCCTTCCCGATCGACAAACTCCCAGACGATTTTTTTGAGGTGATGGAGGACTCCATGCAGTCGAGAAAAAGCTAAGTTTTTCTCACGACTGGAGCGGCAGGGATTGATTGAGGGGGAGAGAGTATAGGCGCTGTGGTGGGGGAGAGCGGATCAGGGTTTGCGGCGGAGGAGCGAGAAGAAGCCAAAGAAGAGGAGCATAAAGAAGGCAGCCATTCCGAAGCCTTCTGTGGGGTTGTCGACGTTACAGACACAAGTATTTCCACGTGGTCTGGTGACGCTCTCGGGGGGCGTGTAGTTGATCTGGTCTGGTGTTTTGGTCACAATCCCTTGATCTCCACTGGGTGTGTCAGGTGTGGTACTTGGCGTGTCGGGTTGCGCTGGTGCGTCAGGTGTGACGACTGGCTCGGGGGAGGGACCAGCATCTCCGGGGGGACCTTCGGTCGGTTGACCAGGGCCACGGCCGAAGCAATCACCTTGTGGGCGGACACAGACCTGTCCTGCTGGGCAGACCACTGCAGCACAGGGGTCATCGATACATTTTCCACCTGTACATGTTTGGCCATTTTGGCAGGCGACAGAGAGGCAAGGATCGGCTGCACATGTCCCTGCGACACAAGCCTGTCCTGCTGGACATTGAACACCTGCACAGGGATCCCCCTGACAAGTCCCGTCTTTACAGGATTGTCCTGCTGGACATTGGACATCCGCACAGCTACCCACACATTTTCCGTTTTTACACTGTTGTTGATTGGAACATTGTACACCTGAACATGGGTTGGCTGTACATTGTCCGGCCTTACAGTATTGTCCGGGGATACACTTTTTGGGATTGTTGTAGCAGTCGTCCTTGATACATTTTCCGTTGGTGCAGAGGTGTTCAGCGGGACATTGAATACCTTCACAGACGCCAACACATCGACCATTTCGGCAGACTTTTCCTTCGCTTTTGCATTGGGCTTCGAGCTGGGCGCAGGGGGTGTTTCCTACACAGTAGCGCCCACCGTCGATGTCTTTACAGGTTTGTCCGAGTGGACACTCTCCTGTACAGGAGCGTTTACAAGTTCCGGCGTTACACAAGGAGTTGGCACCACAGAGCGTTGTGCCTTCATCGATCTCACCGTCGCAATCGTTGTCTTTGCCGTCACAGATCTCGACTGTGGGGTAGGGTGCGGAACAGACGAGCCAATCCCCTGCGTGGCAGGAGGTGACACCTGAGCCACATTTGGTGCGGCAATTTTTGACGAGGGGAGTGTTGGTACCGGGGACGTTGTCGATAAATCCATCACAGTCGTTGTCTTTGCCATCGCAGATCTCGACCCCTGTTGGTTCGGAGACGAGTGTGATGTCCGTGACGCTAGGGGTGATTTGTCCATCGAAGGTCTTCATGGAGACTTCAATTTCGATCCAGGGAGCATCGGGGACAGCAGGCTTGGCGCCGTTGGAGAGAGGAGCGCTCCATTTGGCAGTCGCGAGCGCGACGCGGCTGTGTGCTGTACGTGCACGGATCGTGATGGAGGTTCCTTGTGGGGTTGTCCCATTCCAGGAGAGGCTGAGCCACTTGGAGTGACATTGACTGGAGTGGATGCTGCGCCATGTGCCTTCTGCGGGTTGGGCGATATTCTGGAATTGAAAACCGGTCATGTCAGAGTATGTGTAGGGGCCGGAACCGTGTGTGGGGTATTTACCGACAGCCTTGAGGGTTTTGGTGTTGATCTTCGTCGCTGTTGCGTCACCACGTGCGACGATCCAGACGAAGCCATCAGCGTCGACCGCGACACCCACACAGTGTGAACCCACTGTTGTGTTTTTGCCAAGGGCTTGTCCTGTGGCTGAGACTTTGACCGCGACTGGAGAGTTTGAGCACGCTACCCACAGGTTGTTGTCGCCATCGACTGCGAGTCCACGTGGGTTTTTACAGCCTTGGCTGCTGACATCTGCGCAGCCGAGAGGATTGCCGTTGTTGTCGTATCTGTGAACACAACCTCCACCGTATCGAGCGACCCAGACCTGACCGTTGAGGTCTGTGGCGATCCCGTAACCATCTGCAGCGTCAGAGACTTTGATGATCTTTCCGTCGCTGTTGCGGTGTTTGGAGAGCTTGCCTTTACAGCGGTTGACGACCCAGATGTTTCCTTTGATGTCTGTCGTCGCGCCGTAGGGACAGTCTGTCGCGACAGTAAAGAGCTTGGCGCCTGTTTTTCCGTTGAGCTTGGTGAGGTTGTTCGCGTCGTAACCACCTACCCACACATCTCCGTTGAGATCGACTGTAATCGCGCGTGGACGCTTGCCTGTATCGACGATCTTCTTGATCTTGCCTGCGGCGCTAATCCAGACGACCTTTGTCGTGTTGCGAAGGCCTACCCACACATCGCCTTTGGCGTCGACTGTGGTCCTTGATGGGTCACTGTTTTTGGCGACAGAGTCGAGAGAGATGACCCAGTTCTTTTTCCCTGTCTTGGTGTCGAGCTGGGCGATCGTGTTGGATGATGAGTTGGGGATGTAAATAAAGGGTGTGCTCTTGCTCTTGGGGGCGTTTTTGATCAACTGCAGTTGTCCGGCGACGTCTGTCCAGGTGGTGTTCTTCACTTGGCTTGCGCCGGCCCATTCAGGTGTGTCTGTCCACACCTTCGTCTCTTTTTTGGCCTCTGCTTGTGGTAACCCACAGAGCAAGCCTGCTAACACACCAAAGACAAGACCCCACCTGATCGTGTGCCTTCTCCTTGGCTGATTTACTGTGCTCATGATTGTTCTCCTCATCCAAACAAGTGTGGTCTGTTTGTTCGAAAATCCTACATACTTTCTATCTACCAAAAATAAATCGAAAACGTCTCTATATGTAATGTTACACGATAGGAGAAAATCTCCACACCGTCAAGCAACGAGCTTGTAAAAGCTCCACCCTTATAAGATCCGTTTTTGTAAGGAAAAGTTGCGAAGAAAGATGGTGGAAATGTGACGGATGAGGTGGGAGAGGGTGCGGGGAGAGTTCTGGTGTAGGCTTGCTTCTTTGCGGTGTCTCTAACGAATAAAAAGGAGCACGTAGATTGTCGCGAGGGCGATCTGTAGCAGCGCGAAGGGGACGGCTTTCACCACAAATCCACCAAAGGAAAGAGGCAGCTTGTACTTGTGAATGATGGTGACCGCGACCAACGTCGACGCTGAGCCGATCGGGGTGATGTTCCCGCCAAGGTTACAGCCAAAGACGACTGACCACCACATCTGTCCGGTCGTTCCATCACGTGCGCTCAAGATCTTGGCGAGCATCGCCGAGAGGGGGATGTTGTCCGTCACAGAGCTGAACGCCGCTGAGGACAACAACAACGCCGCTGTCCCGACTGTTTTCCCCAGGCCGAGCATCCACCCGATCCCCGAACCGATCAACGCCAGCACCTGCGCGTGCTCCATCACGTTGATGACCACAAACAGCGCCGCAAAAAAGCCCAGCAGATCCCAGTCAATCGCTTGGTAAAAGCGATCCGCTTCCGACTTGTAACGCAGCAACATGATCAGGGCAAAGCCAAGCGCCACATAGCCCATCCCGAGCTGCTTGATCACTGGCAAGACAGACGCTGAGGCGATCGTGAGGATAAACAAACACGTCATCACCGCGCCAAACCAAAAGAACCCTTTGCTCTCGATGCTGTCATTTTCGTCAAAGCTCTCGACGAGAGATGCGGCTTTCTCCTTCTCCTCTTCTGTCGTGAGCTTTTGAATGTCGAAGAGTTTGGCACCCATGAAGATCGTGACCACTGTCGCAATAAGCACATAAGGCCCCGCGACCAAAAAGAATTTGATGAACGAGATGCCCGCCGCTTTGCCCACGATGATGTTGGGGACGGAGCTGATGAGCGTCAGTAAGCCACCGATATTGGTCAACAAACCTTCGATGAGCAGGAAGCCGAGCAGCTTCTCTTCTCGTTCGAGCTTTTTGAGCGAGACACCTGTCAGCGAACCGACAATAATCATCGCCGTGACGTTGTTGAGGACCGCCGAGAAGAGGACCGTCATCGCGCCATAGTAAATGAGCAACATCATCGGATCGCCCTTGGAGGCTTTCGTCAGCTTGATCGCGATCCACGTAAATAGACCCGAACCTGACGTGACATCGACGAACAAACTCGAACCGAGGATGATCGCGATGACGCTCCAATCGATCGCCGGGATGTAGATGGGCATGTGAAGTTTTTCGAAGAAGCTAAATGGCAAGAGCCCAAAGGCTGTCCCAAAGAACAAAGAGACGAGGGCGAAGAAGCCCACGATGATACTCTTTTTCGCGTGGAGCTTTTCTTCGAAGGCCAACGACAAGACCATCGCGACGAGCAAGAACGTAAAGAAGAGCGTCGTACCAAAGGAGACGTGCACTTTGTGGTGAACGGCTGCCGACGCAAACAGATTGAGAAGTGTCATCTATCTATCCTGATTCCTTAGAGATATGAGGGGATTCAAGGTTTACAACATGAGCAGCGGGATATCACGTAGCTCGACGGCGAGTGGGTAAGCGAGGCCGTGCATCGCGAGCTGGTCGTCATCTTTGGTGTTGAGGACGAGCAGATCGATCTCATGTTTGTCGATCAACGCCTTGTACCGTTCAAGTTGGTTGCCCATCGTGATGATCTCTTCGAGCTGGATGGGGAGCTGTTGTTCCTGCAAGACACTACGACATGACGTGATGTAGTCATGTGGTTCTTTGAGCAGCTGGTGTTTGATCGTTTGTCTTGCTGTCGTCGAGTCGATCTCGGGGATCTTCTCTGTCGTCTGCATGTAGCGCTCAAAGACCCCTTCGTCTTCGATGTGTGTCAAAAAGAGTTTGCCGTCATTTTGTGTGAAGTGGACGGCGTAGTGGATCAGGTGGTCATCGCCTGTGAGGTGATCGGTGATGGCCATGACACGATCGGTATTTTTGAGCGCGTGCTCAGGGGCTTCTTTATCTGGGCGAGGGAGGACGAGGATGGGTGTTGGTGTGGTCTGTGTGAGGACCATCAGGTGTTCACCAAGTGTGAAGTTCCACTTCCAGCCGTCACTGTAAACATGTCTATAGGTGCAGATCAGGTCAGGGCGGTGTGTCTCAACGGCTTCGAGGAGCGCTTCGATGGTGCGGTAGTCTTCACCTGTGATATTGATCCACTCCGTGTCTTTTCCGAGCACGTCGAGAAATTCGTGGATCTGTTGGACGAACATCTTGTTCTCGTATTCGTCTTTGAGGTCTGTCAACAACATGACCTTCTTGATGGAAGGTGTGTCGTGTTTGTAAAGCGTCCTTGTGGCCGCCTTAAATACACTTTCAAATTGATCTATTTTGGTCATACTTTCCTCTCAAGTCTTTGTGTCGAGTGGAGGGGAGGTCGGTCTAGCGGCAGCGGAGGTCGAACATACTGATACCAAACGCCGCCTGGGTCACTCCCTGCAAGACGTACAATCGCTTCTTTGTGAGCTTATGTCGGGTGACCATTCCTTGTATCATGTCTTCGTTGTGATTGGTGAATTTTGGTCGAACCCGGACAATTTTCTTCTTTTGTTCCGTGACGGTGTATGCCTTACCATTCTTCCAGATGAAGAGCTGCAAGTGCCGCAGTGGGACCACTTGGCCTCGGCTCTCAAATGGAAACGCCAGCGTCGTCTTTCGCTTGAGCGCTGTGAGCATCTGCGCGTCTGTTGTGTGTTGCCCTTCGATCAGGAAGGTGACCTCGACATCACAGTGGTTGCCGTGTCCAAAGAGCAGACCAAAGCGACTGGATTCTGCGAGGATGCGGCTTTTAGGAGGGAGTGGTAGCTTCCTGATGCTTGCAGCATATCGCGAGACCTTCCAGTTGTTATAGATGGCGATCCACGGCCAGCCCGTGACAAAACTCGCCAGGATAGAGAGTACAAAGAACCCAACAGACCACCAAATGATACGCCTCACCATGTCGCTCCTCCTCCTCGAAGTGCAAAAAGATAGATATGTAAGAATAAGACTCTACTATATACAGATATGCTCTCGTCGCAAGTCGCTGTTTGAAGAAGAGGGAGGGGATGTATCTGGAAGTGTTTGTGTTTTTGAGTGGGCGTCAGGGGCAGTTGAGGGTCACTTTGTAGAGGTTGTCCTGAGACGAGAGCGGGAGTTAGGGGAGAGGTGTACAGTTGCCGAGGGTGCATCCTTCTGTGAGTTTGCAGACGACGCCACATGCGCCACAGTTATGAGCATCTGATGCGATGTCTACACACGTGCCATTTTGTAGGCAATTGTCTTTTCCGACACCACAGGCGATCCCATTTTCACATAACCCATCAGCACCACAGGTTTCCCGTGAGAGGCAGTTTCCGCACTTACGACAATTTTCGTCAACTTGACCGTCACAGTCGTTGTCTTTTTTGTCTCCACAGATATCGAACGTCGCTGTACAAGCTGTACATGAACCGACGACACAGATCTCGTTGCTCTGGCAGTCGGACTTTTGCGTACATTCTGGTGTGCATTGGTTGCCTGTACAGGTCTCGTTGGAGAGACACGTCGCGTCTGTTTGGCAACTTTGCTGGGCGAGGACCAATCCCCAGATCGAGAAGTGTGTCGTCTCACCTCTCACCTCTTGCTTTTGTGCATCGTAGACCGTGAACACTGGTTCCCAGCGGCCATTGCTCACGAAGGCCACACGAAGCTGCTCGTAAGAGGCGCCTTGTGGCAGCTTGAGACCTTTTGTGCTGAAGATGATATGGACGGCTTCTGCTGGTTTCCAGTTGTCCGGTCCAATGTCCATCGGGGGGTAGTATGAACCTGTGGGGGCACCTGTCGTTTCGCTTACATGGACCGTGACAGTTTTCTTTTTGACGGCCTCCGCCGAAGCTTTGACACAAACATTGAGCGCACATTTCGTGCCGCCCTCCGGTGGGAAGATCAATGTCTTTTTTTGTGTCGTTTGTTCTGGGAGGATAGGCTCTCTGTCGATCTCGCGAGGCGACTCTACACCTGCGTCTCTCACACGCTCTGCACCTGTATCTTTTACGCGCTCTGCACCTGTGTCTCTTACGCGCTCTGGACTTGGTTCGTTGTTTGGGATCTCTGTGGTGTCTGGCTCCCTTACAGATTCCTTTTTGTTTTCAGTGGTGTGCTCTTGGATGGCTTCGTATTGAGGGGGATCGGAACATCCTGTACCGATCCAGTAGCTTGCGAGTAACATACAACAAATGATTTTCAACAGTTGGACACGCATAACCTTCTATCCTTTATCCTTGACGAGTGAAACAAGTCACACGAGATCGTAAAATACAATACATTTAAAAAGATGCAAATGAAATACCAATGTGTACAGACCTGCTTGTTTCCTCTTGTTTCTTTAGAGGTTGGCTCTTTTTCTCCCCACACCCCCAAAAAGAAAATAAGGATAGAAAGTATCCGGCATGTTTGTTTTGGATAGAGAGTATCCGCGAAAGGAGGGGTTTTTTGGGGCTGATGGTGTTAGTGGCTCTCTCGCGAAGTAAGCGCATGAGTTTGATGTTGCATTTTTCCTGTAGGATCGGACCTTATGTCCGATTTTGATGTCGCATTTTTCCCCGTAGGGTCGGGCCTTGTGTCCGACCTCGATGTTGTATGTCCTTTCCGTGAGAGGAATAGTTAGGCCGACAGCTTTAAAGTTGGTAACGTTTCATTTTGAGTTGGAGGCCACGTTTGGAGAGGCCGAGTTTGCGTGCTGTTTCGGCTTTGTTTCCGTTGGCTTGTTCGAGGGCGAGGGCGATGGCATTGCGTTCGACCTCTGCGACGATATCGCGAAGTGTCCCCTGAAGTCGTTGGGGTTCGTGTGCATTTTGTCGTCGGATCTTTCGACTGAATGCTTGTGCGTCGAGTGTGCCCTCTGCGATCACGAGGGCGCGTCGCAATTCGTTCTCCAGCTCACGCACATTACCAGGCCACTCATACGCTTGAAGAAGCTCCATCGTCTCTTCGGGGATATGTGCGTCGACGTGCCAATCACTGAGGAAGCGCTGGATCAGCGTTGGGATATCTTCTGGACGTTTGCGCAGAGGAGGCACTTCGACCTCCAGGACAACAAGGCGCCAGTAAAGGTCTTCGCGGAATGTCCCTTCATCGACGAGTTGTTTGAGGTCGCGGTGTGTCGCGGCGAGGATACGCGCTTCGAAGGGATACTCTTTGTAGCCTCCAACAGGTCGTACGGCCCGGTTTTGCAATGCGCGCAAGAGTTTGACCTGCGCGTCGAGGGGCAGCTCGCCGATCTCATCGAGGAAGAGCGTGCCATTGTGTGCCTGCTGGAAGAGTCCTGTTTGATCGCGCTCTGCACCTGTAAAGGCTCCCTTCACGTAACCAAAGAACTCACTCTCGATTAGATTTTCGGGGATCGCGCCACAATTGACAGGGACAAAGGGACCGTCGGCTGTGGGACCATTTTGATGGATACTACGTGCGACACGTTCTTTACCGACACCACTCTCACCTCGGATCAACACGTTGACCTGTGATTGTGTGACGCGGTCGAGTAATCGAAACAGGCGACGCATCGAAGGGCTTCGTCCATCGATCAGCGGATAGGTCTCGTTGAGATAGGTCTCTGGTGCGACGGTCGCGAACGCCTCTTTGATGATGGTGAGCTGCTTTTGGGCTGAGTGTGCCTCCTCGATCGCCTTGGTCTCTCTTGTGTGTGCGCGTTTTTGTTCTTGTTTGCGCTTGAGGACGAGGGCGATCGCCGCACATAGAGGTGTTTGTTCTTCACCTAAGAGATGGTGGTTTTCGGGGAGTACAAGGTAGCCGATGATCTCTTCTGAGGTCTTACACGGATAGAATGTGTAGGGTGTGTTGTCCACGTCGGGAGCTTTTTCGGGGGCATCACCAGCGCTCGCGAGGGGCCACTCTTCTTTGGGATCGATGATCATCGCCCACGTGATGTCCTGCGAAGTCACTGCGAGGACGAGTTGTGTGAGCACCCACTCGTCGCGATTTTCGGCGAGCGCAGACCACAGCCCCGGATCGGACAGACGTTTGCGGATCTCCGAACGTTTGGTCGGGGGGGTCTCTTGGACCACATGTCGTCGCTTGATCTCCTGTGGGATACGTTCGGGAGGCGACGCGAAGCCCTCGTGGTAGGACATCGTGGGGGCATCGAGGACGAGCCTCATCCCGATCCCTGGCGCGACCTGTCCTTTTTGAAGGACCCATCTGTGGGCTGCACGTGAGGTCAGCTCCGAGCCTGACCAATTGCCACCAAAGGCCAGCGCGCCGTCTGGTGGATCGAAGTCATCTCCACACCATTCACGGATACCGCCGGCCAGATCGCGTACATTGTACACGGAAATGTCCGCCTCAAAGACACCGACAGGTTCGGGCTTGGGTGGTCCCGGACGGCTCTTGCCCATTTTACAGAAGGTCGCGTCAAAGTGGTCCCCCCACGGGTAGTACCGACCATCAACACCTCTCGCGGCCTTTTCGAGCTCGGCAGCTTTGGGGAGTCTGTAGGGTTTGCCTGTGACCTTGGCCTTCCAGTCTGCGTAAGCCTTCGCGTCATGCCAGGAGATCGCCAGCACTGGGAACGCCAGATCCCACTCATCACCTTCCTCGTCGACCTCTGGAGCTTGCCAGATACCTTCGTCATTGCGAAAGAGGTAATAGCCTCCATCTGGTGAACGTCTGGGGACGTGTTGTCTGGCTTGTTCTTTGTCCTTAAAATCGTTGAGAAATTCGATATACTCGCCCATCGTGACGGGGAGTGTACAGACCCACAGGTCATCGATGAAGGGGTGCTCTGTCCGACCAGCGCTCGCTGTCAGTGGGTCGCCTCCCATGATAAAGCGTCCCTGTGGCATGTAGCAGACGTCTTCGCTCATATCTTCTGTCTTGTAGAGTCTGCCTCTGTAGACATGTTTTTTGTTGCGTTGGACGAGGATGGGGACGATCGTGTCGGCAAATCCTTCTCGCTGAAGGTGTGCGATGTAGCTCCCCATTGGGGCCTTTTTGGGGCCAAGTGGGGTCGTGCCGAGCGCCTGTCCATCGACAGCTTGAAGTCGATGAGCGTGTTCCTCAAGGCCATAAAGTGTGACCTGTGCGCCGGGAGGATCGGAGATCAACCAGAATTGTCCTTCGCCGCGCAAGAACTCTTCATACCCACCGTCGTGATAGCGTCGGAGCATTGACTCATTGAATGCTTCTTGGGCTGGATCTTTTTGGGCCTCTGCCTTGATCAGACGGACGTGGTAAAGATCGGCGAGCTGTCCGCGAGCTTCTTTGCTCTCTGGATCGAGCGCGAGGGCCTGTGTGAATGCGCTGTACGCTTCTCCCAACCAGACCATCGCTTCCTTTTGTAGTCGCTCGACTTGCTTCTCTTTTTCCCACAGGGGCAGCTTCTTTTCGAGCGCGTCGTAGGGTCTGATACGTGTCTGTTTGCCACGTAATTCGCCGAGCAGCTCCTGCGCGGATTGTTCTTTTTGTTCTAGCTGTGTGCGTGCCTCGATCCCTTCGAGGACTTTAGAGAGGGCACGCTGTTGTCGAAGCTTCCTCGTCCGCGTCCCTTCGAGATAGAGGGTCAACGCGGAGCTGAGTTCGCGGACCGAACGATAGCGTTCTTCGGGATCGATGGAGAGTGTTTTGAGGATAATCTCTTCGATTTCTTCGGGGACATTGGGTTGCCAATGGTGAGGTGGGTGGGCGAGGCCTTTTTGCAGTGATTGTTGGTAGGTATCGAGCTGTGTTCCATGGAAGGGCAGACGTCCTGTTGTTAACTCGTATAGGATACAGCCGAGGCTGAAGATATCAGCACGTTCATCGATCAGTGTAGAGCCTGAGAGCTGCTCGGGGGCCATATATCCTGGTGTGCCGACGACTTCATAGGTGGAGGAGAGTGGCTGTGTTTGGGGAGGAGGTGTGGGGAGATTGTCGTCTCGTAGTTGGAGCGCGATCCCCCAGTCCATGACTTGGGCTTCGCCGAGCTCACCGACCATGATGTTTGAAGGTTTGAGATCCCTGTGCAAGATCCCTTTGCTGTGTGCGTAAGCCATCGCGGCGGAGATTTCGAGAAAGGTGCGCAAGAGACTCGTGCGGCTTGGGACGCCTTGATCGTGGGCTGTACGCAGGACCTCGCGCAGTGTGTTCCCTTCGAGCAGACGCATCACATAGAAGGGACCAAGCTCAGGGTGGGTGCTGGCGTCGTGGATCGAGATGATGTTGGGGTGTTCGAGCTGTCCTGTGATCTTGTACTCATTCTCAAAGCGCTCTTGTGCGACAGTGTCATCTGGATGGTGGAGGGTCTTGATCGCGACTTTGCGTCCGATGATTTTGTCGAATGCTCTGTGGATGCGACCACTTCCGCCTTGCTGGATGACCTCTTCGAGGATGTAGCGTTCTTCGTCTGTGGGAGGCAGGGCGGATTGTGTGGGGGGATGAAGATGTGTGGGGAGGGGAGGGAGCTTCTTTTGCAGGGCATTACATTGAAAGGGAGTGAGCAACCCTTTGTGTGAGAGAGCCTCTGGGAATGTGTGTGTTGGTTGACTTTGCAGGTAGGTAAAGAGTTCTTCGAGGAGCGCGTCTGCCGGAGCAAATCCACCTTCAGATGCGTGCCTGATGAACCAGAGTGCGTGGATGATGTCGTGTGAATATGTGGACATGGGCTCCCTTTTCGGCTGCGTTTCGTACTCTTCTTGATCTACCAGTCTCAGTCACGGGGGGGGAGTTTGAGTAACCACGGGAAGTTAAAACGCGTGAGTTTTCCGAGGTAGAGGTCGATCTCTCGATGATCTGTGAGAGGGAGCGAGAGCAGATATTGTCTTACGGGGCCAAGGTCAAACTGTCCTTTTTTGATCAGCGAGGGCAACTGCTCTTGGAGATACCTAGTAAATCCACGCACGTCCATATCCTGATACATATCAAATTCGTAGAGCTCATCGACCATGCGATCGATGGCTTTCTCGTGTTGTTCTTTTTGGTGTTGTTCTTGGAGGCCATTCATGACACTCGTCAGCGGAGCGTAGCCGTCCTTTGAGTCCGTGGAGTAAAAGAGGTCGTACTCTTTGTCCTCTGCGCCCAAGGCGATATCGGCTTCGAGACTGCCCTCTGGCAAAGAATGGTAGGGATTTTTGGATGTTTTGACAGCTCGTTTGGAGGCCAGAAATTCCTCCAACATCTCTTCTGCGTCTTCTTTTTCGTCCAGGATGGGGGCAGCAGGTGCCTTGAGTGGCGCGCGCAGATCGGGGATGGAGGACATACTCTCGTGGCTTTGTGAGCTCTCTGAGATGACAGGGTGCCAGGGTAGACCACATCGGACGATAGATTGGAAGTAGGCCTCGATGTGTTCGGCATCGGCTGATGGGACACGTGTCATCATACGTCTGATCGGCGCGAGGTTGATTTGTTCTTGTTTGACGTACTCCGGCAGACGTCTACGGAGATAGTATTCAAAGCTCTCTTCGGAGATCGAGGTTTTGAGAGGGGAGCGCTTGAGCAGCGAGACCATATCCCGGATGGCGTTCTCATAAGTCCTTGGGAGCGTGATACATTCGAGGTCTTCCCAGGATCTGGAGGGAGAGCTTACAAACTCTCCAGAGAGCGGGCCTGTTTTTGTGAGGACATCTTTTGGCGCAGGAGCCTCTTGTTCCTTGCTGGTCGTTGGCGTCGTCGTTCTCTCTGGAGGGGGGACGCTCATCCGGCTGGTCTTGGTGCGAGGAGGCTCTGTGGGTGCGTTCGCACGTGTTGTCGATGATGAGAGCTCAAAGTCGTTGAGGGAGATGGCACCTGAATCCCTTGGTTCACGGGAGTAGGGGCCTCCACTGTGTGAAGGAGGTGGCATCGTCGGGCGGCTTGCCTGCTCAGGAGCGCTCTGAAGAGGGCGACGCCTTGGGATACGGTGTCTGCCTGCGATTGTCGGGGGTGGGGGTTGTCCTTCTTTATGGATGGGCATCGGACGCAATGGGGTGGGCTTATGAGATGGACGTGGCTTTGGACGCTCTCGTCGTGTTGGGATGGGACGTCTTGGGGGAGAAGGTGGAGCGTGTGAGGTGTGCTCTTGTGAAGATGGAGTGTTTGGAACAGGCCGACGTTCTGGGAGCTTGTAAGAAGATGAGGTCGAGATGTAGCGCGCTTTGACGGTTGTGTTGGAGATGTAGTCTTTGTTTGTGTCGTACGAGCTCGTGTGTTGGATCGGCTCTTGTGGTGGGCGTTGTCGGATATCTGTCCGATGGTGTCTGTTTGAGGTCGTGGATGTGCGCTCGTAAGAGGCCGTCAGTTGATGTGAAGGCGCTGGTTCATGTTGTAGATAGTGTCGATCCTGGTATCTGTCTGCCGGAGGTGGGTTATGTCCGAGTGTTGAATACGACCGTGTTGGTTGATTCGAGATGTCTGAGGGGGGGATATGTTGTGAGAGGGCTGCGTGTTGCGTGTGTGCAGGAGCGTGTGGACTTGAAAGGGGCGCGCTAAGGTCGTGATGCTCAGATTGTTTGAGTTCGAGCTCGCGCTCCAAAATTTCCCGTAAAAAGTGCCAGAGCCTGTGGACAGGTAGCGCAGGTGTGAGCTGGTGGGACTGTGATGAGAGCCAATGGTGAATGTAGCGAAGTCCTTCATCTGGGAGATTGGCTTCTGCTGCAAGTACTAGATTTTGCTCAAACGCATCCATAAATGAATCATTCGAGAAGAGCGGGCGAAAGAACGCACCTGTCTCTTCTTGAAAGAGACGTATCTTCAACGTGCGGATGACTTTTTGCGTGTCCCAAAATGAAACCATAACTTCCTCAATACATGCCGGAGACAAACATGTACAGTAGTAGCGAAAAAAGTGGATTTTTGCAAGATCCTGTGTCTGCTCTCAAGCCATTCCAAATACTTGTGATGTCAGGAAGGCTGTCCCAAGGAAAAGAGCTCTCTGTGTGTTTCTTTTCCCCCCACCTCTTTTCTCTCGAAGCTGCCTTGCGTACCACAATGACTGCCCTCGTTGGTGACTGGTCGCCTGCTTGTATGTCTATGTGTTCTTTCGTAGAAAAACATTCTCTTCCTGGGCGAAATCGTGTATGAAGAGTACAACACCGGCCCAAGCGGGCTTGACTTTGTCCCTGCTCACCACCTAACCCATGAGAGTTGAAGACTTATGTCCGAGCTGTATGTATCAAACCATCCCCTCGTCGTTCACAAATTGTCCATTCTCCGCAAACAGGAGACAGGTCCCAAAAAGTTTCGTGAGTTGATTCGTGAGATCGCGATCCTGCTCGCCTGTGAAGCCACTCGCGATCTCGAAACCCTTGAGGAGATCGTCGAAACCCCTCTCGGGAACGCAGATGGACAGCTACTCAAGGAGAAGATCGGTCTCGTCCCTGTCCTTCGTGCTGGACTTGGTATGGTAGAGGGGATCTGGGAGCTGATGCCCGGTGCAGAGGTCTGGCATATCGGCCTGAAGCGCGATGAGCGCACCCTCGAACCTGTCACCTACTACGCCAACAAACCTGTCGAGCCTTGTGTCTCTGTCTGTCTGATCCTCGATCCCATGCTCGCGACAGGAGGGACCGCTGTTGCCACCTGTGATCTGCTCAAAGAGTGGGGGGTTAAGCGCATCAAGTACATCGGTCTGCTCGGTGCACCCGAAGGCGTAAAGCGCCTGCAAGATGCCCACCCTGACGTCTCTATCTACCTCGGTGCCCTCGATCGAGAGCTCAATGAACACGGGTACATCGTCCCTGGTCTGGGTGACGCTGGTGATCGCCAATTTGGAACGGCTTGATATCACTACACCTTCAAAAAAGGTGTCCTAGTGCGCTGTTTTCTTTGTTGATTGGAAAAAAGATCGATCTTTTTCGAACTTTATTTTTCCTGTGCTCGTATTGATGAAGCAAGTGGAGTCTTGTCTCCACAACATATCGATTTGTATCCATTCACTCTTTGGAGTTTGATATACCCATGATCCTCTGCCCCTGTTCACCATCAACGACCATAACATGGTCCTCAGCGCGTCGTAGTACCGACGTCAACAAGGGGCAATTTATCCTAGACGCCAAGATTGAGGGCGCGCTCGTCAATGGGCAACCCGAAAGTCCAGGAGGATAGAGGATCAAACGAGATACCATCTGTTGATTCTTAAAGCCGCCTGGAAAAGACTTTCCAGGCGGCTTTTTTTTTGCACACAGTTTTTTTGGAGGTTGTGGTGGTTGGTCGGTGTACGTATATGGCTTTGCTCACCCTTCGATTTCAAGTCGATGATCCTTCGACTGACAACCTTCCTTTTGGAGCTGTCCGATGGCTCGGACAGGACATCGCGTTTCTTTCGAACTGTACTGGTTGAGGTTCGATTCCTCACTGCTCCTTTTGAGGGCCGCTGATTGTCACAATCAGCGGCCCTTTTTTTGTCTCCCCCACAGCGAAAATGTGTAACTCACATGAAGACTTGCGGCCCACGCAAGGCGCGTGTCTGCTTGCCCTCCCAATGTCGCGATGTACAGCGCACACTCCACACCAAATGTCCACTGTCTCCAGCGTGTCTGTGCGCCCAGCGCGGGCATAAAGAACAGCGTCCACCGAGACTCTTCTGGTAGCGTCATGCTTTGCCCTGTGCCTGGGAGCGCCAAGACGCCTTCTGGGGGTGTGGGGCTGCCAAGCTCTCCGAGCAATCTGCTCAACATCACCCTCATCCCAATGTAGGGTTCGACGGGACCGAATGTGTAGGACAAGAGCACGCCAGGACCTCCCCCCAGTGATTCCCAGGATGTCCCGTACAGACCCGTCCCCACGCCGAGAAAGAGCGCGCTCTGCAAGGGCATGGTCGGCGGGAGGAGGGCGTATTTACCTTCGAAGTGTGCGCCCCAGTACGGAGGACGATATTGGAAGGGGCCGACGACATACCCACCGAGCGCAAGCTCCCACTGTTTTGTGATGCCGAGGCGCGCGCGTGCGCTCCATTGTGTTGGGATGGTTGATTCTTGTTGTGTGCTACCTGCGAACTGGCCGAGTGCGCCACCTGTTGCGGTGGCCTGGAGTGTGCCTGTTTTGAGTGCGCGGGGGCTTTGTGAAAAGTGTCCAAGAGGAGCGAGCACACAGCCTTGTAAGAGCAGGCATGTGGACCATGAGAGACATTGTAGGAAGTGTCGCCATCTTTGTGTGGGGAGCCCACATCTTTTTTCACCCAACGGCCTCACCAGCTGACGTCGAGCGTTTTGTTTCCACTGAGTGCGTAAGCTGAAAATGTTTTCGAGCTGCCTGCCTGTCCTGCTGGTGGGTAAAACGTCAGCCTGTATGCCTTTCCTGCTGGCAAGAACGCTTTGTATTTACCTGTTGTGTCCGTTTCGACGTACTGTGTGACGCTCGTGAAGGGGGCGATACACTGCGATGAACCGCTACATCTCATGTAAACACGCGACTTTTGTGATGGGGTGCCGTTGAATGTGACTGTCCCTGAGAGCGTGTACAACTTCGGAATCGTGATGTTGTAGGTTTTATTTCCTGTGATGGAGAGTGCGCTGGTTATCGTGAGCTGTGTTGAGGCTGAGGTCGCATTGGGGCTCAAAAACTTTGTGCTCCCTGTGACCCTGACAGAGGCGCTCCCCACTGAAGCGCTGATGCTGTACTTGCCTGTTGTGTCGACGCTGTCTGAGTAGGAGTACCCATCAACTGTGACGCGGACAGTTGTGTTCTTTGGGATGCTGCCGTCATTGTGCTTGACTGTCCCTGAGATCTGTGCGCTGCGGCTGAGTGCGATGTCGTACACCCCATTCGCTGTGAAATTCAGGCCATTATAAGCTTTTTTGGCGTACCCACTTGATGTGGGGGGGGACACACTGCCCGAATACATCCCGGCCATGATGATCATACTGTACTGACCTTGTGTGTTGGTCGTCGTGCTGTTGCTAAAGCGTCGTACTTTGTCCGCAGATGACAGTCTTTGTCGGTTGATAGAGAGCGAAGTGTTGGGTTGTGGTGTGCCGTCACCTGTCACTTTCCCTGTGAGGGTGTAAGTCGCTGGTAACTTGATGTCGATGGTGGTGGGGCCTGTCGCTGTGTAATTATCTCGCTCTCTGTATGTGATGCGGACATTGGGGGCGTTGGGGAGCCCATAGATATCCAGCTCAAAGTCATCTCTTCTGCTGCTGCTCGTTGGAATTTGCAATGTATACGCGCCTTTGGCGTCTGTTTTTGCTTCCTCTCTTGCGTAGTTGATCGTGGCGTTGGGGACGGGGTTCCCGCTGGCGTCTGTGACTGTCCCTGTGATGTTGAAGACCTTCTCCAACAGGAAATCTTTTTGTTGATCGCTTCGGACTGTGATGGTGTCGCTTGTATTTCCGTAGTTGCTGCTCGTTGGGGGGTGGGCGGAGAGCGTATACCTGCTGTACGAAAGAATGGAGCGTTCGCTCTCGAACAGATAGAAGCTGTATTGTCCACTTGCGTCTGTCGTTGTGGTGTTGCTACAGGCGCGTACGATCTTTTTGGGGTTTGTCATCACAGCATTCAGTGTCACCCCTTGGATGGGTTGCTGGGATATTTTGTCTTTGACCGACCCTGAGATCTTATACAGACGTGGCAAAGTCAAGGTCAATCGTTGGTCTCTCGTGATGGAGAGATTTTCGTGGACACGCAGTGTCGCTTTGAGCTTGGGAGAACCTTTGATCTCTCCATCAATTTTGACGATGACATCGTGTTGGTTTTTCGGGACATAGACGGAGTAGGTTCCATCTGAGATGGTTTTGACGGAGACGTTCGAGAATTGGATCGTCACGCCAGCGACGGGGACTTGTGCAGCGGTCTTCACGCTCCCTGTGATCAAGACGCTGTTGGCTGGTGGAGCGTCGGGAGAGTCGTCTTTTGTATTGGATTGTTCTGCCTGTGTCTCATCTGGCGTGGGGGTCTTGTCTGGAGTCTGGGCTTGATCGGGCTGTGTGGTCTGATCGGGTTGCTGTGGTTCGTCACTTGGCGTCTCTGGTGTCGAAGCATCAGGCTGGATAGTGGGTTCTTGTTGGATAGTGGGTTCTTGTTGGATGGTGGGTTCTTGCTGGATGGTGGGCTCTTGCTGGATGGTGGGTTCTGTGATGTCGGCGAAGCGTCGAGAGCAATCACAGGTCCCCCAATGGATCGTGGGGGCGACTTCGCAGACCTGCACACCTTCGGATTGTCCGGGACAGTAACAGGCGCCAAGGTTTCCAGGTCTACAGATCTCACTCTCCTTGGTGGGACTGCACGCGGCGAGAAGTGTCATGATGAAGAGGAGCAGATATTTTCGCATGATTTGGGTTCTCTTTTGTTGAAGTCCACGACTGTCTTTGTTTGACCACTTTTTCAGGATATGTGTCTCATGTGTTCTTGTCAAACGGTTGTATTGTTGCGGTTTTGGGGAGCAGAGCGTTGTGAGTGTCTTGTTGGCGGATGAACTGCATCGTGGCGATTTGTGTCAGAAAAATGCACCTGATGCCTTGATCGTTTACGCTGGTTGTGGGAACCTTCTGTGAAGGTGAGCCTATCATTAAATATGTGCGTTGCTTGAAAAGGAGGAGCAAGATGGCAGATGTCATGCGTCAGCATTTGGCTGGTGAGATCTCGCTGGAAGACGCGGTCAAGGGTCCTGAACGTGCGATTACACAGAGCCTTGGTCGTGAGCATGGGTTTGAACCTCTTCGTATAGAGGGGACACTTCCTCCTGCGCTTCGAGGGACATTGTATCGTAATGGGCCTGGGACTGTGGGTTTATTTGGTCGCCATTACACACACGTCTTCGAAGGTGATGGTGCGGTCTCGGCTGTTCGCTTTGATGGTGAAGGCGCACAGGGTGCGATCCGGCTTGTGCGCAGTGAGGGGCTTGTCGAAGAGTTCCAGCAGAAGAAGATGCTGTACAGTTTTAGTGTCCCTTGGCCGATGCGTTTTTGGCGTTCGATGGTGCAAAAAAAGTCGAAGAACACAGCCAATACGAGCGTGATGTGTTGGCAAGGTCGGCTCTTTGCGTTGATGGAGGCTGCGTTGCCAACGGAGCTGTCACCTGAGACGCTTGAGACGTTGGGAGAACGGGATTTTGATGGTGTGATTCAGCACTCCTTTTCGGCTCATCCCCACACAGTCCCAGGGCGCAAAGCGATTTACAACTTTGGGATGAATTACGGAAAAGATTCGAGCATTGAGCTGTTTGAGTTCCCGTTTCAGGGGACACCTCGTCATTTGGGGAGTGTACCGCTGGCATTTCCTGTGATGCTTCATGACTTTATCGCGACAGAGAAGCACCTCGTGTTTTTCGTCGCGCCGGCGCGGGTCAAGGTGCTTCGGGCGTTGCTTTCTGTTGGGCCATTCGAGAAGATGTTTACCTGGGACCCTGCACAGGGGACGGAGATCATCGTTGTGCCTATTGATGACCCTGCGCACCCGATTCGGTTCCACGTCGATCCATTTTATCAGTGGCACTTTGCCAACGGCTTCGAGCTAGAAGGTGACAGGCTCGCCATCGATCTTGTGCGGTATACTGATTTTCGGAGCTTTACGGGGATCAACGAGGCCAATTATCTCGGCAAAAAGAAGACCATTGAAGATTGGGGACAGTTGGGTCGGATCATCGTAGAGCCTGCTCAAAAGAAGCTGCACTGGGAACCTTTCTGGGATCAGATCTGTGAATTTCCTCGTATCCATCCTGATTATGAAGGCAAGGATTACCGCTATGTTTGGTTGGAGAGTGCGCCTGGGGGAGGGGTTCACGACCAGATTATCAAGCTGGATGTCGAGACCAAGCAACAAGAGGTGTTCTATTTCGATGAGGGGGAGGTGGTGTCTGAGCCGATCTTTGTCCCTCGTGAGGACGCAAAGAGCGAAGATGACGGTTATGTCCTCTCTTTGATTTATCACCGCGCTTCCCATACGAGTTACGTGGCTGTGTTCGATGGGTTGGATCTTCTCTCAGGTCCACTCTGTAAGGCGTGGTTTGATCATCATATCCCTGGGACATTTCACGGTAACTGGATGCCTGCTGTGTCATCATAGTTGGCTTGCCGACCGGCACGAGAGCAAAGGGCGAGTAGGGGAATATGTCGAATGTAAGGGAGGCTGGGGGGGCTTGTTTTCAGGAGAAGCACTCCGTGTACCAATCGTGTTTGACACCATTTTGGCCATTATAATTGATGATCGCGGCGTGACGTGGGGCGAAGTAATCATCTTCGTCGAGGGGGGTGTTGACGAAGATCCCGCCGAGTAGGGCGATGGGGCCTTCGAAGCCGAGGGCGTCGAGGATGGTGTAGGTTTGTTCTTGGATGGCGTGATACATCTCTTCTGTGACAGCTTTTCCGGGGTTGGCTGCGTTGAGGAACTTGTCAGCGCGTTGGATGAGTGCTGATTCGACGAGATATTGTTCGGGGTCGATGGAGGTCAGCTTGGGGGTGTAGTCGCGATTGGCCTGGACTTTACTGAGGAAGCCAAGGAGGGAACCGCATGCTGCGCCGGGTTGATGGCGTCCTCTGCGTTGGACAAGGCACAGCTCACCTTCGGGACTGATGCCAATGTGTGGACCAAAGAAGACGAATAAGTTGCCGCCTTCTGGGACGTGGTGGCTGTAAGCTGTGAAGCCTGTTAAGCCGCCGGAGGGGTAGCCACCTAATCCAGAGAGGTTAAAGTTTTCGCCCCAGTATTTGGAGAAGGCATCAACGGAAGTGGCGTTGACTTCGTCTCGACATGAGATATTGGTGAGGAGTGTATTTTTGGGTGTGAACCCTTTTCCGGCGAGGGCTTTTCCTGTTGTGTTGATCAGGGAGGTCCAGTCAATCGCGTTTGGGTACTCTGTTTGAAGGGCTGTCTTCCAACTCATCGGCGTCTCCTTTGTTACAGTTTGAGAGATGTCGCAAGTATAGTAGGGGCTTTGTGCCGCTACGTCCAGTGATAGACAAGCCATCGCGTCTCGGCGTCCCTTGGAAGAGGGTGTGTTGAGACACAAAACCGATATCCTGCCATGTGACATCCATCATAACCTCCCGAAATCCTCTTTTTTATCCTCGAAAATGGAAAATAATCTCCGAAATCCTCTTTTTCATCTTCGAAAACCAAAAATGTAGGCTCGAAAATCAAAAAAGCATGCTCAAAAACCAAAAATGAGCCCCGAAAATGGAAAATATAGGCTCGAAAATCAAAAAGGCATGCTCGAAAATCAGTAATGGGCTGTGATGACTCACTTTTTTGCATGTGTTTTTGATTTTTGAGCAGGTTCTTTTGGATTTCGAAATAGGGTTGTATGAAAAACGTGTATGTTTTTCATGTTTTCGAGGTCTATTTTTGATTTTCGGGGATAGTGATCGTGTTTTCGGGGATGGTAAACACGTTTTCGGGGCTTGCGTTCGTGTTTTTGGTGATGGGTGACTTTGGAATGTTGGGCTTCGAAGCTGTTTTTTTGGGGTTAGGAACCATTTGTTTTGATAAAAAAGTAACCTTGATTCGAATCAGATCCGCAAGTATCCTACGTTTTGAGTGGCTTGGAGTATTGGTTATGACTTTCCTCTGATGAGGGGGATGACTCAACAAAAGAGGAGGTTTTTGTGAAGGGTATTCGTATTTTTGGATGCTTGGTATTTTTTGGCTTTGCTTTGAGTTGTACTTGCGAAGCAAACTTGTGTTCGGAAAATCGCTGTTTGGATGGGCAAGTCTGTAAAGATGGAGTGTGTCTTCCTTTGTGTTCTTTGGGGGAGAGTGTTTGTTATGGGAGGTGTGTTGATACAAAAGTCAATCCTGATCACTGTGGTTCATGTGGGGTGAGTTGTGAGACAACAGTGCTTATTTCTGGGGCTATGCGAGTTGGTGATTCTGCGAATGATATGATAAATGGTCTTGTCTCCGATAGTCTTGGGAACGTGTATGTGACGGGTCAATTTGGTGGTTCTGTTTCGTTTGGTCGTATCAAGTTGACCGCCAGTAATACGAGTGTTTTTGTTGCAAAAATAACCCCCAAAGGTAAGTGGGAGTGGGCTGTTTCTGTGCAAGGTTCTTCCGTGAGTGTGGGGCGTGGGATTGTTATAGACAAGGCTCGGAATCTCTTTGTGGTTGGGTCATTTCAAAACAGAGTGGTTTTTGGTCAGACTGTCTTGAGTAGCCTGGGTTACAATGATGTGTTTGTCGCGAAAATAACCCCCAAAGGCGAGTGGGGATGGGTTGTGGCTGCTGGAGGGGAGGTTTCGACTGATGAGGGGCAAAGCATCGCTATAGATGCAATGGGAGATCTGTACATCACAGGTTCTTTCCAAGGATCGGCTTCTTTTGGCCAGACACAATTAACGAGTTTTGGTGAAAAGGATATCTTTGTTTCCAAAATCGACTCAAATGGTCAATGGCTCTGGGCACGAGCAGCGGGCGGTCCTGATGATGATGAAGGTCATAGTATCGCGGTGGATGCGCTTGGTGATGTGTATGTTACTGGATTCTTTTTGGGAGAGGCTCGTTTTGGGGAGCTTGTGTTATGGGATGCTTCCCAAAAAGCTGGTGTTTTTGTTGTGAAAGTAAGCACAAAAGGTGAGTGGAAGTGGAGTCGTAAGTCTGGTGGGACAGCATACGCGTATGGGCAAAGTATTGTGGTTGATCCTACAGGATTTGCATACCTGACAGGGGTTTTTCGTGGTGGACATGTGACTTTTGGCACTACGCAGTTGGCTGGTTTGGGGGAAGATGACATCTTTGTTGCGAAAATAAGCTTGGATGGTAGGTGGGAGTGGGCCCTTCAGGCTGGAGGTTCTATGGTGGATAAAGGTCATCAAGTTGCACTCGATGGCACAGGTTCTATTTATCTTACAGGCGCTTTTTCTGGAGCGGCCTCTTTTGGTGAGAAGCGATTCGTTAGTGATGGGGGTTTCGATGTGTTTATCTCTAAAATCAATCCTGTAGGGCATTGGTTATGGGTGGAGCACTTGAGAGGAGTATCTCATGATGAGGGGGGAGCTCTTTCTGTTGGTGTTGGAGGGAATGTTCACGTTGCAGGGTATTTTCGAGAGCGACTACACGCAGGCGATATCCGGTTTGATAACGTTGGTAGCCAAGACGGCTTTGTTGTAACTTTACAGCAAAACACACAACCCTGCCTTGCTGGTACGTGTCAATGGAGATAGAGAGAGCCAAATTTTTGGTGATGTCCTTTTACATTTTTTGGGGCTGGTTCCTTCTTACAGTGTGGGGTGTTTGACATCCGCATCGTTGGAAATGCCCGCAGCATCAAAAATAAAAGGACATTGTTGTAAACAAGGATGGAGAGCTCTACGTCGTCGGGACGTTTTCAAAGACACTTACGATGGGACGTCTAGAGTTAAAAGGGCGTGTTGGTTTTGATGGTTTTATCGCAACCGTTGCAGAAGGTGCTCCCGTTTGCTCCGAAGGAGTGTGTTTGTAATGAGCTGATGTAAAGGGGAGGATTGGGGACGCGGGTCTTAATTACAGGAGAGCAGACAGGCTTTGTTGGGGCAGCATTGTGTGGCGGTGCCTTCTTGTGTGGGAGGGCAGTCTGCGTCTGTGTTACAACCACAGCTCTTCACAACGAGGAGCGGTCTTTTATCGCATTTGAAGCCATTACAACAATCTGAGTCTTGTTTGCACTGAAAGAGCAAAAAGTTACCTTGGTATTGGCAAGTCTGTGTGTTGGTCTGTGCACATTGTCCATTTTGGCAGACTTGTCCTGCTGAACACGGTGATGGTGTGCTCCACACGAAACATCCTGTTGTCGGATCTTTTTGACAGCTTTGGACACCATTGTTCTGGCACTGAAAGCTCCCTAAAGTACATTGGTTACCACCTGCAGGGCAGGTCGCGGTGCTGTTTTGGCAGGAGCCATTTTTACAGACCTGAGAGCCACTACAAGTGGTGATCTTCTTGCCTTGTTTGCCACAGCTATCAAAGAAGTACACGTCGTTTCCAACACAACGCTGCTCTGTCTCTGGCGTGCAGGTCGTGCCGCCACCTGTACAGGCACCAGCTTCGCATTTTTTGGGGGGGTTACAGTCTTCGACTTTGGTGCTCTGTTTTCCACAATCATCAAACCAGTAAACGGTGCTGCCGACACACTTCTTTTCGACTTGTGGGTTGTTGGGTTGGCACCCGGCCTGGACACACTTGCCCCCCTGACAGGTGAAGCCATTGATACACGTCTCGATCATCTGCGCTTTGTTGCCGCAATCATCAAACCAGTAAACAGAATCACCGTCACATTTCTTTTCGACCTCTGTGTTGGTGGGGGTGCAACCGTTGGGGGATTTACAGGCGCCGTTCTCACACGTCATCGGCGCGTTACATGCCTCGACCTGCTGTCCTTGTTGACCACAATCGTCGAACCAATGAACCGCGCTGCCGACACACTTTTTGGTCGCCTGTGGGTTTTGTGCGGTGCAACCACCTGCTTTACATTGAAGGGTCGTTGGATCACAGGTCTCACCTGCCGCACATTGTTTGCTGACGGACCACTCTGGGCAGCTTGTTGAGGGGTTGACCTGACAGGTCATGACGTTGGTCCCCTGACACTGCTGACTTCCTGCTGTACAGGAGGTTGTACATTGACCTGTCTTGTCAACGACACATGTCGGAAGTCCTGATTGTCCATTACATACAGTCCCCTGCGCACAAGGATCTTGTACCCAATCCCAGCAACCGTCTGTGCTGCTGATTTTACACGTCAAAATACTCAGGCCGTCGACCGCGCACTTTTTGTCTCCACCCTTACAATTGCCACAATTGCCTGTCTTCGGCTTGCCACAAGCCACACTCAACAACATAAGCGCAGCCACGAATCCCAAACCACGTGCCCAAAATGTCCACTGTCTCATGATGATACTACCTTTTTGTTACAATCTATACTTTCCCTGTCGCAGAACAAATTCCACGAGAATCAACTTCTTCACAAAGCAGGGCCGCAAAGGCTCCCATCTCTTTATCGGTTTGTGTGTGTGACATGTTGTGACATCTTCTGTGTGTAGACTTTAACTCCAAGAAGTCACTCACTTATTTACATGACTACCAATATGGGTTGTCTGCTGTTGGATCACAAACCATGAACGAGTATACCATCAAAGCAAGTCACGTCAAAAACGCAAAAGCTCGTAAAAATAAGATATTGTTGAGATTGCGCTTGCTCCAGCGACAAGCCTCCCCCTCCAACACACCGACAACACCCTCTTCGCCCCATACCCAACCCCAACCCCCCACCAAAAACGAAACCCTCTGCCTCCACAAACAACGCCAAAACTGAACATCATCACAAGCTCCCCAAACTCAACCGACCCCTTCGTACACAAAAATATGCAGTTGCAACGCGCATACAATTCCATTACTTTGTGATCCAGTCTCCGATCGCAAAGAACAAAGAGCACGCTGCGAGGAGCGTTTCTTCGCGTGCTGCTCGCAAACACGACGAGAAATACATTGAAAGAACAAACAAAACTCACGCACCTTGTGACCTGCGCTGGTTGAGCAGCGAAACTGGGTCCGGGTGACCTGGAAGGTTTGTTGAGTGAATTAACACAAGTTGATGATCCCCGTCTGCTCGTCGGTATTGGCACACGAGATGATGCCGGTGCGTATCTCGTCAGTGATGACCTTGCGATCGTGCAGACAGTTGATTTCTTTACTCCTATTGTCGATGACCCGTTTGACTATGGGTACATCGCGGCGGCCAACTCTCTGAGTGACGCATATGCGATGGGCGCGACACCGATCACCGCTCTTAACATCGTCGGGTTTCCCACTACACAGCTCGATATCTCCATCCTCGGTGAGATCTTGAAAGGTGGTTCACAAGCCGCAAAGGACGCCAAAGTCGCGATCCTTGGTGGACACTCTGTCAAAGATCCAGAGCTGAAGTACGGGATGGCTGTGACCGCGACGGCCAGACCTTCTGAGATCGTGAAGAACAGCTCGCTACGTGTCGGAGATCAGTTGATCCTGACCAAGCCCATCGGCACAGGTATTCTCACCACTGCGCTCAAGCAAGAACGTCTCGATGACAGGCTGCTCCAGATCATCACCAATGTGATGAAGCAGCTCAATCACCACGCGTCTGTGATTATGAGGCGACACAAAGTCTCCGCGTGTACAGACGTCACAGGCTTTGGTCTGCTCGGTCACCTCTACGAGATGACCATGGAAGGTGGTGCCTCTGTCTGTCTCGATGCGGCCTCTGTCCCGCTCTTCGAAGATGTCCTCGCGCTGAGTGAAGCGGGTCGGGTGCCTGGTGGGCTCAAAACCAACAGGAAGTATCTGTCACCTTCATTACATATCATTGAAGGTGTCTCCGACGCGCTTGTGAACGCGCTGTGTGATCCACAGACCTCTGGTGGGCTGCTCTTTGCGATCCCCGAAGAAGAGGTGACGTCGTGTCTTCAAGAGCTTCACGACGCAGGCATTGTCGACGCAGCGCATGTCGGTGAGGTCGTCGCTCTGGGGTCACATCCTATCACCATCCGTTGAGAAGCCGCCGTAAGGAAATAAGTCCACGAAAGGCATAGTGTTTTATGAAGCTGGAAACAAAGGCGCGAAAGATCCACAAGATGCTCGAAGAGCTGTATCCTGAGACGCCTATCCCACTCGACCACAAAGATCCATACACCCTCCTGATCGCTGTCCTGCTCTCCGCACAGTGCAAAGATGAACGCGTCAACAAGATCACACCTCACCTGTTCAAAAGAGCTGACAAACCAGCAGATATGATCGAGTGTTCTGTCGATGAGATCGAAGATATTATTCGGCCTTGTGGACTCGCACCGCGTAAATCTGCCGCGATCTGGGAACTCTCACAGATCCTGCTCAAAAAACATGGTGGTGAGGTCCCCGACACATTCGAAGATCTGGAGGCGTTGCCCGGTGTGGGACACAAGACCGCGTCTGTCGTGATGGCGCAGGCGTTCGAACATCCAGCCTTTCCTGTCGATACACACATCCACAGACTCGCACGACGCTGGGGCCTGAGTGAAGGCAAAAATGTCGTCCAGGTCGAGAACGATCTCAAAGCGCTCTTCCCCAAAGATAAGTGGAACAAAGTGCACCTTCAGATCATCTTCTTCGGTCGCGAATACTGTCCTGCACGTGGCCACAATCCCGAAGAATGTCCGATCTGTTCATGGGCCGGGGTCAAGTCCGTCCTCGATGCTGAGAAGAAAAAGAAAAAGAAACCCACCAAAAAGGACACAATTCCCACAAAGAAAACTGCCACGAAGAAAGCCGCCGCGAAAACAACGACGAAGAAGACCACCAAGAAAACAACTGCCGCAAAGAAGGCAACGACCACCACAAAAGAGACCGCTCCCAAGAAGTCTCCCACCAAAACGACAACCACGACAAAAAAGACCTCCACGAAGAAGTCTTCAAAAACAACGACAAAGGCTGCACCTTCTAAGCGCACACCTGCGAAGTCGACGACCAAGGCTGTGCCAAAGCAAGCCGCCTCCAAAAAGGTGGAAGAGCCGACGTTGTGGTCCATCGCAGTGGGGGTCGTGATGTATCGTCGGAAGGTGTTGATGATCAAGCGCGCACGTGAGCCGTACAAGGGGCTTTGGGCGTTACCTGGTGGGAAGATCGAGGCGAATGAGTTCATGGTTGACGCGGCGATCCGCGAGATCAAAGAGGAGACAGGCCTTGATGTGTCCTTCGAGGACTATTTGGGCTTGGTCTCTGAGCACCTTATCGAGAAGAAGGCGATCCACGATCACTTCTTGCTGCATATTTGTCGACTGAAGCCAAAGAAAGGCTCGAAGATCAGCGCCCAAGAAGAGGGTGAGGTGGCGTGGTTCACGATGAAGCAGCTCGAAGCACAGAAAGACGAAATGGTACCAAGTGATTACGAGATCATTGAGCGGATGGTCAACGAGGAGGAGGGCAACGCCTTCGCGTGTGTGATCGAGAAGAAGGGGAGACGTCACACATTGCGTTCATTTGAGTCCATGTCGTGTCAGAGTCGTTAGGGCCATGCGCAGCGGAAGCCAATGTCATCCGCTTGTGTGTCTGGTGAGAGGGCGTGTTGATGGGTGGTGTAGAGTTCTTTGTAGGGGGAACGGAAGCTCCCACCACGAAGTGTACGTTTGAAACAGTGCTTTTCTTTTTGCTCGGTACATCCGAGAGTCCATTCTTTGACATTGCCTGTCATGTGATAGACGCCGAAGAAGCTCTTGTCGCGTTTGAAGGTCGCACGAGGTGAGGGTGCGCCTGGGTTGTTTGGGCACTCGTGTGAGTGTGCGACGTTGGCGGCTTTGCAGGAGAGTCGTTTGCCGAGGGGGATGAGTCGTTTATCCCAACCTCTCGCAGCTTTTTCCCACTCGTAGGGGGTGGGGAGTCGTTTTTGTCTGAATTTACAATATCGCACGGCGTCGTGCCACGAGACAAACGCGATGGGAGCGTCGAGATCGCCACTGTTGGTGTGTTTGGGGTGCTTTGTGCACTGTTTGGCTTCGACACACTGTGCGTATTCACGTCGTGTGACCTCGTAGGTGTCGATCCAGAAGGTGGGCAGTCGTTTCCAGCTGATAGGGTGTGGGCCGCCTTTGCCGCCAAAGTAGAACCAGCCTTTGGGGATCTTGACCATCTGGTCGAGCTGCATGGGTGGATCTGGGCGTCTTTGTTCGAGATACTGTGCCTGGACGAGTGGTGCGTCTGGTGCGGCGCTGAGGGCTGGCAACATCCAGGGACTTGGTGTGAGGGGTTGTTTCTTCCAGGGGTTGATATGTTGCCACTGTGTCGTGAGGAAGTTGCGTGAGGAGGGGAGAGCAGCGGCGATGATCAGCGTCAGCGCTGCGAAGATAAAGAAGACCGGCAGCGATCGTCGTTTAGGGATGGAGACCTCTGTTGGGTGTGAGAGGGCGAGCAGTGATTGTCGTGCTGTTTGTGCGTTGGCTGGACGCTTTGCGGCGTCTTTGTAGAGTAGTTTTTGGTGCCACGCGTTGAGACCTTCTGGGAGGTAGGTGAGGACATCGGAGGGGAGGCGAGGTGGTTCCTCTTCGAGGACTTGCCGGACCATATGAAGGACGTTGTTGGTGGTGATCAGTCGGGCACCGGACCAGACCTCATAGAGCATCGCGCCGAGCGCGTAAAGATCGGTCTTTGGTGTGATCGGAAGCTCTGGTCGGAGCTGTTCGGGGGCCATGTAGGGGACGGTCCCAGTCTCTTCGTAGCGGTTGCCGATCGTTGTGGAGAGGCCACTGTCTCGGATCTGTGCGAGGCCAAAGTCCATGACCTTGACTTTGTATGTGGGCAGTGGTTGGAGGATGGGTTCATCGTCGAACCAGGCTTCGCGTTGTTGTGGCGCGTTATTTTCGGGGGTGGAGCCGACGAGGAAGATGTTGTCGGGCTTGAGATCTCTGTGAATGACGCCGCGTTCGTGTGCGTGATGAAGGGCGGAGAGGATGTCTTCGGCGAGGGAGAGGCCTTCATGTGGTGGGAGGGGACCGCGTTTGAGGCGGTCGCCGAGGGTTTCGCCTTCGAGCAGCTCCATAATGATAGCGAAGCGGTTGTGTTCTTCGATCATCTCGTGAAATTTCACGATGTGTGGGTGTTCGAGCGCGGCGAGGGCTTTGCCTTCTCGTTGGAGGCGGCGGCGTGCGCGTGGGTCGCCTTCTCGAAGGGCGGGGAGCATTTTGAGCGCGAAGTAGGTCTGTGTTTTGACGTGGAGGGCCTTGTAGACTTCTCCCATACCGCCTTCACCGAGTCGCTCTTTGAGGACGTAGCCGGCCATTTGTTTGGGCGTGGTGGAGGGAGGTTCTGTGGGGACGTGGCTCTCTGGGGGAGGTGTTTTGGGAGGGACAGTACTGAGTCCTCCCATCAGACGACCACAGTAAGTACAAAAACGACTTTCTGATGGATTCTCACGCCCACAAGCTTCACACTTCATACAGCTTTGCCTTTTGCTCTCGAAATATCGGGTCTTCGAATGTTTCTTTTGCTGGAGATCATGTGCAGTGATGGGTGTTTGTGTTCCAGCGTTGGCTTTTGTTCTTTTCCTTTGGGTAAAGATAACATGCTTGTGGGGGGATGCCAATGTCTATGAAGAAAGAGTGAGGGGGAGTCATTTTGGGACTGTAGAGACCTTACTGCGGGATAGTTTCCCAGGAATACATTGTTTTTTGGGGTTGGAATAAATTTGGAGAAAAATCGAAAAAATTCCCTTGACATCTTGTAGTCAAGCATTATCACTTACGCTGCATTTGTTGAGCACAACTTGTTCCCGAATGGGACAGTGAAGCTTGTGTTCTTCCGGCAGGGAAGGGCACACATAAACAAACGATTGTCTGTGTCAGGCGTATGATTGTGATGCCACAACAGGTGAGAGCCGACGCAGGATTTATTTTTGATGAACGTTCAAAAACGAACGAGTTATCTCTTTTTCCAGATGAAAAAAACAAAAGGGAGAGATGGACGATGAAGGTGCAACCACTCCACGATCGAATCTTGGTCCGTCGTGTTGAAAGCGAAGAAAAAACAGCAGGTGGTCTTTACATTCCTGAGACAGCCAAAGAGAAGCCCCTCTCCGGGCTGGTTGTTGCGTGCGGAAAAGGTAAGATCCTTGAAGATGGATCACGCCGCACACTCGACGTCAAAGAAGGCGACAAGATCCTCTTTGGCAAGTATGCAGGTACAGAGATCAATCTCGATGGAGAAGAACACCTCATTCTCCGCGAAGACGACATTCTCGCAGTTGTAAACGACTAATTTTTCTGACAAAGAAAAGAAATCATACATAAAGGAGTCAATCCAATGGCGAAACAAATCAGCTTTCGCGAGGATGCACGTAAATACATCTTGCAAGGTGTCAACGTTCTCGCAGACGCAGTACGCGTAACTCTCGGACCCAAAGGCCGCAACGTCGTGATCGAAAAGTCCTTCGGCGCGCCCGTTGTGACAAAAGACGGTGTGTCCGTTGCAAAAGAGATCGAGTTGGAAGATCGCTTCCAAAACATGGGCGCTCAAATGGTCAAAGAAGTCGCTTCCAAGACTTCTGATGTTGCTGGTGACGGAACCACAACAGCGACGATCCTCGCACAAGCTATCTACCGCGAAGGTATCAAGTTTGTCACAGCTGGTCACAACTCCATGGAGCTCAAGCGTGGCATCGAGAAAGCCGTCGCATTGATCATCGACGAGTTGCACACCATCTCCAAGCCCATCAAAGACCGCAAAGAGATCGCTCAGGTCGGAACGATCTCCGCAAACAGCGACTCCAACATTGGTGACATCATCGCAGACGCGATGGACAAAGTCGGTAAAGAAGGCGTCATCACTGTTGAAGAAGGTAAAAGCATGGACACATACCTCGAAGTTGTCGAAGGTATGCAATTTGACCGTGGTTACCTCTCCCCCTACTTCGTGACTGACTCCGAGCGTATGGAAGCAGTTCTCGAAAACCCCTACATCCTTTTGTACGAGAAAAAGATCTCCAACATGAAAGATCTTCTTCCCGTCCTTGAGCAGGTTGCTCGCTCCGGTCGTCCCCTGATGATCATCGCAGAGGACATCGAAGGCGAAGCGCTCGCGACTCTCGTCGTCAACAAACTCCGCGGTACACTCAACGTCTGCGCAGTCAAAGCTCCCGGCTTCGGCGATCGTCGTAAAGCAATGCTCGAAGATCTCGCGATCCTCACTGGCGGCCAACTGATCAGCGAAGACCTCGGATGGAAACTTGAAAAAGTGACCCTCAACGAGCTCGGAACTGCAAAAACCATGACCGTCAACAAAGACACCACAACACTCGTTGATGGCGCTGGATCCCAAGACGCACTCAAAGGTCGCGTCGAGCAAATCCGCAAGCAAATCGAAACCACTACAAGCGACTACGATCGTGAGAAGTTGCAAGAACGTCTCGCGAAACTCGTCGGTGGTGTTGCTGTCATCAAAGTCGGTGCTGTCACTGAAGTTGAGATGAAAGAGAAAAAAGCCCGCGTTGAAGATGCACTCCACGCAACTCGCGCTGCTGTTGAAGAAGGCATCGTCCCCGGTGGTGGTGTTGCATACATCCGCTCCCTCGTTGCGCTCGCAAAATTCGAAGGCAACACCGAGCAAACATTTGGTGTGCAAATCGTTCGCCGTGCGCTCGAAGCACCCATCCGCTCGATCAGCGAAAACGCTGGTCACGATGGTTCCGTTGTCGTCAACAAAGTCAAAGAAGGCGAAGGAAGCTTCGGTTTCAACGCTGCGACTGACACATACGAAGACCTCGTCGCGGCTGGTGTTGTAGACCCCACAAAGGTCACCCGCACCGCGCTGCAAAACGCTGCGTCCATCGCATCCTTGCTCCTCACCACTGAGGCAATGATCGCGGACAAACCCGAAGAAAACGCTGCTGCTGGCGCACCTGCTGGCATGGGCGGAATGGGTGGAATGGGCGGAATGGGCGGAATGGGCGGATTCTAATCCTCCTTCTCCTCTCGCTCCTATGCAAAAGGACCCTCTTCAGGGTCCTTTTTTTTTGCCTTTTTCTCCCCCATATAGCCTTTTCTCTGCACATTCCTTCAAAACGTGCTATCCTGCCTTCCACTCTATCGTCTACAGATCATGAGCAAACCAAACGTTTTGACAAAAACAACACGAAAGGTTTCTACGATGAATCGACTGTTCTTTTTTGTATGTATATGTCTGAGTCTGACGTGTCTGACGGCCTGTCCCAAAAAACAGGTCAAGCCCGCTCGTGTGGCGCTCTCATATGGAAAAAAATACATCGCATGGCGCACCATCACCAAGCGCAAGTTCCCCTCGCAAAACCACGGCAACTTTGTCCAACAAATCTACGCCAACGATATTGCTTTGCGCACCAGCAATGGTGACAAGCCCCTACCTTATAAAGAAGGCGCGACGTTTGTCATGATCATGCACAACGACGAAGGCACACGCCAAGAGAACGCCTACGTCATGCGCAAGATGGGCAGCTCCTACCACCCCGGCTACAAGAATTGGCGCTACACTGTCGTTCGTCTCTCTGACTGGACCATCGAGCGCGATGGCAAACTCGCCGATTGTATCCGCTGCCACTACAAGAGCAGACGACGTGACTATGTCCCCCTCATGAAAAAAGATAATCTGTAAGTGCCTTCCCCCCATTCACAACCTTCATCCACATGTGCTGATTTTTTTCATTCTCTTTCTCTGGGATTCGTGCATCATAGAGGGAGCATTGGTGATGTCTCTTTGGGCATTCATTACAAATTTTCACATTTTTTGAGCGGTGTGTGAGACCAAATAGCGCACGTAGGAGTCTTGCATGTCAGAAGGCGGAAGGAGCGTGGAAGAGAAAGATCTGTTGGAGCTGGCCAAGGCCGGAGACCAAGAAGCATTTGTCAAGCTGTATCGCCGTTACTACCCCGTGGTGTACCGTTTCTGTATGACCTTTGGGGGGATCGACGCGGATACAGCCAAAGACGTCTTGCAAGAGTCCTTTATTCGGGCTTTTCGACACATCGATAAGCTGCGAGAAGGGCAAAAGTTTCTGGCGTGGTTGCTGACCATCACAAGAAATCGTTGTCTGAGTTACCTCAGTAAAGAAGATGGCTTTGATCGCAAACATCTTGCCTGGAGCCGTGAAGCTGACCTGCTGCTCGCTGGTACGACAGCCGAAACGTTTGAAACTGAAAGGCAAATCAAGATCGTCCAAGAGGTGATTGAGGAGATGCCCGACGGTGGCATGAAAGATTGCGCGAGAGCCTTTTACACACAAGGACTCAGCACTTCCGAGATCGCCGAGACACTTGGTATCCCCAAGAGCACTGTGACGACCCGTTTGGATCGCTTTCGCACTCGTATCCGCAAGCGACTGCTTGCTCGTTTAATGATCTCATGAAGACCTCATCTCATGAGCGCATCAAAACAAAGATAGAAGAGAAGGAACCATGCATCAACAAGATCAATCTCCCCTCACAAGACAGGACCTCCCCCTGATCTATGAGGGTTCATGGAGCGAAGATACACACCCCGATATCATCGCCTATCTTATGGATGAAGCCTCCGACCTCGACCCACTCTTTGATGTCGGTGATCAAGGTGCGTCCATCGAGCTCTCTACCGATGAGGCTGACGCGATCCTCACACAGGTCCTTCGTGAGACCGCAAATGAACGCAAACAAATGGCTGCCCGTGCCGAGGCGATGAAGGCACCTTCTTTCTGGGGATGGCTGCAAGACATGCTCTCCTCCCCGCTGATGTGGGCGGCGGCTGCCTGTCTCTTTGTCCTCGCCTCACCCTCCCTCTCCATGTGGTCTGCCGACGTCGAACCCAAACAACAGCTCAAACACACAACGCCTCGTAAGGTGACAACACCTCGCAAGGTCGCGCCCCGCAAAGTTGTGCAGAGAAAGTTGCCTGTCCGCGTCGTCCCCAAAGAGATCCTGACGACGAAGGGCGACGCACGTGGGACACTTCATATTGAGCAGGTCCTGCGTTTGCACGCGACGACCAAAGGTCCTTCCTATAAAAGAGAGTCCTTCCAACACAAACGCACGTACTTTGTTGGAGATGGTTTTGACCTGCGGTTGCGTCTACAAAAGGAGGGCTACGTGACTCTCCTGCGGATCGACAAAAAGGGCCAGATCGAGCATCTCTTCCCCTTCTCGAAAAAGGCACACAAACACTGCAAAGCAGGGGAGACACGGTTGGCCATGAGAGGTCAGCCTGTGGTGTACTTTTTGGACAAACCTTTCGGTCAACAGACGCTCGTGCTGCTTTACAGCCAAAAACCTTACGCTGCATTTCCTGCACAGCTAGATGCGCTCAGTAAGGAACAACGTGAGCTGCTACACGCGGCTGACAAAATCGCGTTCTCCGTTGCGCCTCGTGAACCTTGAATTGCTCGTGCGTCGGCACTATCCTTTATAAAGAATGAAGAAGTGTCGTCTTGCGACGTCTGAATGAATAGAGCTTGTATTTTTTTCTGATTGATATGGTTGTGATAGATGTCCCACATGAAGAGCTTGCACAGGCTTCCTGAGTGGGGAGCACTGGTTCTACTTTTGCCATTTCTCTGGCAGTGCAGCTCTTCGATCCAACAGACCTCTACCAACCAAAACAAAGGGTTTCGTCCCTTCCCTGTTGGTTCCAGTCGCTCGGCACTTCAAGCCGCAAGTCTGTCCAAAAAATCTTCCCCTCAAGAGACCACAATCCCCCAAAAAGGACGTCGAATCGCGTTGCTCATCGGTATCAATGAGTACCGTGACAAGACCTGGCACCGCCTTCGTTTTGCGGCCAAAGACGCCAACGATCTCGCGCGTGTTTTGCGCGAGAAGAAGCTCGGGCACTTCAACACGATGATGCTCCACGTTGGACGTTCAAGTACGACCAAGGCCTCTATCCTCGCCGCGTTCAAGAAGCTCGCGTCGCTCAACGTCAACAAGCACGACACGGTCCTCGTGTACGTCTCTGGTCACGGGACACTTGCGCGAGACAAACAGTACAGGATGAGGCGGTATCTCGTGACACACGACGCGAACGCCAAGGACATCCACAACACGGCGCTCGCGATCAACCGACTTCGCAAGCTGTTTAATGGCCTCAAGAGCCAGCGAAAGGTCTTGCTCCTCGCGACATGCCACTCTGGTAATGGGAAGAGTGGTCTCAACGGCAAAGTGAAAGCCGAGCTGCGTACATTAAAAGGACCGTTTTTTGTCAAGCCGATGGAGCTCGTCTCTCGTGCGACGATCTTTTTGGGCGTGTGTGGCTTTGGGGAGACCGCGCAAGAGTCTTCAAAGCTGCGCAACGACATCTACACACACTACTTTATCAAGGCGCTGAAGAATCGCTACGACGCGAATGGTGATGGCGCCGTCACTGTCCTCGAAGCCCACGATTACGCCAAAGAGTTGACCTACCACCACACCCACGGACGTCAGCGTCCCTATGCAGAGTCCGATATTCTCGGGACGGACCCGATCGTCCTCGTCGGCAAAAAGAAGCGCCTCGGTAAGCCTGTTTTGTACGCTTATAACAATCGCTTCTTTGGTGTTGAGGTGCGTGTCAATGGGACCCCCAAAGGGACCTTCCCACGTGGGATCGATGTGGGGACTGGAAAACAAAAGATCACGCTCGTCACACCCACTCAAAAAGTGCTCTTTCAAGGAGATGTGTACTTCCGTTCGGGACAACGTATGGAGGTGAATCAACTCTTTGAGAGTCGTTTCTTTAGTTTTTCGATGGCAGCCAAGAGCGGGTATCAGATCTTTTTGGAGGGCTCTTCTGAGGATCGTATGACCGCAAATCTTCCGATCTTTGGTATCGATCTTCGTTGGAAGCGCTTCGCACACGTGAGCGTCCCGCTCGATCTTCGTTTGGAGTTCGCCTTCGCACGTAACAGTCATGCCCTCGCAGCGCAGGACAATCGTCCACAGACCGTGACGGAGCTGAATCTCGGCGTCGCGCTCCTGTACCACTTTGACTGGAAAATGATCTCGGCATTTACGGGGATCCGTTTGAGTGGGATTTACCTGGATCGTCAATCCGATCTGCATGTCGACATCAATGACTTCTTCTTCTCATTTCAGCCGGGCCTTCTGCTTGGTGGCGAGTGGCGTCTTCATCCTCGTTGGAGTCTGTTCGCCGAGTCCAGATTAAATTACACCTATATCACCACCGCAGACGGTCAACCGCGCCACCAAGGCTCGTTTGAGATCGTCGGCGGATTTCACTTTCACTTCTGAGGAACACCATGCGTTACTGGCGTCTTCAGTCTCTCTCTCGACGGCTCTTGCACATGTTGTGTGTGTGGTGTGGGCTGAGCTTTTTGTGGGCGTGTGGAGGGAACATCTCCAACAAAAAATTCCACTCCGGTACGGGCAGCATCACTGGGACGCTGCTCTTACCTGATGGTGCGCCTGCTGCACGAGCACAAGTCCAGATCGTGAATCTTCCAAAGCTGCGTGCGGTGACGGATGAGAAGGGACAATTTTCGATCAAAGATGTCCCTGCAGGGCGTCGGGAGTTGATGGCACTTCACCAACAACATGGAGCACGTCTTGAGGTGTGGGTGATCGGTGGCCGGGTGATTCAGCTCACCGAGACACAGGCTGTCCTCGCTGAGACTGGACAGATCTCTGGACACGTCGAAGCGCTTCATCGATTTGGTGCCAAAGGGATCAAGATCGCGATCAAGGGGACACCACACTACGTACTGTCCTCTCAGCACAACGGCGCCTTTACGCTCCCCCATGTCCCCAAAGGTTGCCATACGTTGTTCGTCACCACGCCGATGTTTATGGATGCCAAACGTGCAGAGATCTGCATCGAGGCTGGGCAGCGGCTGTCACTGCAAAAGGCGATCACGATGGAGCCTGCGCAGACGTGTACAAGTACATGTGGCGACGGCGCATTTTGTCGTGATGGTTACTGCGTCCCTGATGAAGGTGGAGAGATCAAGACCAGTGATGAGCTTCAGATCAAGGTGGGGGAGATCTTCATCAAAGATCACCAGACACAACAGATCGAGCTGCTCAAGAACACTGGACCTGGTCGTTTGCACATCAAAGATATCCGATTCCAGAAAGGTGACGCGATCTTTTCTGTAAGGTTGCCGACGTTGCCTTTGGTCCTGGAGAGTGGGAAGGCTCTGGGTCTTGAGATCGATATCGCCGCAGAGGAGTTGGGAAGTCACCAGATGGTGATCGAGGTCGACAGCAATGATCAGGCACACCCAGTTCTTCGCAAGATCTTGCGTGCTGAGATCAAGGGATACAGCTCTGACTGTCTCGTTCCACAACAAACTTCGATTGAGCTTGAGACATTGGCGCTGAGTGAGTCACGCCGCTTTCAGCTTGAGATTTTCAACCGCTGTGAGACAGATCAACACATCAGCGTCCCCGAAGATGCCAAAGGGTTTCCAACAGAGGCTGGCTTTACGCCCATCCAACTCCAAACGACGATTCCAGCAGGGAAGACTGTCAAGTTGGCTTTCGATCTGTTGCCACAAGCGTATGGGGAGTTGAGAGGGGATATCCAATTACAATCTGGCAAAGCGATGTTGTATGTGCCTGTCAGTGGGTTTGTCGCTCCGCCTGGAGACAAGACTCCTGTCCTCTCACTACGTCGTCGTGTGCTGGATTTTGGACTCGTTGCGCCTGGAGAACAGCGCACATTGTGGTTGCATCTTCAGTTTGCAACGCCGCCTTCTGCTGAGGAGCTTAAGGAGCTTAAAGCGTCGACCTTTCAGATCTATTCTACAGGTCTGAAGACGGAGACGAAGAGTCCATTTTCCGTATCAACTGATTTGCTCGCGCGCTCTGTTCTCGCTGGCAATCAAGCACACTACATGGCGGTCCGGTACACAGCGCCGATGTCAGGTTCATTGCAAAAAGCTTGGCTGAAGCTCTCTGGTGTACCGGGGTTGGGAGGGCGAGATTATATGCTCCCCATACAAGGAAACATTGCTTCGTTGGGGATGCCAATCGCGCCTGCTGATATCCACGTTGGTGCGGTACAACAATGCACATCAAAAGCACAAACCATTCAGCTCTCCAACCCTGGCGATGAAGAGGTCATTGTACAGGGAGTGTCACTGGAGGGCGCAACAGGCAAAGACTTTCTGTTGGCGAAGGAGAGTTTCCCACTCCGTATCCCTGCACATTCAAAGAAGATCATCGGGAAGATCCAGTTCTCTTCTAAGGTCTCGATTCGTTCATTTGCTCAGTTACGTATCCAGGTGAAGAAGTCGGGCGCGACGTTGCCCCCTTACATTGTGGGGCTTCGTGCATCGTCTGGTTTTCCACGAACGGAGTCTTACACACAAGCTGATGGCAAACGTGCGCGTGTGTTGTTCTATCTCGATCCTGGGATCGAACGTATTCCAGCGATGTATTCGACATTTATTACGGTGTTGTCCGAACTTCAGGTGCGTGGGATTGATTTTGAGATCGCGACGTTGAGTAAGCAAAACAAGGTTGGCGCGATCACACCGAGTACGATCGATGGGATCCAGCAGCTCCTCGCGTTGCTTGGCCTCTCTGCTGATGATGGTCAGCGTGGGTTCGAGCAGATGTTGCAGATGTGGCAATCGTCGAGTGAGGTTCAAAAAGCAACACCGACAGCGATCATCTACATTACACAAAAAGATGATCGTTCAGGTTACTCACTGCGTCGTTATTTGCCTCATGACATGAAGGCACCATTTGCGGTCTTTGGTGCGATCTCGAAGGGTGGATGTGAAGGGGGAGGGAGTGCTCAGCGTTATCTCAGCATGATCGAGCAAACACAGGGCGCTTCCATCGATGTTTGTACGGCTGATAAGCTCGCTTGGGAGGCGTGGGGGAAACAGATCCGAGCATTTTTATTGGGTGAGCGCCGTACCAGTGTGTTGTCCTCTGTACCGAAGTCGAGCACGTTGGAGCTGCAGATCAATGGTCACCGCCTGACCTCTAGTGAGTGGTCTTACAGTGACTCAAAGAATCAGCTTACTCTCCAAACCCTTCTCCCCCCTGGTCAAACTCTTCAGGTGTCATACTACAATCATTGTGAGTAAGCTTTTCGATTGTGGATGACTTTTTCCTCTTTGCTAGAGCCTTCGTATTGTATCAAGCGACAATTTGTTCTGTCAGGATGTCTTCTTCTTCATCATCCATGAAGGGGATTTCTTCAGGCATTTCTTCGACAACGACTTCAGGGAATGGATCGGGGTAAGTGAGCCAGGCTTGATCTCCTTCTGCGATCTCATCGTCTGTGAGGAGACATTTGTCGAGCGCAGTGATGATCTGTTCTTTATCCATGTCGATCCCAATAAAGACGAGTTCTTGTCTCCTATCCCCATATGTAGGATCCCAATCTGCGAGTGCTCTTTCTCGCTCAGTTTCGTCGTGGAACGTCCAGAATTCTTCTGGTTGTGAGGCGAGCCATAGGCCTGATGCAGAGTAGAGACAAGAGCCGCCGGCTTGGGACCATTCATAGAGGAAGGCTGGTTTGGAGGCGATCCAAAAGAAGCCTTTGGCGCGAAGGATCTCTGCCCAGAGATCGTGATTTTCGATCATTGTGTCCCAGAGACGTTGTGGGTGGAAGGGTTTTTTCTGGCGGTAGACAAAACTGGAGATGCCATACTCTTCTGTTTCAGGAGTGTGTTCGCCTTCGAGTTCTTTTTGCCATGCGGCGGACTGACTGATCTTGTCAAAGTCAAAGAGCCGGGTGTGGAAGATCTTGTCGAGATCGATCTGTCCATGTGTGGAGCGAATGATCTCAGCTTCTGGGTTGAGGTGATAGAGGATCGCTTCGAGCTCAGAGGCTTCTTCTGCGGTGACGAGATCGAGTTTGTTAAGCACAATAACATTTGCAAATTCAACTTGATCGACGAGAAGATCAGAGATGATCCGATCATCCTCTTCACCGAGTGCAAGATCGCGATCTCGGAGATCGTCAGCTTGATTGTATTCCTCCATGAAGTTTTTGGCGTCGACGACAGTGACCATCGTGTCGAGACGTGCGAGGGAAGAGAGGGAGGCTCCTTCTTCTGTCTCAAAAATGAACGTCATCGCGACAGGGAGGGGCTCAGAGATCCCCGTTGATTCGATTAGGAGGTAATCGAAATGTCCCCCTGTCGCGAGACGTGCAACTTCTTGGAGGAGGTCTTCGCGCAACGTGCAGCAGATACATCCATTACTCATTTCGACGAATTGTGCGTCTACACGGGAGAGGTTGCCCTGTTTTAGTTTGGGGGCGTCAATGTTGATCTCGCTCATATCATTGACGATCACTGCGACCTTGTAGCCCTGACTATTTTGCAAGACGTGGTTGAGGAGGGTGGTTTTTCCTGCGCCCAAAAAGCCAGAAAGAACTGTGACAGGTAAGCGTGTTTTCTTATTTGTATCCAGTTGCATAGAGGTAAATCCTTGTTGGTTTGAGTGTCGTCTGTGTTCTGTTTAATGAGATTGATTTATCATCAACAAGGGTTTTGATATTCTATTCTCATTAATAAGTCAAGTGATGATCGTGGTTGTGGAGTGAAGATCGTGTTGTTGTGATCATGAGTGTCATGAGGGGGTAGGGGAGAGGGGTTATTTTTCTTTTGTTTTGTTGTGGATAGGTTTCTTTGGATGATGTCATTTGGGTGATCCTTGATCTTGTGAGGGAGGGGTAGGGGAGGGGGATCAGTGAGCGCAAGAGTTGGGAATATGTATCTCCTATATATAATGAAGAGGGGGAGTGGGAAGTTCTGCTTGGCGATCTATTTTGGAGAGGATATGGGAGAATTTTGGGGGAAAGAGAGAAAGAATTGTGCAAAAGTGACCCCAAAAAGGTCGCTGAATTGTGAAAAGCTGAAAAAAGATGTGTGATGCAGCTCACTGTTTTCTTTCGATAAATAAAGAATGTTTATTTTTGTTGTTGACAGGGGGGGGCTCTGCATGTAGAACCCGACTCGCACCTCGGGGGAAACGAGGACGACTTGAAAGAACCAAAAAGTCTTTGGTTTCAAGTTTTTAAATCGCTCCCCTGTTCAGGCAAGGTTTTCCTTCTTGAAAAAAATCCTTGACAATGTCTGGATTCTGAGTAAAAGGAATAAATCGCCTGAGCGAATCGTTGAGAAACTTCTTCAAAAAAAGTTCTTGACAAACTGACTCTCAGTCAGTAAGATTCGCGGCCCGGTCAACGAAGAAAACTTCAGAGGCCAATCACAAACACAACTGAGTTCTTAAAAAAGAAAACAAATCAGTTGTACTTGTGCGAGTGGAATACTCGATCTTTGAAAACTGAATAGCAAGAGAGTACATACAAAGCGTATATGGTTCATTAAAAAGCGCATTGTCCCAAGCAACTCTTCGGAGTTGATGAGGTTTCCAAATCCTT
>MDTD01041227.1_pt1 | contig 59041 bp, 62 predicted proteins | sample 811221 | NCBI WGS metagenome assembly MDTD01 (sample SAMN05326646, study PRJNA326480) | marine metagenome | isolation source: seawater | place: Pacific Ocean: South West | collected 2011
CGGGTGTGCCCGTGCTTCTCGAAATAGGCGAGAAAAGCTTCGCGGATCTGGTTTACGCTGGTCATATGATCTCAGGGTCCTCGGCGTATAAAATTGTCCCGAACCGCCGAATCCGGCGCCGGGCCTTTACGCGCGATATAAAGGCCCCTTTGCCGCGCGCCAAGATTAGCGCACCACAAAGGGGCCAGTTTGCCGGACGAGAGAGTGGAAACCGGCCCTGAAAGGACGTTTTCTGCAGGGAAAACGCGAGAGAGAGGGGGCCGGTCAGCCCCGATCAGCCCTCGGCAGCATCCGGTGTGTCGTCGTCTTTTTCGGAATTATCCATGCCGGCCGAGAGCAATTCGTCGGCGAGCAGGCCCGCATTGCGGCGGACGGCATCCTCGATCTCGTCCGCAATGGCCGGGTTTTCCTTCAGGAAGGTACGGGTTTTCTCACGGCCCTGGCCGATCCGCTCTCCATTATAGGAATACCAGGAGCCGGATTTCTCGATCACGTCGGCTTTCACGCCGAGATCGATCAGTTCGCCGGTCTTGGAGATGCCTTCGCCATAGAGGATATCGAACTCGACCTGCCGGAAAGGCGGGGCCACCTTGTTCTTCACCACTTTGACGCGGGTCTGGTTGCCGATGACCTCGTCCCGGTCCTTGATCGCGCCGATGCGGCGGATGTCGAGACGGACGGACGCATAGAATTTCAGGGCGTTGCCGCCCGTCGTGGTTTCCGGGCTGCCGAACATGACGCCGATTTTCATGCGGATCTGGTTGATGAAGATCACCATGCATTTCGACTTGGAGATCGATCCGGTCAGCTTGCGCAGGGCCTGGCTCATCAGACGAGCCTGCAGGCCGGGCAGCGAGTCGCCCATTTCACCTTCCAGTTCGGCCCGCGGCGTCAGCGCGGCCACGGAGTCGATGACCAGAAGGTCCACCGCGCCGGAACGCACCAGCGTATCGGCGATTTCAAGCGCCTGCTCGCCCGTGTCGGGCTGGGAAATCAGGAGGTCGTCCAGGTCCACGCCCAGCTTGCCAGCATAGATCGGGTCCAGCGCGTGTTCCGCGTCGATAAAGGCGCACACGCCGCCATTCTTCTGGGCTTCGGCCACGCTGTGCAGCGCCAGGGTCGTCTTGCCGGAGCTTTCCGGGCCGTAGATCTCAATGATGCGGCCTTTCGGCAGCCCGCCAATGCCGAGCGCGATATCCAGCCCGAGCGAACCCGTCGAAACGGCCTCGACATCCATGGCTTTCTTGTCGCCCAGACGCATGACCGAGCCCTTGCCGAAGGACCGTTCAATATTGCCAAGCGCCGTTTCGAGAGCTTTTTGCTTGTCCACGCCGGTTTCCTTGTCCACGAGTTGCAGCGCTGGTTTGGCCATGAGTCGTCTCCTTAGGTCCACTATAGGGGTGTTTTTGGCAAGGCCCCCCGGTCGCCTCATCTGAATTGGGTGTACCACATTTGTTCCGCGGAACAAACAGGAAACTTTCTGCAGGCTGCTCTTTTCTTCAAGCCGCCTTTCAGGCATGGTGATCCCCATGCTTACACGATCCAGCCAACCCGCCGGCGAAGCCCGCCTTCGTTATCTCGATGCAGACATCGAAGTGCTCGCCCCCGGCGACTATGTTGTCTGCGCTGTCACCAGCCGGAAAATCCCGGTCCAGGCCTTGCGCTACTGGAGCGTCGACCGGCAGGAAGCCTATTGGGACGCAGACGCCGCCTCGTCCCGCATGGTTCCGGCAAAGGACTGACGCACGCATGATGCGTGACATCCTCCTGATGGTGGTTATGTGCACCGGCACCTGTCTCGCAGCACCAATGGCGGGCGCGGAAACAGCCATTGCCCCATCACCCCCCACCCAGGAGCATTGCGACGGCGCGCTGAAACAGGGCGGGCTTGTAATTTGTCATGGCGTCCCGGGCACGGTGTTCACGGTTGCGGGCCGCAAACTGACGGCAGATGCCTCGGGCAGTGCACAGTTCGGTCTTGCCACCGATGCGCCATCGGTCATCGGCTGGTCGTCGGACACCGGCGCCTTTGGTGACCTGGCGATTGAGAAACGGCACGACGATTTCCGCACGATCGAGGGCTTCGATTGCGACAAGGTCGATGCACGCAGCGAAGAACAGAAGGCCCATGCTGGCCGGTCCTGGGTGAAGAAGCGGGACGCCTTCGCCACATTCAATGACGGCCCCGGCGCGCTGACCGGCTTTATCAAGCCCGCAGATGTGCCGGCCTCCTCACCCTTCGGGCCGACGCGGAAATATATCGGCGTCAGCAAAGTGACTGGCGAGCCCTGCGAGTCTGTCTCTGTCCATCGGGGATATGACATGGCCGCGCCTGTGGGCACGCCGATTGTTGCCCCGGCCGAAGGCACCGTGATCCTCGCAGACCCCGACCTTTACTATGAAGGAGGTGCGATCTTCCTTGATCACGGGCACGGGCTCGTCTCGGTGTTCATGCATTTGTCGGAAGTGGACGTGAAAGCGGGCGACACCGTCGCGCGCGGCGACCTGCTGGCAAAATCGGGCAATACCGGCCGCACGACCGGGCCGCACCTGCACTGGGCGGTGAAGTGGCGCAATCCCGAAGCCAGTAACCGGAGCGGCGATTTCTATATCGACCCGGCCCTGCTGCTGAAGCTTCCCGTGACCGACTAGGCCGAGAGCCCTTCAGCCTGAAGCAATTCTGCAAATTGCAGCGTCGTGCGGTCTTCATAGAGATTGCCGAGCACCTGCATGCCTGTCGGCAGGCCGTCCGGGGTACGCGCTAGCGGCACAGCGGTGGACGGCAGGCCGGGGAAGGTCGCAAGCCCTGCCCACATCAGCTGAGAAGCGTAAGGGATCTCCTGCCCGTTCACGGTCAGCGTGCGCTTGCCCCAGTCCGGCTCGTCCGTGTGCGGAAAGGCTGCCGTGCTGAAGGCCGGTGCCAGCACGACATCGATGTCGCGAAAAATGTTTGCCCATTGGCGCTGGAGGTTCAGTTGGGCATCCAGCAGGTTCATGTAGACATGTGCGTCAACCGGCCGGGCCTCCGGCGTGCCTCGCGTGATCGCTGTGTTCAGCAGGCGAAGGTAGTTTGCGTGGATGCTGGCAAAGTCCGGCAGGCCAGGCACTTTGCGGACCACCTGCGCACCCTGTTTTTCCAATGCAGCGGCGAGCGCCTCAATCGGGCCAGCGACGTCATCGTCCACGGGCGGCAGGTCGTCGGTGTTGAGGACGAGCACGCGGAAATCCTTCAGTGCCGTGTGGCGGGCGGCGGGCAGGTCCAGCTTCCAGCCGGCCGTCACGGGCCCGGCCACGACATCCAGCGCTGCGGACAGGTCTGCGGCGCTTCGGGCCATGGGTCCGACAACGGCCAATGGCACGTCCACCCCATCCGTACCCGGCGGATTATGCCCTTTCAGCGGCACGATGCCCCAGGTCGGCTTGTGCCCCCACACGCTGCAAAAATTGGATGGGAACCGGATCGAGCCGCCAATATCGGACCCAAACTCCAGCGGCACCATACCCGACGCGAGCGCCGCGGCAGACCCGCCAGACGACCCGCCCGGCGTGCGGCTGTGATCATAAGGGTTCACCGTGCGGCCATAGACCGGATTCACGCTCTGCCAGTCGGCCAGCGCCACGGGCACATTCGTCTTGCCGAGGATCACCGCTCCGGCCGCCTTCAGCCGGGCGACAGGCGGGGAATCTTCCTGCGGCTGGAAGTTCGAGAACATTTCAAAGCCCCAGGTGGTCGGCAGGCCCGCAACGTCATGGGCCTCTTTCACCGTCATTGGCACGCCGAGGAAAGGCCGGGGATCGTCCGCCGTCCGGCTCTCATCAATGGCCTCGGCCGCTTTGCGGGCGCGGTCATAATCCTTCACGACGACCGCGTTCAGCGGGCCGTTCTTCGCCTCGATCCGCTGGATGGCCGCTTCGCAAGCCTCCACGGCGCTGACCATTCCGCCTCGAACGAGCGCAGCTGTGTCCAGCGCGGTGGCAGATTCCAGATTCGTGTTCGTGTCAGCCATGACGTGTCCTCCCGGCCCTTGACTGAACGGCGGTGCGCGCAGAAGGCTCTTGTTTTGCGATTGGTTCTCAGTGTTTCTAGCATGGCCTGCGTTCGACGCCATGCCAAAAAAGACTTGGCCAATACAACGAGGCCAATGGCGGGGACAGGCGGAAGGGGGCTGCGACGTGAACACAATTGCCGGAGCTGTCCGCGCGTGGATCGAAGGCGCGATTGCAAGCGCGCCGGACGGGCATGTGCCTTTGCTCCTCCTGTCCGGGCCTCAGGGCTCCGGCAAGTCGACCGCCCTTGCGGCGGCCATCGGGACAATGTCCCAGCCTGTGGCCGGAGCCAGCATCGACGACTTCTACCTCACCCATGCCGAACGGATGGAGCTGGCCCGCCGCATCAGCCCCCTGTTCATGACCCGCGGCCCGCCGGGGACACATGACCTGACCTTGCTGGCCAAGACAGTATCCACATTGCGCGCGGCGATCGGAGAGACAGAAACCCTGTTACCGGTGTTCGACAAATTGAAGGACGACCGCGCGCCGGTGTCCGACTGGCGCAACGTCCAGGGCCGACCCGCCGCCATCGTGATCGAAGGCTGGCTGATGGGGGCTCTGCCGGACGCCCGGTCCGCCAGGGACGCGCCGATCAATCCGGTCGAGGCAGAAGACCGGACCGGAGACTGGCGGCGCCATCAGGAAATCGCGCTGGCCGGACCCTATGGCGATTTGTGGGATGCGGCAGATGGCTTCTGCCACATCGTGCCGCCGGATTTCGACTGCGTTCTTGGCTGGCGTCTGCAACAGGAAGCCGGGCTATGGGCCGCGCGCGGCGAAGCCATACCGGACGAGCGGCGCGACTGGGTTCGCCGCTTCATTCAGTATTATGAACGGATCACCCGCCGCATGCTGGCGGGGGAGCGCCGCCCAGGCCCCGAAATCTTCATCGATGCGAACCGGACGGTATTACGAACGTCCGGCAACTGATTTTACGGAATCAATACCGTCGCGCCGGTTGTCGTACCGCTTTCGAGAGCCTCGTGGGCCTTGCCGGCTTCTTTCATGTAGAAGCGCTGGCCGATGTCGGCGCCGAACGTGCCGGCCTTCATGGCAGCGAACAGGTGGCGCGCGCCGCGGGCCATGCCTTCTGGTGTGTCAATGAAGCTGAACAGGGACGGCCGGGTCAGGATAAGCGATCCCCCCGCGGCGAGCCGGCCGGGCGGCATCGGGTCTGCGGCGCCTGAGGCGTTGCCATAAGAGATCATCCAGCCGCGCTTCTTCAGGCTGGAGAGGGACGCCTCGAAACTGCGCTTACCCACGCTGTCGAGGGCCACATCAACGCCTTCGCCACCTGTCAGATCACGAACTTTTTTGGCGACATCCTCATAGCCGACGATCGTATCGCTGGCGCCGAATTCTTCGGCCTTTTCGGCTTTCTCCGGCGTCGAGGTCACGGCGATCACGCGGGCGCCAAGGCTGGCCGCCCACGGCGTCAGCACGCTGCCCACGCCGCCCACAGGTGCCCAGATCAGCACCGTGTCACGGTCCGTCACCGGGCGGATCTCGAACAGAAGCATCCAGGCCGTCAGGCCTTTCAGCAGTACAGCGGCGCCGTCTTCTTCGGAAATGCCTTTCGGCAGTTTCACCATAAGCCCTGCCGGGCCGGTGAAGTGCGTGGCGTAGGTTCCGCTGCCGAGATAGGCGACCCGGTCACCCGGCTTCACATTGGTGACGCCCTCGCCCACGGCTTCCACTGTGCCGGCCCCTTCGGAGCCCTGTACGAAAGGCAGCTTCACCGGATAAAGCCCGGTCCGGTAATAGGTGTCGATGAAGTTCAGGCCGGACGCGGCCTGTTTTACCAGCGCTTCGCCGGGGCCCGGCTGGCGCGGTTCGAAATGTTCCACCTTCAGCACATCCGTGCCGCCGGTTTCGTGCATGATGATCCGGTAAGCGTCGTGCATGTCAGTGTCCTTTCGTTTTCGGCGCCTGTTTCCGCGCCTGGATGTTGAGCAGTTCCACGACCAGCGAGAACGCAATGGCGAAGTAGAGATACCCTCTGGGAATATGGAAGCCGAGACCGTCGGCCACAAGCGCCACCCCAACAAGAAGGATAAAGGCCAGCGCCAGCATCTTGGTGGTGGGGTGGTCTGCGATGAAGTTTGCCAAGGGGGTGGCCGCAACGGCCATCACAAAGGTCGACAGGACGACGGCCCCGATCATCACCGGCAGCAGGTCCGTCATGCCGATGGCCGTGATCACACTGTCCAGCGAGAAGACGATATTGATCACGAACAGCTGGATAACCACGCTGCTGAAGCTGCCCGGCGCTGTCGTTTCTTCGTGGCCGGTGCCCTCGACGGCGGAGTGGATTTCCTGTGTGCCTTTCCACAGCAGGAACAGGCCGCCGCCGAACAGGATGAGGTCTTTCAGTGTCACCTCTTCGACATGGTGCATGACCTCTGTACTGCCGTTCGCCACGAACACGGCAAGCGCATGCGGCAGGTGGAACAGGGGCGACTTGTCGAGCTGCAGGATCCAGAAGATCAGGCCCAGCATGGCGATCCTCAGCACCATCGCGCCCCAGACGCCGATGCGGGTGGCCGTTTGCTTCTGGTCTCCCTTCAGCTTGCCGGTCGCGATGGACACGAACAGCAGATTGTCGATCCCGAGCACGATTTCCAGGAAGGTCAGCGTCGCCAGACTGCCCCAGAAGGCGGGCGAAGAAAAAAGTTCGGTCATGGAAGTGTCTCCCTGGGATGGCCGCCGTCTGCCGCAGTTGAACCGTGCTGCGCAGTGGAGCGCAAGCCCGACTCGCGGTCTGTTCCGGCCATGGACCTGTTCGGAACCCTGACATGCGGCGTCGACGAAGCTGGCCGTGGCCCCTGGGCCGGCCCGGTGACGGCCGCCGCGGTGATCCTCGATCCGGCGAACCCGATTGAGGGCCTGACGGACTCCAAGAAACTCTCCGAAGCCAAACGCGAAGCCCTTGCTCCACTCATCCGCGAACGCGCCATGGCCTGGTGCGTCGCCCATGCCAGCGTCGAGGAAATCGACCGGCTGAACATCCGCGAGGCGACCTTCCTCGCCATGCGGCGCGCGGTGGAGGGGCTGCAGCATGCGCCCGACCTGGCGCTGATCGACGGCAACGCCCTGCCCGGCGGCCTGGCGTGCGAGGCCCGCGCCATCGTGAAGGGCGATTTGAAGGAACCTGCCATCTCGGCGGCCTCGATCCTCGCCAAAACGGTGCGGGACGCCCTGATGCTGGAGCTGGACGCGGCCTATCCCGGCTATGGCCTCGCCCGGCACAAGGGATACGGCACCGCAATACATGCCGAAGCCCTCACCCGTCTCGGCCCGGCGCCGTGCCACAGAATGAGCTTTGCCCCCGTCAAGGCAGCCAGCCTGTCCGCCTGACGCCCCGTCAGACCACCCTCGCGTCAGGGTTTGCCAGCCCCGCCTCATCAAGGCATCCTGACCGTGAAGGCCCGCAAGAGGCCTCATGGAGGATAACCGATGATCTACGATCTCGTCATTGTAGGCGGTGGAATCGGCGGCAGTGCGCTGGCCACCGTCATGGCGCGCGCCGGGCGCAGCGTGCTGGTACTGGAAAAATCAGAGCAATACGAAGATCGTGTCCGCGGCGAATGGATCGCCCCCTGGGGCGTTGTGGAGACGAAACGCGTCGGCCTCTATGATACGCTGGTGGCGGCTGGCGGGCATCATCTGTCGGAGCACGTCACCTATGATGAAAGCCTGCCGCCGGACATGTGCGAGGCGGCCCCGCTGCCACTGAACATGCTGATCCCGGATATTCCGGGTCCGCTTTGCATCGGCCATCCCCATCACTGCCAGACGCTCTACGACGCGGCGGTGGCAGCAGGCGCGACCTGTCTGCGGCCGGTCAATGTGGAGTCGGTGACGCTTGGCGAGGCCCCCTCGGTAACTTTCACGCATGGTGACCGGCAGCAAACCGTCGAAGCCCGCCTGATCGTCGGCGCAGAGGGGCGGCAATCCATGGTGCGCGCCGCCGCTGGGGTGAAGCTGCACCAGGACCGGCCGCATCACTGGTTTGCGGGCCTGCTGGTCGATCAGGTCGAGGGCTGGGACCCGAAGCGACAGGCCATCGGAACCGAAGGCAATTTCGGCTTTCTCGCCTTCCCGCAGGGCGATGGCCGCGTGCGCATCTATGGCGGCTATCCGCTGGAGGAAAAAGGCCGCTTCGCCGGGGAAGACGGCCCCGCGCGGTTCCTTGAGGCCTTCCGCATGGCGTGCGCCCCGCCCAATGCTGCGCTCGCCGAGGGCACACCTGCGGGCCCGCTCTATTCCTATTTCAACAATGACAGCTGGACGGACGAACCGTTCGCACCAGGCTGTGTGCTGATCGGTGACGCGGCAGGCTGGAACGACCCGATCAATGGCCTCGGCCTGTCGATCACCTATCGCGATGTGCGGATCGTGTCAGATATCCTGAAGGACACGCCGGAAGGCGACGGACCGGATTTTGCCGCTTATGCCGAAGAGCGTGCGGAACGGATGCGGCGGCTGCGCTTTGCAGGCCGGCTCCAGGCCACCCTCGATATGGAATTCGGGGAAACCGCCAAGGCCCGGCGCCTGTCCTATCATACCCGCAAGGCGGAGGACCCGACCCTCGGCCTGCACGGCATTGCGATCATGGCCGGTCCGGAAAGCGTGCCGGAGGAGTTCTTTACCGACGCGCACCGCGCCCGCGTGCTTGGACAGCCTCAGGAGGAACCGGCATGAGTATCGATATCGAACAATTCAACGCTGACTGGCTGGATGCCTGGACGAGCAAGGATGTCGACCGTCTGGTGGCTTTCTATGCGCCGGACACCGTCTACAAGGATCCGCAAACCGCCGCAGGCCTGAACGGCCGCGACGCGCTCAGCACCTACCTGACCGGCCTGTTCGGCGCGACACCGCCGATGACTTACACGCCGGACGAAACCTGGCCGATCCCCGGCGGGTATTGCGGCCGCTGGTATTGCAAGGTGGGCAAAGACGGAACGGACGGCCTGCTGAGGGGTTTCGACCTCGTGATCATCGAGCAGGGCCTGATCAAACTCAACGAAGTCTACGTTCACGAGATTCCCGAGGGTTAACCGCCCATTAACCGTCTCAGCCGAGCTTCGCGGAATCGACGTGGAGGGATACCATGCTGTTTCTGTTTGGCTGGCAAACCTGGTGGGGTGAGTCCGGCCGGCCGTACCGGTTCAATATTACGCTGACGCGCAAGGGCCTGCCGGATGAGGGCGGGATCTATATTTTCGTGCGCCGCCGGTTCGTATTCTTCCTGCAGCCGCTTTACATCGGCAAGGCGACCAATTTCCGCTCGCGCCTGATCGGGCATGAGCGCTGGTGGGAAGCCTGGTGGAAACGCGGCGCCACCGAACGTCACATCATGATCGTCAAGAAACCGGCAGACCGGGCGCGGATCGAGGAAGACCTGATCCGCAATTACCAGCCGCGCATGAATGATATCCTCATTCCACGCGGCGCCGATGACGCGCCGAACAACAAGCGCCTGCGCCGTTGGTGGAAGATCAAGCGCTGGTTCCGGATTCCATTCCTCACCTAGACCGCAGGCGAGACCTTCACAGTCTGCCAGATCAGACTGCAGGGGGACGTGGTGGATAGAAAAGCGATGTCCGCAGCATCGCGCCCGACACCGATCCGGACCAGATTTTCCACCGGCACCAGCCCGGTCGGATCGACCAGCCACCAGGCGTTCTCAAGATACACTTCGAACACCGCATGGAAATCCTGCGGCTCGAGCCCCTGCGCATAGGCGCTGACCGCGCGGGCCGGAATGTTGAGCGCGCGGCAGAGCGTGATGCCGAGATGGGTAAAGTCGCGGCACACGCCTTTGCGCTCCACAAATGTGTGCTCGGCTGTCGTGTCGGAGCTGCTGATGCCGAAGGCATATTCGATATTTTCATAAAGCCAGCTCAGCACCGCCTGCACCATGGCGCCGCCCTCCGGGATCGTTCCGAACGTTTTCTCCGCGAATGAGATGAACCGGTCCGACGAACAATAGCGGCTGGGCAATAGGAAGACGAGCGCTTCGGTCGGAAGGTCCGGCCAGGCGTGCCGGGTCGCCCCGGATGGCAGGAGAGATCGCGCACCATTGTCGACAACCGCTTCGTACCGGATGCGCACATCGCCGGAGAATTCTCCCCGGAAGCGGCGCTCGCCGCGGGCGTCCGCCGGATCGAAGACCAGCTCTGGCAGCGGGTCGATCTCAAGGCTTTCCGATATGACGGTCTGGTCCGGTGAAGTCGCGGCATGAACCGAAACAACGGCTCCTGTCCCAGGCTGGAAAGAATAGTGCAGGTCTGACGACACGTGCAGCTTCATGTAAGCCTCCGAAAATTGGAAACACGTCTGATAGACCGCCTCATGGCACAGGCCGGGGCCGCCGTCTTCCCGGGCTTGTGTGTTAGCGCCCAGCCATGGCAAAGCTGCACGCCATGGCAGATGACGTTTCCACTTTCACCGGCACCCCGCCGCTGTTCACCGACGCCCCGGATTCGGTGAGCTTCAAGAAACTGCGCAAGCGGCTGGTCCGCGGCGCCCTCCAGGCGATCGACGCGTATGGCATGGTTGACCGGCGCGCCGTCGAGAGCGGCGAGATCCCCCGGCCGAAATGGCTGGTCTGCCTGTCCGGCGGCAAGGACTCGTATGGCCTGCTGGCGGTGCTGATGGACCTGCAATACCAGGGCGCCTTGCCCGTCGACTTGATCGCCTGCAATCTCGACCAGGGCCAGCCGGGCTTTCCGAAACACATCCTGCCGGACTGGCTGGAAAAGATCGGCGCGCCCTATCGCATCGTGACCGAAGACACCTATTCCATCGTCACAGAGAAAGTGCCGGAGGGACGGACCTTCTGCTCCATGTGCTCGCGTCTGCGCCGGGGCATCCTCTACCGCATCGCGCGGGAGGAAGGCTGCGACGCCATCGTTCTGGGTCACCACCGCGACGACGCGCTGGAAACCTTCATGATGAACCTTATCCATGGCGGGCGGCTGGCCGCGATGCCGCCGAAGCTGCTGAACGATGAGGGCGATGTGATGGTACTCCGCCCCCTGATCACAGCGGCGGAGGACGATCTTGAGAAGTTCTCCAATGCAATGAATTTCCCGATCATCCCCTGCAATCTGTGCGGCAGTCAGGACGGCCTGCAGCGCGTCGCCATGAAACAAATGCTGACAGAGTGGGAACGCAAGAAGCCCGGCGTGCGGCAGGTCATGGCCCACGCCCTCGCCACCGTCCGCCCCAGCCATTTGCACGACCCGAATATCTTCGACTTCCTGGGCCTCGCCCCCGGCGGCGAAGGCGAAGACGACCCGAACGTCCCGTTCTGAAAAGTCCAGATGAAGCAGAAATACGGTCGGCATTTCAAACGCGTAGAGAGGTTATCCGATAATGCGAATCCCAAGGCTTCTTGCTTGTGTGTTCACTTTCTCGGTCTTGAGCAGCGGGAGCCACGCACAAGGCAACTCTCATGACATCGGCGCTGACATGATCGGTCAGACGCCTCCGGGACTTACGCCCGAACTTTTTGCGCCGGGGCTTGTCTCAACGGACAATCTGGAAATCGAGGGTGTCTTCGCCCCCGGCATGACAGAATTCTATTTTGTCAGGCAGGTATCAGGCGACGTCCCCAAAACCCACAGCTTCCAATACAAGGATGGCGACTGGCAGGAATCGATTGTGGGACCGCGCACCGGCGAAGTCTTTATCTCTGTCGATGGAAAGACGATGTATCTCGGGAACGAGTATCGAGAGCGCAAAGACTCCGGTTGGTCGGAACAGAAAAGCCTCGGGTCCCCCTTCGAGGATATTCCGGTCATGCGCCTGACAGCATCGGCAGATGGCACCTACGTTTTCGATGAACGACATGAGGTCGGCACTATCAGGTATTCCCGTTTGGTGGACGGCGAACGCCAGGCGCCACAGGCATTCAGTGAGGAAGTCAACTCGGGAACCTTTACTGCCCACCCCTTCATTGCCCCCGACGAAAGCTACCTGATCTGGGACAGCGAACGCGAAGATGGTTATGGCGATTCAGATTTGTACATCAGTTTTCGCCAGGACGATGGCTCCTGGGGACCCGCTATCAATATGGGGGACGAGATAAACACCGAATTCGAGGATGCGTATGGAAGCGTCACGCCCGACGGGAAATACTTCTTCTTTCACACGATCAATCTGAGCGAACCGAAGGCCAATATTTTCTGGGTGGACGCCCTGATCATCGAGAGCCTCAGACAAGCGCAGTAGGCTGAGTATTCATCACGGGCGTCAGGCTTACAAAGCAAAACGGGCCCTCCACATTTCAGCAAAGGCCCTTCAGGTCCGAAGCCTGTTCCCGCCCGCTGTGAGGCCGGATAGCGATCACATAACCAGTTCGTCACCGTCCGGAGTCAGCTGGAACGCCTCCTTGGGCAGAAGGCGGAAATGGGTGCCCGTTCTTGAGGCCGCCAGTATCCGGTCGCACCGAAATGTACGCGATGCATTCCGCAAATGGTCCTGCGCGACAACATACCAGACAGGGTATTTCAGCAGGAGGTAGTGCGGTTCGATTTCCCGGCTGGACGTCTCACCATCCTCTCTCTGGTATCGTATCGCCAGCGTTTCCTGATCCGTGAATGCCTGATGCAAGGCCTGAACGATCGGCTTTGGTGGAGGTGACGTCCCCGCCTGCACATAGGTCGACGCGGTGACACCCACGAGGATACGGGATTTCAGGCGGTCGACCATTTCGCGCTTTGCCGGCGAAAAGGAGGCCACCAATTGCCGCCTGATCGATTCGAGGTTCGCCAGGAACATGGGCGAGTTCATTTGCTCTGTGACGGCAAGGCTGATCAAAAGGTCGACGGCTTCGGCATAGGACAGGTTCATCCGGCCAACGCCCCAGTTGCGGTCCAGGCGGACGCCGCCGCCCCGGCCGCGATCGGCATCGATCTGCATGCCCTGGTCTCGCATGAGGGAAAGATCCCGCGAGATCGTTCGCTCGCTGACCCCAAGCTGATGTGCCAGATCCCCGACCGTGCAATGCGCGTCCTGCTTGAGCCGGACCGCCAGCAATTCCATCCGCCTTAGCCTGCTGATCGTATTCGTCCGCGCCATGGAAGAAATAGGACATAAAATGTCATATTTTTCAATAAAGAGCGGACATCCCGAGAAAACCAGGCCGGGCAGGCCATGCCCCCGGCGAACAGGAGATCCCTTCATGCGAATGAACTATTTCGTTGTCGGTACAAACGACATGAACGCTTCCATTGAGTTTTACGATGCCCTCTTCGAGCGGTCAGGCCTGAACCGCGTCTCCCCGTCAGACAGGATGACCTACTGGCTGGGCGAGGATTTTGCATTTGCGGCAGCCCTGCCCTTTGACGGAAGGCAAGCCACCAATGGAAATGGAACCATGGTCGGCTTCAGTGTCGGGACCGCGGAAGCTGTCAGGCAGCTCCATGAACGGGCCATTGAACTCGGCGGCACCTGCGAAGGCGCGCCGGGCCAGCGAGGACCGCGTTTTTCGGCCTATGTGAGAGACCTTGATGGAAACAAGCTGTGCTTTTCTGACTGAGATGGGCCGCGGTGGGAGATGAAACGCGCCCTGTTTGCTGCGCGCGCAAAAACCGGTTAACCGGAATACAGACCGGGGCGAGGACACATGCCATCTGAACATTCCACACATCCGCTGGCCAGGCGTATTACCGACTACGGACAGTTCGCCTATCCGGTCGCCGACAATATCGATACCTATCTGGGCATTCTCTATGAGGGAAAGCTCTATGAAACGCTTTGCGCGGGGTATCCCGGACGGGAAATTGTCCTCAACCTGACGCATGCCTATGGGCTCATAAGCCACGAAATCTTCTGGACAGAAAATGACACCTACAAGGAAGCCCTGGACGCACTCCCGGTCCTTGCAGATCACATCGCCGAAACGGAACTGGGTTTGGGAGATCTTTACCATGTCTCCGAGATCGTGGAGAACTTCTACGACTGGGACCCTGATGGACACGGCCCCACACACCTCACCCGGTTGAACCAGACGATCATATCTCTCACGGCCCTCTTTGACCGCCCCGCGTACAGGGACGCCATTTACGAAGCGCTGAAAGACAAGTCCCGTTCAGAATTCAGTGCACTCATCTCCATGGCGAACTGGTTCTATGGAGAGGATGAGTTCGATCTCTTTTTCAGTTTCGCGGAGGTTCAACCCGTAGAAGCGCTGGACAGCGCCCACTGGCTGATCGGGATAAACGATCCGCAGCGCGAGACATTCATCAGCTGGGCGCGAGGTCACATGCCGTCGGGGCTGTCGCTGTCTGAAGGTGCACGCACACAGGACTATGACGAGATCGTCAAGCAAATCCTGGACCGCGTCACATGGCAGGAAGAGCACATATTAAAAGCGGCTCAGGATCGTTTGGACTTTACGGTCTGGGGCCTTTGTTCTGCCAATAAATTCATGGCGGCAAATGCCGCATATCTGCTGGAGGACCTGCCCGTCAGTCAGTGGCCCGAGGGTAGCCAGGGCATCATAGCCAAGCTGTATGAAGAGATGGAACCGAATTGGACCTCGTTCAAATCCAAGGGCGGCAAGGGCCATTATACAACGCACAAGGAGCGACTGGGCAGCCTTCTTGAAAAAGCGAACCAAACGAGTTGATCAGCTCAGCCTCAACAAACTGGACAAGGATGCCCCCTGGGTCGCTGGCGGAGGCGCCGTCTGAACGCCTATGCGTCCGGACTTGCGGGCGCGCGCACCCGGCCACGGTAGAATGAAAACTGCTCCATCACATGCCAGAAGCTAGCCATGAGGTGGGGCCGTTCCCGGAGGGGTCCCGAATAGTGAACCGTACACAGGCACCCGTCTTCACGCCGGGGATGTTTGCGGCAGGAGATATCAAAGGGGCCCCAGTCTACACGCGCCAAAATCGCCTCGCGTAGTTTTTCCGGATCTCCCGGCCATCGGCATTCAAACTCCGCGTTCCGCAGGCCATCTTCGCCGGCCAGGGATGTGCGGCTGCGTGTGGAAACTGGTCGAACTGGTATGACTTGAACACCACCGTAGGCCAATCTTTCGGCTCCTTCCTTTTTGTCTGTAACCGGAAGGTGGCCTCAACGGACCGATAAGTAAAATCGATTGAAACTGAACGGCGATTAGGTTTTTCCTTTCACGGCCTTTCCCTGCGCCAAAAGGTCGGCCGCCACATCCCTGAACACCAATCCGAGTTTCTGGATATTGTGTTCAAGCGGGGACGCGGCCCGCCAGACCAAGCTGATCTGGCGCCGCGCCAGGGGATGATCGATCGGACGGACGATCTGGTGAGGATCCTTGTTTGCCTCCATCACGGCATAAAGGCTGGGGACAATGGCAATGCCTGCCCCCATGCCGGCCATCTGGCGGATCGCGTCCAGTGACGTGCCCTCATATTCTGTCGACACATGCGCGCCTGCAGCTTCTGCCAGTTTCTGCACCACCGTACTGAGGCGGTGCCCATATCCCAGACTGAGCACTTCACGCCCCTTGAGGGCTGAAATCTTCAACGGACCATCACCTTGGCCAATCGGATCGTCCGATGCTGTGCAGACATAGAGCTGTTCATCGAAGAGCTGCATGGACTCTGAATTGAGATGGTCCTCGGCGGTCGAGATGATCATGTCGAGACGGCCATCATTGAGTTTTTCGTCAAGGTCGATCGTCCGTTCTTCCCGGACGCCCATCCTGAGATCCGGGTACAGCTGGTGAAGCTCCCGCACTGCGCTCGGCAACAGATAAGGGCCAATCGTCGGCAAGGTTCCCAGCCTGTAGCGCCCCGCCAAATCGCCCGCGGACTGCCGCGCCACCGTCTTCAGATCTTCCACATGCGTCAGAATAATCCGTGCACGGCGGACGATTTCCACACCAGCCGGGGTCAGCACCGCGCCGGTCCTGGCCCGTTCGATCAGTGTCACACCGAGTTGAGCTTCTGCATCCGAAATCTGTTCGGACAGGCTCGGCTGACTCACGCCCAATTGCGTTGCGGCATCGCGGAACCTGCCTGATTCCGCGACGGCGACAATGTACTGGAGTTGGCGAAGGGTCGGTCTCATAGTTCGGAAAAACCTATCACAAGAGAAGAAACATTCGATTTGAGCTATCGCGCATATGGCCTCATATCGGGGACATCGCAAGAGCCAAAAGGAGGCAAATGAAATGTATCGACTGACCGACGACCTCTGGACAGGGAGCCAAACCGGCCCGGCAAGTCCGGGCCGTGGCGGCCGGTTCATGGACACCGCTGACACTCGTCCGAAAGCGGACGGGCACGGTAAGAGCACCGCGGAAACACCCACCCAGTACCGCCGGCGCCGGCGCCGTATACGGCGCGCCGCCTGAGCTCCAATCAGCACAAAGGGAAATGCAAAGACAATGTCTCTCCTTAAAGATCTGATTACGGACTTTCTCGGGGAAATGGCCGATTTCGCAGAGCCTCGGGGGCGCAGAGACCGCCCCCGCAAAGGCGAGTTGGCTCCGGCTCGAATTCTCACCCATGAGGATGCCGAAGCCATCGGCCGATGGGAAAGCGAAGGCGGCCGCCCACGGCACCGCAGGAGCCGCTTCGACATGTTCGACGACTAATACCCCCTTCCGAAATACGGCCAGGACCCGCCCCCTGACAGGAACACACCTCCTGGCCGCAACGATCTCGCCGGCAGGCATTGCCTGCCTGATACCCTTCCCACCCCCCTCAGCCTTCAGGCAGGGGACCCTGGCGGCGGGATCGTATTCTTTTCAATCACCAACCGACTGCCACACCGCTAACAAGGACCTTTGCCAATGACGAAAGTTGTCGCCCGTATCCAGGATTTTCTCAGACTTGAAAGTGCCGCCGGCCTTGTCCTGATGATGGCGGCTGCGCTGGCGATTGCGGCGAACAATACGGTCTTCAGTCTTTGGTATGGCGGCCTTCTTTCCACGCCCGTGGTCGTGCAGGTCGGCGCGCTGGAGATCGCGAAGCCGTTGCTTCTCTGGATCAATGACGGGCTGATGGCCGTCTTCTTCCTGTTGGTCGGCCTTGAGATCAAGCGGGAGGTCCTGGAAGGTGAATTGTCGTCATTCGACAAGGCGGTGCTGCCGGCGCTGGCAGCCATTGGCGGCATGGCCGGGCCGGCAATCATTTATGTCATGCTCAACCTGTCGTCCCCGGAAACCCTCCGCGGCTGGGCAATTCCCGCGGCGACCGACATTGCCTTTGCGCTCGGAATTCTTGCGCTGCTTGGCACGCGCGCGCCTGTCGCGCTGAAAATCCTGCTGCTTGCCATCGCCATCATTGATGACCTCGGCGCGATCCTGATCATCGCCCTGTTCTACACAGAACAACTCTCGGTTCAGGCGCTCGGCCTGGCAGCGATCGGATTCACCGGCCTGCTTGTCATGAACCGGATGGGGGTGAAGCGTATCGCACCTTATGTCCTGGTTGGCGTGTTCATCTGGGTTTGTGTCCTGAAGTCCGGCGTACATGCAACCCTTGCCGGCGTGCTGACGGCGCTTGCCATCCCGCTTTCGCCCCGCAGGGAAACCGGGCAGTCGCCGCTTCACAAGCTGGAGCACGGTCTCCATCCGTGGGTCGCTTTCCTGATCCTGCCTGTCTTCGCCTTCGCCAATGCCGGTGTGGACCTTCGCGGTGTCGATCTGGACGCCCTGACGGGGGCGGTCCCCCTCGGAATTGCGCTCGGCCTGTTCTTCGGCAAGCAGGTTGGTGTGTTCGGTCTGACTTACGCGGCGGTGAAAACGGGTGTGGCCCGGCTCCCCTCCGGCGTCAGCTGGCTTCAGGTCTATGGCGTGGCCTGCCTCACGGGGGTCGGCTTTACCATGAGCCTGTTCATCGGCAGCCTCGCCTTCAGCACCGCCGCCGAACTGGACCAGGTGCGTCTGGGTGTCTTGATGGGGTCGGTTGCGTCCGGATTGTTGGGCTTTGCCGTACTGCGCTTCGCGAGCCGCTCGGATGAGACGCAAGAGCTGCGCAATATGCCGGCCACCTCGATGCAGTTGCAGAAGTGATTGTGCGCGTCTGGTAAATCCCTGCCATCTCGAGGGCATATCCGGGCGGCTGCCTGAACCTCCACGCCCCTCCCCGGCACGCAGGCGAAGACGCCCAGGACATGGCTTTCTGACCAAGGCTGCCTGAATTTCAGGCAGCCTTGGAAATGTGGGGCTACACTGAAAGAAGCGCTGGCCCTGCCCGGCAACGCTACCTATTCGACAGGCAGCGAGAGACCGATACGTCAAAGACGGTCGGGTAAAGTGCCGGGAGGAAATCAACGTGCATCGATGGATGTTGGGCGCCTGCATTGCCATGTCCGGCGCAGGACTGGCCATGGCCGACGAAGACCCGCCCGTCCGCAATTTCACCACCTACCAGCCGACGGTTCGTCCCGTGCGGATCGAGACAAGCGAAGCGCCGGTCATCGATGGAAAACTCGACGAAGCGATGTGGTCGAAGGCCGCGGAAGTTTCCGAGTTCTACCAGGTGGAGCCCAAGGTTGGCCCGCCCAGCGTCGAGACACGCGTCTATTTCGCTTATGACGAAAACAATCTCTATGTCGGCATCTACGCCCATGACGACATGCCGGATGCGATCCTCGCCTCTGTGCTGGAACGCGATGGAGAAATCTGGCGGGATGACATGTTCCGCTTCTATATCGACCCGTTCAACACCGGCACGTCGGGCTTTGGGTTCGACATCAACGCCCTCGGTGCGCGCACCGAACGCCTGATCCGCTACGGACAGGCCCCCGTCGATGCCTGGAACATCATCTGGGATGCCGACAGCGTGCTGACCGAAGACGGCTGGACGGCGGAGATCGCCCTGCCCTTCCGGTCGCTCAGCTTCGATCCCGCCTCCGATGGCTGGGGCCTGATGATGACGCGTGAACACGCCCACGCGAACGAGGAAATCCGCTGGGCCGGGATCGACCAGTCGGTCAACAAGTTCGGTTTCGCCCGGCCAGGCTATATCGAGGGCATAGACGACATCAACAAAGGCAAGGGGTTCGACGTCCAACTGCAGGCAGGCATCGCCGGGAACCGCCGCTGGAGTCAGCCCCGCGACGATGATCTGTCGATCGAGCCGAGCGCCAACATCTCCTACAAGTTCACACCCTCTCTGACCGGCCTTGTGACGCTGAACACAGATTTCTCCGACACCCCACTGGACGACCGGCAGATCAATACCGGCCGCTTCTCGCTGTTTTTCCCGGAAACACGGGATTTCTTCCTGCAGGACGCCGCCCTGTTCGAATTTGCCGGACAGACCTTTGCCGGCGCACCGAACGGCCAGCCTTTCTTCTCCCGCCGCATTGGCATCGTGAACGGCCAGTCCGTGAAAGTGGATGCAGGCCTGAAGCTGAGCGGTGAAATCAATGGTGTGGAAGTCGGCATCCTGTCGGCGCAGACCGGTGCCATCGGCAATATCGGCTCGCAGAACCTCTCCGTGGCGCGGGCGACCGTCGACGTGCTGGACCAGTCCCGCGTCGGCTTTATCGCGACGAATGGCGACCCGACGGGTCTCTCGGACAATACGCTCGCCGGGGCCGATTTCAGCTATCGCGTTCCGTCCCTCTTCGGCGGTGGACGGATGCAGGCGGACGTTTTCTACCAACGCACCTTCTCCTCCACACTGGAAGATGACGATTCCTTCGGGGCAAAGTTCGACTATCCGAACGACAAATGGGCCTGGAGCGTCGAGGCGCGGCAAATCGGCGAGGATTTCGCCCCCGCCCTCGGCTTCGTGAACCGGCCCGGCACCCGCACCTTCACCGGCGAATGGCACCGACGTTTCCGCCAGTCGGGCAATTATCTGCGCTGGTGGCAATTCGGGACCAGCCATGAATACATTACCGACCTCGACGGCAATGCAGAAACCACGATCAATTCCTTCGTTCTGAACGCCAACACGATCTGGACCGACGACCTGACCTTCACCGCGAGCCAGAATGAAGAGCATATCAACACGCCCTTTGTCCTGCCCGGCGGGCTGGTCGTGCCGGTCGGTGTCTATGACAACAATGGCGTGAAATTCCGTGTCCAGTCATCCTATGTGCGCCCCTGGGGCACGACGTCGGAGATTGAGTTCAAGGACTTTTACGACGGCGAGTCGAAGCGGTATGACTTCCAGGGCAATTTCCGCCCGAACCCGCATGTCGACCTGAAAGTCCGCTACCAAAGGGAAGACATTTCCGTTCCGGCCGGGGATGTCAGTGTACAAATCGGATCCCTGGAAACGGTCTTCAACGTTTCGACAGACCTCTCGGTCACCACGCAGACACAGTATGATAATATCAGTAACAGCCTGTCCTTCTTCGGCCGGGTGAACTGGGAACTGCGCCCTCAGACCGAAGTGTTCTTCGCCCTTGGCCATGGCGCTTATATCGAAGGGGACGATTTCCGCCGCAACTTCCGCTCCGTCCAGACGAGCGCCATCCTGCGCTTCGGAAACACGTTCCGGTTCTAGCCCCCTTTTCCGCGAGCCGGCGGGGTTCTAGCCTGCCTGCGCAAACAAGCGGGGCTGCAGATGGCACACATGCTCGAATTCTGGTTCGAATTCGGATCGACCTATTCCTATCTTACGGCAATGCGAATCGAAGACGCCGCTGGCGCACGCGGTGTGGCCGTTCGCTGGCGGCCATTCCTGCTGGGGCCGGTCTTCGCCGCACAGGGCTGGGATACGTCCCCCTTCAACATCCACAAGGCGAAAGGCGAATATATGTGGCGCGACATGGCCCGGCGGGCGGAGCGCTATGGCCTTCCCTTTCAGCGCCTGCCAGCGACAGGGCCGGGCGCGTTCCCGCAGAATGGTCTTGCAGCAGCCCGCATCGCGCTGATCGGGTTGGATGAAGGCTGGGGCGAGGAATTCGCGCGAGGCGTCTATTCCGCAGAATTCGCCGCTGGCCACGATATTGCCGACCCCGTCCTGCTGCAGCGCCTTGCCCGTGAGGCTGGTGCAACGGGTGACGTTCTGTCCCGCGCCCAGACACAGGCGAACAAGGACCGCCTCAAGGCAAATGTGGAGGAAGCCTTCCGGCGCGGCATATTCGGCGCACCGAGCTTTATGGTCGATGGAGAGCTCTACTGGGGCGACGACCGTCTGGCGGACGCACTGGACGCTGCAACCGCATAGAAAAGCGCGGCCCCTTTCGGAGCCGCGCTGTTCGTTTGTTCTGCAGGATGGCTTATTTGCGCCAGACAGCTGCCATCGCCGGATCTTCCTCTTCGCCCGTGTACTTGCGGGTCTCGGCGCGGCCGACCACCATGTGGTGCACCTCATCCGGGCCGTCAGCCAGGCGCAGCGTGCGCTGGTTGGCATAGAGGCGTGCCAGCGGCGTCCACTGCGACACACCCGTGGCGCCGTGGATCTGGATGGCGTCATCAATGATGTCGCAGACACGCTCCGGCACCATGGCCTTGACCATGGAGATCCAGACGCGAGCTTCCTTGTTACCCAGAACGTCCATCGCCTTGGCGGCCTTGAGGACCATCATGCGCATGGATTCGATCTCGATCCGGGCGCGGGAGACCTTTTCGAGGTTGCCACCCAGCTTGATCAGGTCACGGCCGAACGCCTGACGCGTCATGCCACGGACAACCATCAGGTCGAGCGCCTTCTCTGCTGCACCGATGGAGCGCATGCAGTGGTGGATACGGCCCGGGCCGAGGCGAAGCTGCGAGATTTCGAAGCCGCGGCCTTCACCGAGCAGCATGTTGTCCTTCGGAACACGGACATTCTCGAAGCGGATATGCATGTGGCCGTGCGGCGCGTCGGGGTCGCCGAACACGTGCATCGGGCCGACGATCGTCACGCCCGGATGCGGCAGCGGCACCAGGATCTGAGACTGGCGGCGGTTCACGTCCGGACCGTCATTGGTTTTCACCATGCAGATCATGATCTTGCAGCGCGGGTCACCGGCGCCGGAGATGTAGTATTTCTCTCCATTGAGCACCCACTCATCGCCTTCCAGAACGGCACTCATGGAGACGTTCTTTGCGTCCGACGACGGCAGGGCCGGTTCGGTCATGGCGAAGGCGGAGCGGATCTTGCCTTCCAGGAGCGGCTTCAGCCACTGTTCCTTCTGGGCCGGCGTGCCGACGCGCTCGAGCACTTCCATGTTGCCGGTGTCCGGCGCCGAACAGTTCATCGTTTCCGAAGCGAGCGGCACCTTGCCCAGTTCCGCTGCGATATAGGCATAGTCGAGGTTCTTCAGACCCTCGCCGGTTTCGGCGTCCGGCAGGAAGAAGTTCCAGAGGCCTTCCTTCTTGGCCGCGTCCTTGGCCTTTTCGAGGGCTTCGAGCTGGCCTGGTGCGTAAGACCAGATGTCGGTCTTGCCTTCGCCGAGGCGTTCGAATTCCTCATACATCGGCTCGACAGTTTCGGCGATGAACCGCTTCACATGCTCGTAAAGAGGACGTGCCTCCTCCGACATGCGCAGGTCGTTCATCTCTGCCATTGCGTCCATGGATTGTTGGGTATCAGCCATGATGGCTATCCTCCTTCACTCTGTTTCGTTGATCCATTGGTAGTCTGTGCGGCCACCCGGCCGCAAATTCTTTCTTTGCAATCTTTCTTGACGGGACGGCCCGCAAGGCGCGCGTTTTGCGTCGAATCGAAAACGGCTCTAGATCGCAGGCATGAGCCCGATTGCTGCCGCCATCATTCTTGTCACCGTGCTGGTGACCAGCTTCATTTCCGGCATTTTCGGCATGGCTGGCGGCATCATCTTCATGGGCGTGCTGACCGCCCTGGTCCCCGTTGCGACCGCCATGATGATCCATGGCGCCGTGCAGATGATCTCCAACGGCTACCGCGCTTTTCTTTGGCGCGCACATATCGACTGGCACATCTTCCGCCGCTACGCGCTCGGCTCTGTCCTGGCAGTCGGCCTGCTGTTCGCGCTCAGCTGGCGGCCAGACAAGCAGGTTGTGTATGTGCTGCTGGGGTGCGTAGCCATGCTGGTCTGGCTGCCGAAAGCGGTGCTGGACCTCAACATTCAGAAACGCTTCCAGGCCGAAGGCGCGGGGTTCATCGTGCAGTCGCTGAACACGATTGCCGGCGTCTCCGGGCCCCTGCTCGACCAGTTCTTCGTGCGCACCGACATGACGCGCCATGCCATCGTGGCCACCAAGGCGGTGACGCAGGTGCTGGCGCATTTCGTGAAAATCATCTTCTGGAGCACGCCGGTGATCGCCGCCGCCGGGTTTCAGGCCCTGCCGCCCTGGTGGCTGATCCTGGCAGCAGCGCCCTTGTCCATGCTGGGCACGACGCTTGGCGGCAAGGTGCTCGACCGGATGAGCGACGTGAATTTCAAGCGCGGCATGAAATACCTGGTCACCGCAATTGGCGCGGTGATGCTGCTCAGGGCTGCAGGCTGGCTTTAGCGCCGCGCGCATCGGGTCACTCCACTGTCGACAGCGTGACAATGCCCTACATTAGACTATTCGGGAACTTTATTATATGAAGATCAATCATCACCAATAGTGATGTTTTGGAGTTCCCCATGAACCTGCGCACGATCGACCTGAACCTGTTGCCGGTACTGGAGGCTGTCTATGACGAGCGCAGCCTGACACGTGCCAGTGAAATCCTGCGCATCACCCAGCCCGCGGTCAGCAACGCCCTGTCCCGGTTGAGGGTTCATTTCGAGGACCCGTTATTTGTCCGCGAAGGCCGCGGCGTGAAGCCGACGGCCATGGCGGAAGCCTTGATGCCCGCCGTGCGGGAAGCGCTCGACAAGTTGCGATCCGGGCTTGAGCCGCGCTCCGTCTTTGAGCCGTCGCGCTCGACCCGCGTGTTCAACCTGTCTGCCCGCGATGCCGGCGCTTTCCTGATAGCCCCGGCGCTCGCCGCACGGCTTGAACAGGTGGCGCCGGGCGTGCGCATCCTGTGGAGCCAGCTGCACCGGTCGGCCGTGGCAGCCGAACTTGCCTCCGGACGGCTGGATCTCGCCATCGACGTCTCTGACCTGCTCGGCATGGACATGGAGCGCGAGGTACTCCTGTCGACACCCTATGTCTGTGTCCTGTCGCCGGATCATCCGCAGGCAGATCAGGCTCTGACGCCAGACAGCTTCTTCGATCTGCGCCACATTGCCGTGTCCAGCCGGCGGGAAGGCCGTAGCCTGATCGAGGAACTGGCTCGTACATTCGGACGCCGGATCACGCCGGCTCAGCGCTTGCCGAATTATATGCCGGCACTGGAGATTGTGCGCCAGACAGGGTTTGCCCTGGTGGCACCACGTCAGATTGCCGAAACCGCAGGCCTGGCCCTGCTGGACCTGCCCTTTGACTTTCCTTCGCCCGAATCCACCCTGTACTGGCACCGGGAGAATGCCGGGGATCCGGCGCTGACATGGTTGCGCAGCCTGATCCGGGACATCTCCCGGGACCTGGAAAAATCCCAAGATCACGCAGAGTCTGCTGCGGCGTCCTAGATGGTCGACTGTTCCAGCGTCGGCATGATCGCATCGATCGCCGGTTTCCGGACCAGCATCTTGTTGCGGTAATAGGCCCCATTGGCGATGGCCTTCAGCGCCGTCGCCGTTTCCATCGCGGTGTCCATCAGTGCGTCTGCTTCGACCACCTTGTCCAGCCAGCCAACCGGCACAGCCTCGTCCGGCGTATACAGGCGAGCCTGCACCAGCGCTTCGGTCAGATACATCGGGTTCAGCCGCGCCCGCGGCAGTTCCGTACCAAAGCCCGGCAGCGTCATGCCATTGACCGTCTCGTTCGCGCCGATCTTGAACGCGCCGCGCGTACCAATCCGCGTGTCGCCGCCCAACAGGATGAAGGCACCCATGGCGATGGAATGCCCGGTCGACGCAATGACGACAGGCATCTTGGAGGTAAACAGGCGCATCGCCAGCTGGCCGCCGCCGGTGACCAGTTTACGCACGCCTTCCCCGTCGGATGTGGCGAGGAATTTCAGGTCAAACCCTGCGGAGAATTTGCCCTCGCGTCCGGTCAGCACCAGCACTTTGCCGTCCTTCTCCGCTTCATCGAGGCAGGCATTCACCGCCTCCAGCATGTCGAGGCTGATCGCGTTGGCCTTGCCGTCATCCATGGTGACGACGGAGATGTCATTTTCAGTGTTGACGGTCGCTGTCATGTGGGTCTCCTTTTGCGGCACAAGGCATCGCGTGCCCTCAAGGAAAGCAAGCATTTCCAGCGCGTCAGGCGTGAAAGGTGGGGTTTCAGCTAGCCCCCCAGCTACTTTCGCCGGGCCTTGAAGAAGCCCTTCAGCAGCTGGCTTGCTGCCTCGCCGCGCGCCTCATCCTGCTCGACGTCCGGCCGCCAGTGGCAGGTCGGCTGTTCGAAGAAACGGGCGCCATGGATCACCGCACCACCCTTCGGGTCGCAGGCGCCGAAGACCAGCTTGCCGATCCGGGCCAGGCTGATCGCGCCTGCACACATCGCGCACGGCTCCAGCGTGACGTACATCGTCAGACCGGTGAGACGGTAGTTTCCGAGCTTCTCCGCGGCGCGGCGCAGGGCGACGATCTCCGCATGCGCCGTCGGGTCATGGCCGCTGATCGGCGCATTGGCGCCTTCGGCGACAATCTCGCCCGTTTCCGGATCGACGATCACCGCCCCCACAGGCACCTCGCCTGTCGCAGCAGCCTCGCACGCCAGTTCCAGCGCGCGGTCCATCGGATCAGCAAGAATTGTCATGAAGATGAGATCGCCCTAGACGGGCCGGAAGTAAACCCGGAACAATACCGAATGCGCATCATTGCCGGACAGCACAAGGGGCGCGCGATTGCTGCGCCGAAGGGACAGGGCACGCGGCCGACGGCCGACCGGGCGCGCGAAAGCGTGTTCAACATGCTGGCCCATGCGCCCTGGGCGCCGGAGATCGAGGGTGCGCGCGTGATCGACCTGTTCGCAGGTTCCGGCGCGCTCGGCCTGGAAGCGGTCAGCCGGGGCGCAGCCTTTTGCCTGTTTGTGGAAACCGACCATTCAGCGCGCGGCGCGATCCGCGACAATATCGAGACGCTGGGTCTTTATGGGAACACGCGGATCCACCGGCGCTCCGCCACCGATCTGGGTGAGAAGCCGGCGGGCGTCGGCAGCCCGTTCACGCTCGCCTTCCTCGATCCGCCCTATCACAAGGACCTCGTCGCTCCGGCGCTGGCCGGCCTTATTGAGGGCAAATGGCTGGCCGACGACGCCATCGCGGTGGTCGAGACAGCCTCGGACGAACTGATCGCACCGGAAGGCTGGGAAACTCTGGATACGCGCGACTATGGCGCCGCGCGGGTGTGGTTTCTCAAACCAGCCTAGCCTTTCAGGAACTCCTCCCGAAGGTCGCAATTCGACGTCTTCGTCCCGACCAGGTCTGCATCGCCCGTCAGCCAGGCGTCCGCCGCGGCGCGCCCCATGTCACGCAGGCTGGTGAGGAAACGCCAGCTGGTGTCGAACTTGGTGTGCAGGCTGTGGTCCACGAGGTCGGCCCCGCCACGGATCGTGTGCACGTTCAGGCGGCGATATTTCTTCAGCATCGGCGCTTTCAGCATGCCGTCATCCAGCAGGCGCTGGACAAAGGCGATGGCGCGCAGCTCACCGATCAGGGCGGCATTGAAGCTGATCTCGTTGACGCGTTCCTGGATCTCGCCCGCCCGCTTTGGCACGCCGGGTCGCTCGATCGGGTTCAGCGTCACCAGCAGCACATCGGTCGGCGCGCCGGCATAGATCAGCGGGAAGATGCTGGGATTGCCCATATAGCCGCCATCCCAATAGGCATGGCCGTCGATCTCCACCGCCTGAAAAGTCTGCGGCAGGCAGGCCGAGGCGAGCACCGCATCAAGGGTGACCTCATCACCCGAAAACACTTTCACATGGCCAGATTCCACATCCGTCGCACTGAGGAACAGCTGCAGGCCGGAGGCGTGGACTGCCTCGAAGTCGATCACGCTCTCCACGGCATCCCGCAACGGGTTCAGTTTCAGCGGATTAAAGTCGTAGGGACTGGCCCAGCTCTGCAGCGCGGAGGCATATGCAAAGGCGGCCTGGCCGGGCACGCCGTAGGCCCGCGCGGGCCTGCCGCTGTGCGACACCGCCTGCCACAGCGCCTCCAGGGCCTGCCGCGCGCCGTCTAGCCCGCCTGCGCCATAACCTCCAGCAAAGGCCACCGCATTCATTGCCCCCGCAGAGGTCGCCGTGATGGCCTGGATATCGAAGCGATTCTCTTCCGCCAGCCGGTCGAGGACGCCCCATGTGTAGGCGCCGTGGGCACCACCGCCCTGCAAGGCAAGACTTAAAGGCATTTGCACCGGTTTCGCCATTCAAGCCTCCTGTTCGCGACTGTCCTGCGGTGCTAACCCGTGAATCGGGACACAACCAGTGGGGAGACCCGGTATGCCTGCTATTCCAGACGCGGATGCTCGCGGCGCCAGCACTGTGGTCATCGAACGCCTGGGGTCGAAAGGCGACGGCCAGGTGCGAATCGATGGCGCGTGGATTTCCGTGCCGCGCACCCTGGCCGGCGAGGAAGTACGCATCGCATTCGATGGTGACCAGGCGCGCCTGCTGGAGATCGTGACGCCTTCGCCGGACCGCATGATCCCGGTCTGTCCGCATTTCGACCGTTGCGGCAGCTGCAGCCTGCAGCACCTTTCCGACGGACCATACCGCACGTTCAAACAGTCTCTCGTGATCAATGCATTGAAGTCACGCGGACTGGAGCCTCATGTGGAAGACACCTGGGTCACGCCGCCCGGCACGCGCCGCCGCATGTCGCTGGCGGCCCGGCGGACGAAGGCAGGCGTGCAACTCGGTTTCCATTCGCGGCGCAGCCACGACATTGTCGATATCAGCACATGCCCGGTCGCCTCGCCCGAAATTACGCGAAAACTCAGTGCCCTGAAGGAGCTGGCAGCTCCGCTGGCACCGTTGAAGGGCGAGATGGTCCTGAAGGTCACCGCCATGCCCAACGGTCTGGACCTGCACGTTACGAACACCGCCACATTCGCCGCGCCGCATGATGTGATGATGGCCGGCGCTAAAGCGCTTGCCGCCGGCTTCCTGCGCGTCTCGATCGGTGACGACGTTCCGCTGCAGCAAGCGACGCCGGAAATCCAGGTCGGAAAGGCATTCCTCCGCCCCGCACCGGGCGGATTCCTGCAGGCGAGTCCCGAGGCGGAAGCCTTCATGGCCAGCCTCGTCCGCCAACACCTGAAATTCGCGCTGGAAGTCGCAGACCTTTTCTCCGGCTGCGGAACATTTTCCCTGCGTCTCGCCGAAGAGTCCCGCGTCCATGCCGCTGAAGGCGATGCGGCGGCGATCGAGGCGCTGGAAGCGTCCGCCCGCGCGGCCCCCGGCCTGAAGCCGGTCACGGCCGAAGTGCGAGACCTGTTTCGCAATCCCGTCCCGGCCGTCACTTTATCCCGTTTCCAGGGCATCGTGCTTAATCCGCCCCGGCACGGCGCAACCAAGCAGGTGTCGGAGATTGCCCATAGCGGCGTGCGGCGTGTCGCCTACGTTTCCTGTGATCCCGGTACGCTGGCGCGCGACCTGCGCGTACTGGTCGATGCAGGCTACCGGATCATGCTTGTGCAGCCGGTGGATCAGTTCCTCTGGTCGTCTCATGTCGAGACGGTGGTCCTGCTGGAACTAGGCGGCGCAGAATGACCGGATCGAAGCCCGTTCCCGCCGTCGGCACAGTTTGCTTTCGCGGCGAAGACGTCGCCCTGATCCGGCGGGGCACGAAGCCGATGGCCGGCAGCTGGTCGCTGCCCGGCGGCAAGATTGAGTTCGGTGAACGCGCCAGCGATGCTGCGCTGCGCGAACTGAAGGAGGAAACCGGCCTCACCGCCCGCCTGGTGGGCCTCGTGGACGTGGTGGACGGCATCTTCACCTCCCGCACCACCGGCGATGTGACCCGGCATTTCGTGCTGTTCGACTACGCCGCTGTCTGGGTTTCCGGTACGGTAATGGCGGGCGATGATGCTGCCCATGCCGAGTGGATCAGCCCGGCCCGGCTGGAAAACCTGGAAATCTGGGAAGAAACCCGCCGCATCATCGACGCGGCCCGCACCCTGGTCTCGGCAGATCAATCTGCCTCTTGACCGGCCCCCGCGTCACCTCTCTTGTGTGGCGCCAAACCAACGAACCAAAGTCTTTCAGGAGGAAGCCATGACCTACGCCCCATTCGACCTTTCAGGAAAGGTCTGCGTCGTAACCGGCGGCAACAAGGGCATCGGCCTCGGCATGGTTGAGGCACTGGCCGCTTCGAACGCCGATGTCGTCATCTGGGGCCGCAAGGAAGCCGACAATGACGCCGCCGTGAAAAAGGCCGACGCCCTCGGCACCGGCAAGGTGAAAGCCTGGAAGGTGGACGTGGGCGAGGAAGCCGAAGTCGTCAAAGCGATGAAGGAAGCCGAGGAAGAATTCGGTCGGATCGACACCTGCATCGCCAATGCCGGCGTCGGCCGCGGTGCCCCGAATTTCCACGAAATGACCCTGGAAACCTGGCGCTTCAACCAGCGGATCAACTCCGAAGGCGCCTTCCTCACCCTGCGCGAGGCAGCGAAGTCGATGGTGACCCGCGCGAAAGCTGGTGACCTCGGCGGCAGCCTGATCGGCACGGCGTCACTTGCGGCCCTGTCCGGCGCGGCGCGCAACCAGGCCTACGGCCACACCAAAGGCGGCCTGATCGCCATGATGAACGCCATCGCCACGGAATATGGCCGTTACCAGATCCGGGCGAATTCGATCCTGCCGGGCTGGATCGCGACCGATATGACGGAAGGGGCACAGGGTGCTGAAGCGTTCCAGACCAAGGTGATCTCCCGCGTGCCGATCCGTCGCTGGGGCGAGCCGGAAGATTTCGGCGGCATTGCTGTCTACCTGGCCTCTGACGCTTCGAAATTCCACTCAGGCGATACTCTGTTGGTCGACGGCGGCTACCAGAAGTTCTGATCCAGAAATTCCGGACACGAATCAAAAGGGCCGCTCCTGCTGGAGCGGCCCTTTCCAATTCCGGAGAATCTATTCCGCTTATTGCGGGTCTTCGTCCGTCATCTCTTCGGCAGTAGCGTCGGCTGCGTCCTCGACAGCTTCGGAAGCGTCGGCAGCGGCTTCTTCAGCTGCGTCCATGGCTTCACCAGCAGCTTCTTCTGCCGCATCGGCAGCGTCAGCAGCTGCATCGGCAGCTTCGTTAGCCGCATCAACGGCAGCATCAGCGGCGTCGGATGCCGATTCTTCGATGACTGTGGTTTCTTCAACAACCGGTGCATCTTCAGCCGGAGCTTCCGCCGGTGCGCAGGCTGCGAGAGCGAGGGCTGCAACGCCCAAAGTGATGATATTCTTCATGATCTTACCCCTGTTAATGGTCTTTCGACCGGACGGCGTCATAGCATCCGCCAAGCCAAACGGATAGCTCAATTCAAAAAGTTACCAGGCGCACCTTGCAACATCCTCAAACCAAGCCCCCTTTCCCAGAGCCCCCGGGAAAGGGCAGAAGTTGGGCAACCGGACCTGTTCCCGGGCAAGCCCGTCGGCCGGTTGCCGCGTCCTTCACGAAGTCGGCCCGGTATAAGGAGCCGGTCCATTTGGCCTCCGCATGTGACGCCGGACCGGCGATTCTGCCAGTCCATCACTTATCCTGACGGCAGAACGCGGCGGGAATGGGGCAGAGACACGGCAGGGGGGCGCCAGCTATTGCGTTGACGTTGCGACCGGGCCGTAAGCCTTGGGTCATAACTATTCAGAGAGGAAGCCCAAAATGGCCCTGAAAACCCGCCTGACAGAGATGTTGAACGTCCAGCACCCCATCATGCTCGCCGGCATGGGCGGCGTCTCCTATGCCGAAGTCTGCGCCGCCATGTGCAATGCAGGTGGCTACGGCGTGCTCGGCATGGCCGGCACCTCACCGGATTTCATCGCCGGACAGATGAAACGCGTGCGCGAACTGACCGACCGGCCGTTCGGCGTTGACCTGCTCGCCGCCAGCCCGGAAAGCCTCGAAGAATCGGTGGACGTCATCATCAATGGCGGGGCCGACTCCTTCGTTGCCGGCCTTGGCGTGCCATTGCCGATCATGGAACGTCTGAAAAAAGCCAATGTGAAAGTCATGGTGGTCGGCGGTGCGGTGAAGCACGCCATCAAGGCCGAACAGGCCGGCTGTGACGCGGTGATCCTGCAGGGCGGCGAAGGCGGCGGGCACACAGGCCTCGTCGGCACACTGCCGCTGGTGGCACAAGCCGTCGAAGCCGTGAAAATCCCGGTCATCGCGGCCGGTGGTATCTATGACGGACGCGGCCTGGCTGCCGCCCTCGCCCTCGGGGCGCAGGGCGTGTGGATGGGAACGCGCTTCATCGCCTCCGAGGAAGCCCATGCGGCCAACATGTACAAGGATGCCGTCGTCGGCGCTGGCGACACCGATACGACTCGTACGCGCTGCTATTCCGGCAAGCCGATGCGCTGTCGGACCAATGACTACATCAATGACTGGGAACGCCGCCCGCAGGATATCCAGCCCTTCCCGCACCAGGCGATCCATTCCACGCAGACCGGAGTCATCGGCGGCATTGGGGGCATCACGGACGAAGCCAAGCTCAACCCCGACAGTTCCTGCTTTGCCATGGGCCAGTCGGCCGGCGGCGTTCATGAGGTGAAACCCGTCGCCGCAATCGTCGCCGACATCATGCGGGACGCCGAAGCGTCCATCGACCGCATGGCCGGAATGAAGACGAAAGAAACAGCGTAAACGGATGATCCCGCCGCTCAGTCCTCGAAGGCCTTCCGGTCGACGAGGTTCCTGAGCGGCTCGCCGTTCAGGTAACGGTGGAGATTGTCCACGAACGTTCCATCCGCACGCAGGATCGTTCCATTCGTCTGGGAAGAATCGTGCGGCGTGATCATGATTTTCGGATGATGCCAGAGCGGGCTTTCCGCCGGCAGCGGCTCTACGCCTGTCACATCCAGCGCCGCGTACGCCGGACGGCCCTTGACCAGGGCATCGACCAGCGCATCTTCGTCCACCAGGGCGCCCCGGCCAAGATTCATGAACAGGGCATCGGGCTTCATTTTCGAGAAGAAATCCGCCCCGGCCATGCCTTCGGTCTCCGCCGTGTGCGGCACGCAAAGCAGCACGACATCCGCGTCCGGAAGCGCATCCGGCAACACGCTGGACGGCAGAATCTCCTCCGCCCCCGGCGCCGGTCCCGGCGAACGGCGCAAGCCCGTCACATGCCCGCCAAGCGCGGTCACCCGATTGCCCACCGCCTCACCAATTGACCCATAGCCAACGATCAGCCAGCGGCTGCCGGCAATCTCTCGCGACCGGACCCGCTTCCACTCCGCCGCGTCCTGCTGGGCCCGATGCTGCGGACCTTCTCTCAGGAAATCCAGCGCGGCCCAAAGGGCCCACTCGGCCATGGATTCGGCCTGTGTGTGATTGGTGGTGTATTGCTTGGACGCCTTGCCAATAGCTTTCAGCGCCGCATTGTCCACACCAGCGGCCGGAGACTGAAACCAGTCCAGCCGATCAGAGGCCATCACAGTCTGGACAAATGTCCTGGCAGCCGGGCCGAAGAAGCAATCCAGGCTGCCAAAGACAATCTCCGGTTCGACCTTGTCGGTCACCACCCGGCTACCGGCATGATAGAAGCGCCCTTCATCGGTCATAATGAGGACATCAAGTTTATGTTCTACATCCTTGAGCCGAGGCTGGATGCGGGCAAAAGTCTTTTCATGAACAAGGCACGTTTTCATATCGTCCTGCTTAGCGCCCTGATGGTCTGCGGCGCAAGCGCTGCGCAATCCAGCCTGCCGATGCGCGGACCGGACTATTTCCGCGATGCCTCGGATCTGGCCGGCGTGCTGGGCTCCGCCCACGCGATCCGGGTGCGCTGCAATGGCAGGGATGACCAGTACTGGCGGCAATACATGTCCGACATGCTGAGCTATGAGGCGCCGAATCGCGGCAATTTGCGCTCCAGCCTGGTGGCGCAGTTCAACGCGTCCTACCAGGATACCACCCGCGACTATCTGAAATGCGACAACCGCGCGGTGGAAGCCGAAGCGCGCTTTGCCCGCGAAGGCCAGGAAATTACCGCACGCATGGCGATGCACTATTTCCCGAAAAAGCCGGATTAGGCCCCAACCGGCCGGTCAGGCGATTATCATCAAATGGCTGCTGCAGGTCAGACAGTCCGTGCTGCCGAACCCTTCCAGCGCAACTTCCGCGCAGCCTGTTTCCAGCAGGGCCCGGGCGAGTTGGCACTCATCGCCATGCTCCACGATGAAAGCGGCAAGGCTGCTCGCCTCCAGGGTTAGCCGGTCAATGTGCCAGTGAACTTGCTTGTCGGCCCTGAAGTGGCGCCTGATGCGCGCCGCGAGACCGCCTGGTCCGTAGGCGTTGCCGGCGTAGGCATACATGCCCGGCGACAAGTGACCCGCCTTCTGCCGGCCTGCCCCGACCGGAAGCGCCTTGTCCAACAGCACCAGCAAGACGTAGGCGCCGTTTTTGCCTTCCAGCCCGCCCAATGCACCGGGAATGACCCAGTGTCCCTCGAGTGCGGCTGCATCAAGGATGCCCCGCGCGGCCTCGAAGGCTGTGGCGCCTTTCATCCCACCTTTTCCCCCGTCATCACGAATCGGGGTCCTGCACCGGCGCTTCGCGCGCGGTCGTCGGGATTGTAGAGCTTGCAGGTCTTCAGGCTGAGACAGCCGCAGCCAATGCAGCCGTCCAGCCGGTCGCGCAGCCGCTCCACCATGGCGATGTGATCGTCGAGGCGTTGGCGAAAGCGCTGACTGATACGCGTCCAGTCGGCCTTGGTGGGCGCCCGGTGCTCTGGCAATTGACCGAGGACATCCCGGATCTCCTCGATGGTCAGACCCATCTGCTGGGCGATCAGAATGAAGGACAAACGGCGTATGTCGGCGCGGGCAAACTCCCGCTGGCCGGAGGGCCGGCGGTCGGGCTTCACCAGACCGCGGGATTCGTAAAATCGGATCGCTGAAACCGAAAGCCCGGTGCGACGCGCAACATCTCCGATAGAGAGCCCCTGTTTCATAAGGAATTTTTCCTTCCCAAATATGCTTGACCTCAAGTTAGGTTGAGGAATTAGGGTCGTCAAATCAGAACGCAACAGATTGGAATAAAGGAAACCAGGAAATGAAACCCGCCCTGTTTGAACATGTAAATGTGACGGTCTCCGACCCGAAGAAAACCGCCGCCATGCTGGTGGACCTGTTCGGCTGGCATGTGCGCTGGGAAGGCCCGTCAAAATATGACGGCTACACTGTCCATGTCGGCACTGACGACGAATACATCGCCCTCTACGCCCTCCCGAAGCAGGACCGGCCGGAGCAGGAAAGCTATTACCGCACCGGCGCGGTGAACCATTTCGGCATTCTGGTGGACGATCTGGACGCCGCCGAACAACGGATCCTGAAGTCCGGCCTGAAAACGCACAGCCACCAGACCTATGATCCCGGCAGCCGATTCTACTTCCACGACCATGATGGCATCGAATGGGAGGTCGTCAGCTATGCTTGAGGGATTGATGCACAGCTACATTGAAGCCTTCAACGGAGGCTGGCAGCCTAGGGACTCTTATGTCCGTCCGGCGCGGGACTCGAAAAGCCGGCGAAGGTCGCTACTATCGCTCTCAAACATGAGAGGTAAGAGACATGAAGGCGCCCCGGATACTTGCAGCTGCGACGCTGGCGGTTGGACTTAGCGCATGCGCGACCTCGCCCCCTGACTCAGGCGAGGCGGAAAAAGAGATCGTCGTGACGGAAACCGTGACCGTGCAGGAGCAGACTCCGCCCGGTCCCGGTAACCGTATGCCCACAGGCCGCAGCATGGGTGTGCGCTCGGCGGTCGTCGCCCCGCACGCTGCCGCTGCAACCGCCCACCCGCTGGCCACGCAGACGGCGCTCGACGTCCTGAAGCGGGGCGGCTCCGCGGTTGATGCCGCCATCGCGGCGAATGCCATGTTGGGCCTGGTTGAGCCGACGGGGAATGGGATCGGCGGAGACCTGTTTGCCATCGTCTGGGACCCGGAAACGCAACAACTTTACGGCTATAACGGCTCCGGTCGCAGTCCGAAGGGGGCAACCCTTGAAGACATTCAGGCAAAGGCCGATGCCTTCATGAACGGTGAGGAGATCCCGCCGTTCGGCACGGCATCCGTGACTGTTCCGGGTACGGTGGATGGCTGGTTCGCACTGCATGACAAGTTCGGCAAGCTGCCGATTGCCGACGATTTGACCCCCGCAATTACCTATGCCCGCGAAGGCGCGCCGATCCCCGAAGTTATCTCCTATTATTGGAACTTCGGTCCCAAACGCTACAAACCAGCATTTGAAAGCGGCATGCTGGAGGAGTACGAGAACGCGAAGGAAACCTATTTTTCCCCGCCCCCGCACGAAGGCACGATTTTCCGCAATCCAGACTTGGCCGACACGCTGTCCAAAATTACAGAAGGCGGCCGCGATGCCTTCTACAAAGGCGAGCTGGCCGAGCGGATGGACGCCTACTTCAAGCGCATCGGCGGCTTCCTGCGTTATGAGGACTTTGCCAGCCATACAGGCGACTGGGTCGACCCGGTCTGCGCAACCTATCGCGCCGACTACAAGGTCTGCGAACTGCCGCCCAACACCCAGGGCATCGCCGCGCTCCAGATGTTGCAGATGCTCGAAAAATACGATCTGCGTTCAATGGGCTTTGGCTCGGCAGATTCCATCATGGCGCAGGTGGAAGCCAAGCGTCTGGCCTTTGCCGACCGTGCCAAAGGATATGCCGATCCCGAGTTTTCCGGGATCGACCCGGAAGTCTTCATCGCGGACGGGTATAATGCCCGGCGCGCCGGGCTTATCGACCTGTCCAAACCCATGCCGAATGTCAAAGCCGGTCTGGACTTCCCCGCCGCCGACAAGGCGCTGGAGGACGGCGACACGACCTACCTCACAGTTGCCGACGAAAACGGGATGATGGTATCGCTGATCCAGTCGAACTATCGTGGCATGGGCTCGGGCCTTGTCGCCGACGGAATGGGCTTCATGTTCCAGGATCGCGGACAGCTGTTCAGCCTCGACCCGGCCCATCCGAATGTCTGGGAGCCGGGCAAGCGCCCCTTCCATACGATCATTCCTGCATTTGCGTTCAAGAAGGACATGCCGGGCTGCCAGGTTCGGGCGGTCCCGATCGAACAGGCCTGCCCGTTCGAACCCTGGCTCAGCTTCGGCCTCATGGGTGGCGGCATGCAGCCGCAAGGCCATGTGCAAGTGATCCTGAACCTCGTCGATTTTGACATGGGCCTGCAGGAAGCCGGCGATGCCGCCAGATGGGAACATGTCGGCGGCTGCGAGCCCACCGACACCCTGGAAGACCCGGCCTGTGAAGCGGATACCGGCAAGGTGTTTCTGGAAAGCGGCATCCCCCCGGCAACCCGCGCCGAACTGGAAGCCCGTGGCGTGGACGTCGAATGCTGCGGAGCGAATGCCGGCGGCTATCAGGCCGTCATGCGTGACTTTGAAACGGGCGCCTACATCGCCGCCACGGAAATGCGCAAGGACGGCGTCGCCGACGGGTACTAACCGTCGAGCTTCAGGGTAATGCCCGCAATCGAGATGGACCTGCCTTCCACAGGCAGGTCCTTTTCCACTGCCCGGGCCATTACTTTGTCCGCATCCGGAATGTCGATACCAAATTCGGTCATCCGGTCGGCTGGCCCTTCAGTAAAATAGATGACAGAATCGGCCAGGAACAAACGCTGCCTGTCTGCAGTCAGGCCAAAGGTGAGCCCCCATTTCTGCGCCAACGCATCCGGATCGGGCGTCTCCAGAACTGCATGGGTAAATCGTCCGGGGGCAGATCTCTCGCGCCAGCCAGGCCCGCCCCAGCGCCAGCTGCCGGCCGGCCGTGGCTCATCCACCGAAACAATCGCACCGCCGATATCGGCCGGGTGCAGGTGGCTGGCAGAAATATCCGGCAGGTCGATACTCCACACGCGCCGGATACCCAGCCCGTCGACCCGCGCGCGCAAGGCCTCCATGTCGTCAGTCTGAAAGATCGCCATATAGCCACCCTCACCGCCCCGGTCGATGAAACGCCGGGCAGGCGCCTTGTCTTTGGTTGGCACGACAACTTCTAGGAACTGGTCGCCAATCGCGAACACGGCATTCACCAGGCCGAACTCGGCCACACCGGGGTCAGGGAACGGTTCCCCAAGGCTGAGGACGCTCTTCAATGTGTCCGCCGTATCGAGACTGTTAGCAGCAATCACAAGCTGGCGCAGGCGCGGTGGGCTCATGGATTTCCTCCGGATTTTTCTGTTCTGTTTCCGGGCAATCTAGCACAAATGCCGTAACGGCAGCGCAGAAAATCCGGGCGGGCCACAACGCAACGCTATTACACTCGAATTGACCTTGCCACGAAAGGATTCCACCTCAGGCATATGACCTGCGACCTGAACACCAACCTACCAGATAAAGCCCACGATCATGGGCATGATCATGAGCACGGGCACGGGCATGGGCACTCCCATGACCATGCAGACATGACGACCGCGGATTCGCGCCGGCGAGTCGCTATCGCGGCTGTCCTGACCGCCTCGTTCATGATGGCGGAAGTTACCGGCGGTCTTATTTCCGGCTCCCTGGCCCTGCTGGCCGATGCCGCACACATGCTGACCGATGCCGCGTCGCTCATCCTGGCATGGGTGGGATACAAGCTGGCGGAACGCCCCGCAGACCCAAGCCGTTCTTACGGGTTCGGGCGCATGAAAGTGCTCGCCGCCTTCACGAACGGCATCGCGCTCGTCGCCCTCTCCTGCTGGATTGTCTGGGAAGCGGTCCACCGCCTGCTGGACCCGGCCCCGGTTCTCGGCGGCATCATGTTGTGGGTCGCCGTCGGCGGCCTGGTCGTAAACGTGCTCGCCGCCTGGGTACTGCATGGCGGTGACCAGCATGACCTGAACCTGCAGGGCGCGCTGTGGCATGTTATCGGAGACCTGCTCGGCTCTGTCGCGGCCATCGCGGCGGCGATTATCATCCTCACCACGGGCTGGATCCCGGCGGATCCGATTCTCTCCGTTCTGGTGGCCCTGCTCGTGCTCGTCGCCGGTGTCCGGATCGCCCGTCAGTCCGGTCACATTCTGCTGGAGGGCACGCCCGAAGGCCTGTCGCCGGAAGACATCCGGAACGACCTTGAAGAGCATATCGCTCAGGTCTCGAACGTCGCACACATCCATGCCTGGGCCCTGACCGAATCGAAGCCACTGATCACGTTGGAAGTCACGGCCGTTCATGGCGCTTGCACCGAAACCCTGCGGCGCAAAGTGAAAGCCCGCCTCGCGGAACGGTTCGATATCTCCCATGCCACGGTGGAAGTAGTTTCGGAGCCCTGCTGAGTTTCCGGCGCCCGTCACATTGATATGAGCGGCCGGGGCCTTTAAGCCTCGATACACCCGCCTTATGTGCAAAAGCCGATTCCATCAGGCACATCCGGAGTACCGACATGGCTGAGACAAAACACGCTGAAATCCTGATCCTCGGCTCCGGCCCCGCAGGCTGGACAGCCGCCGTTTATGGCGCCCGCGCCTTGCGCGATGTGCTGGTGGTGACCGGTATACAGCCCGGCGGCCAGCTGACCATCACCACGGAAGTGGAAAACTATCCCGGCTTTACCGAGATCCAGGGCCCGGACCTGATGGTGAAGATGCAGGAACACGCCGAAGCCATGGGCGCGAAGGTCGAGAACGACCACATCGCCGAAGTCGACTTCGACAGCCGCCCGTTCAAGGCGATCGGCGAAAGCGGCACCGTCTACACCGCCGATTCGGTCGTGATCAGCACCGGCGCCCAAGCCAAATGGCTGGGCATTCCGACGGAAGAGAAGTTCAAGGGCTTTGGCGTCTCCGCCTGTGCCACCTGTGACGGCTTCTTCTATCGCGGCCGTGACGTCCTGGTCGTTGGCGGTGGCAACACCGCTGTGGAAGAAGCGCTGTTCCTGACGAACTTCGCCTCCAAAGTCACCGTCGTACATCGCCGCGACAGCTTCCGCGCCGAGAAGATCCTGCAGGAACGCCTATTGAAGAATCCGAAAGTCGAAGTGATCTGGGATCACGTGCTGGAAGAAGTCGTCGGGGATGAAAATCCGCTCGGCGTGACCGGTGCGAAGATCAAGAGTGTAACGACCGGCGAAGAAAAGCTCATCCCCGTCCATGGCGTCTTCATCGCCATCGGCCACGCGCCTTCGACAGAGCTGTTCAAAGGCAAGCTGGCCATGAAGGACAATGGCTATCTCATCACAAAGCCCGGCACGCCCCAGACCGAAATCCCCGGCGTGTTCGCCGCCGGCGACGTCACCGACGAGACCTATCGCCAGGCCGTAACAGCAGCGGGCATGGGCTGCATGGCCGCGCTGGACGCAGAACGCTTCCTCTCCGAGCAGGAAGCCGCCGCAGAAACCGTTGCGGCGGAATAGGCCTTGGCCCACTCCTGAATTCCAGCAGGCAGGGCCGCCGGTCCTGCCTGTTCTCATTCTGGGCCCACCGTCGCGCACGTTTACGCAGAGGAATCCAGGACCTGAACGCATCATCGCACCGAATGGGAGGATGCTTGGCGCACTTTCGCTGCAGTCATTGGGATGCAGCGATGCAATGAGGTGCAGATCGCCCGCTTGCAGGCTGGCCCGCCCGCGTGTATGAGGCCCCTTCGTTTCAGCGAACGGTTCGGTAGCTCAGCTGGTTAGAGCGCGCGACTCATAATCGCGAGGTCGGGAGTTCAAGTCTCCCCCGAACCACCACTTTCCAATTTTGGCATTGATTCCATTTAATTTTCTGACTGCAATTGCCCGACCACAGATGGGAAGGCACTTTTTTCGTCGTGCAGCCCAAACACCGTTGATGAAAGTCGCTGCGGTCCTGCACCTTTTGCGCAGATGAAAGAAAACCCGGTATCGCTTTGGCAGTTAAAATCTGTAAAGCGGTGCCATGACCACGACTCAGGCTGATTTTCTGCGTGCCTTGCAAACGGCAATTGATTCCAAGACCAAACCCGTCGGTGCGCTCGGCAGGATTGAACAGCTCGCGGCTCGGATCGCGCGCATCCAACACGCCCTCAAGCCGGTCGCAGAGACGTGTCGCCTGACGATATTTGCCGGCGACCACGGCATGGCTTGCCACGGAGTCTCGGCCTATCCTCAGGACGTCACGCGTCAGATGGTCCTGAACTTCCTGTCCGGCGGCGCCGCAGCAAATGTGTTTGCGCGGACACTTGAAGTCGATGTTCAGGTGATCGATTGCGGTGTGGCAGGCGAGCCGATCAGAGACCCGGCCTTACGCTCCTGCCGCATCGCCGCAGGAACGGAGAATGCAATTGATCGGCCGGCAATGGATGCAGATCAATGCCAGGCGGCGCTTTACAACGGCCGGACGGTCGGCACGGAAGGCGATCATCACGCCGCCTGTTTCGGTGAAATGGGCATCGGGAATACGTCGTCAGCGAGCTTGATTGCCGCCAAGCTACTCGGAGCGCCTGTTGGCGACCTGGTCGGACGCGGAACGGGGCTGGAGCCAGACGGCATGGCGCGCAAACGGGCGTTGCTGGAAAACGCAGCAATGCGGACCCCCGACAGACTCACCGCCGCCGATGCGCTGACTGAATATGGCGGGTTTGAAATCGCGACCATGGCCGGCGCCATGACCGGCGCGGCTGAGGCGGGCAAGATCGTCATCGTCGATGGCTTCATCGCGACCGTCGCCGCTCTGTGTGCGCGCGATCTCTCGCCGGGCTGTGAGCAAAACTTCGTCTACGCACACCGTTCCGCTGAAGCGGGTCATACGAAGGTACTTGAGGCCCTCGGTGCAGAACCTTTGCTCGACCTGGACATGCGGCTGGGAGAAGGCACCGGCGCCCTACTCGCCTGGCCATTGGTGAAGGCAGCAGCAGCCATGCTTCGCGAGATGGCAAGTTTCGACAGCGCGGGGGTCAGCGGCCCCGCATGAAGAGCGAAATCATAAAATTACTGCTGGCCATTCAATTCCTGACGCGGATCCCGCTGCCCGGCCAGGTTGGGTATACGCCAGAGCGTTTTGAAGCTTCGCCTGCCTATTACCCTCTGGTGGGTTTGATCATTGGTGGCGTGTGCGCAGGTGTCTATTGGCTGGCCGCACTGATCTTTCCTGCGGTCATCGCTGTGCTGCTCACACTTGGCGCAGGTTTATTGCTGACGGGCGCGTTCCATGAGGACGGGCTGGCCGACACGTTCGACGGGATCGGCGGCGGGATCACGCCCGAGAAATCTCTCGCAATCATGAAGGACAGCCGGATCGGCACCTACGGCACCGCAGCTCTGATTATTGTCCTTCTGCTGAAGGCAGCGGCGCTGAGCTCGATGTCTAGCATACTGGTCATTGGTGCCTTGCTTGCCGGGCATGGCTTGTCACGTCTGTCGGCCGTTCTGGTCATCATGACCAGCCGCTATGTGCGCACCGACGGCACCGGAAAGCCCGTCGCGAAAGGACTGACCGCAAAAGGGCTGGCTACCGTTTGCCTGACGGGGCTCGGAATAATTCTTGTCTGGCAACTCTTCCTGCCAATCTCCACGATGGGTTATGGATTGATCGGGCTCGCCATTAGCCATGTTTGCATGCGCCTGTTTTTCGAGCCCAAGCTTGGCGGATATACAGGCGATACGCTCGGCGCTGTCCAGCAGGCCAGCGAGACGGGCTTCTATCTCGGATTACTTGCATGGCTGTAATACTGTTACGTCATACGCAGCCCGCCGTTGCACCTGGTATATGCTACGGTATGACCGACCTCCCGCTCACCGCGAGTTTCGCCGATGAGTATGATGCACTCATCAAGACCCTCCCGGAATTCAAGCGAATCGTCACCAGCCCATTGACCCGTTGCCGCCATCTGGCCGAACGAATCGCAGCCAACCTGAATTGTCCGCTGACAGAGGATCATCGCTTTCGGGAAATGGATTTCGGGCGCTGGGAGAGTCAGGCATGGGACACCATTCCCCGGGCTGAAATCGATGCCTGGGCGGCGGACTTTCTCAATGCCCGGCCTCATGGCGGAGAGAGCGTCGCGATGCTGCGCGCGCGTGTTGGTACAGCGCTCTCTGACCTGAAACAACTTGACGGAGACAGCCTGGTTGTCACTCATGCCGGCGTCATCAAGGTCGCGCTGGCGAAGGATGACACGGCTGAAAGCCATGAAACGTCCATCGGCTTTGGCCGCTATGTGACGCTGGATCAGTAGAAAGGACACGGCAATGACCACCCCGCAATCCCACACCGAAAAGATGAAAGCGCTGCAGACTGAGCAGAAGAAGAAAACCTCTGAAGCACGCGATCCCGGCCGGGGACTCGTGCTTGTCCACACCGGCAATGGCAAGGGCAAATCGAGTTCGGCGTTCGGTGTAATCATCCGCGCGCTGGGGTGGGGTCATAAGGTTGGTATCGTTCAATTCATCAAAGGCAAATGGGTCACAGGCGAACGCCAGTTCTTCACGAAATTCTCCGACCAGGTCGACTGGCATACGATGGGCGAGGGTTTCACATGGGACACGCAGGATCGCGCCCGCGATATTGCCGCAGCGGAATCGGCATTCAATCGTGCGCGTGAAATGATGGAAAGCGGAGAGTACGACCTTGTCGTTCTCGACGAAATCAATATCGCGTTGCGCTACGACTACCTGGACATTCAAACCGTCATCGACGCACTGAAAGCCCGGTCGGAGCGGACGAGTGTTATTCTGACAGGCCGCGATGCGAAACCGGAACTTTGCGAATACGCTGATCTCGTCAGCGAAATGACTGAGGTGAAACACCCCTTCAAAGCCGGCATCAAGGCGCAGCGCGGAATTGATTTCTAACCGCTGCCTTCGCGTCACCCGGCGCAACGCCTATTGACAGGCTTTCGCAACTGCAACAACTAACGCTCCAGATGGTGCCCTTCACAAGGGCCTCGAGGGAAGCCGGTGTGAATCCGGCGCTGTACCCGCAACTGTCAGCCAGGAGCTGATGGCCATTAAGCCACTGGACCCTTCGGGGTCTGGGAAGGCGGCCTGAAGCATTGATCGGTGAGCCAGGAGACCTGCCATCGCGTCGTTCGTCCGGAGGCCGGGAATAGTTCTCAGCGGGCGGGAAGGCTGATGCCTCTCCTTTTGTAACGACATTCGAAAATCGGCCTGGCCGCCCGCATGGTTCGCACCGTGTGGCCAGCATTTGTCGTTATTGGCACCTGTCTTTCGGGCGGCGGGGTGCTCGTTAGGGGAATACCCATGTCGTATAAAACGACTCTGCTCGGCGCAGTTACACTCTGCTTCGCCATGCCAGGCATCGCGCAGAACTCAAATATTGAAGAAAGCAGACTCGAAGCGATTACCGTTGAAGGTTCACGCCTCGATCAGACCCAAACCGAAATCGGTTCCAGTGTCAGCATCATCACAGCGGAAGATCTCAAAAAGCTCGACTTCGATTTTGCCCTGGATGCAGTTGCCTCCGCCCCCGGCGTTACCATCAACCAGAATGGCAGTTATGGCGGCGCAGCGAGCGTGCGGATTCGCGGCGCCTCATCCGGCCAGACCCTGGTCCTGATCGACGGCGTACCAGTTGGAGATCCATCGACCACGGACGGCAGCTTCAACTTCGCTTATCTCGACACATCCGACATCGAGCGGATCGAGGTGCTCAAAGGTCCGCAATCGACTCTCTGGGGCTCAGATGCTATCGGCGGTGTGGTCTCCATCACCACAAAGCAACCTGAAGAAAAGCTTGGAGGCAGTGCATATGCAGAATATGGCTCCTTCAACACCCTGCGCGGCGGCGCCTCCATCGGCAATGCGAACGAGACCGGCGATTTCCGTCTGTCAGCCAGCGGCATCTCCACGGATGGTATCTCCAAGGCCGATGAAGCCAACGGGAATGGCGAGGAGGACGGGTATGATTCAACGACACTCTCCGCCAAAGGCGGGCTGAATCTACCGGCCGAGGCACGATTGGAAGCCACCCTGCTTTGGAACGACGCAGAGTCTGAATATGATAGCTATTCCGGCGGTGCACAGGGCAGCGTAGCTGACGGTGACGAACGTACCCAGAATGAGACCCTCTCGGGTAACGTCTCGCTGAAGGTGCCACTATTCGACGATCGCTTCGAGAATCTCCTGATGGTCGGTTATTCCGACATCACCCGCGAGAACTTCACGAATGGGACACAAAGCTATTTCGCCGAAGGCGACCGCCAGATCTATCGTTATCAGGGCACGTTCACCGTCAACGATATGAACAAGCTGGCCTTCGGCGCAGAGCGGGAAGAAACAACCGCGAATGATGCAGAATCGTCCATAGACGGTCTGTTCGGTCTCTATGAGTTCAAGCCTGTCGAAAAACTGACTCTGACGGGCGGCGTTCGTGTTGATGATCACGACACATTCGGCTCGGAAACGACCGGTCGTGTGGCGGCCGCCTACAATCCGGTCGAACAACTCGTCGTGCGGGCCAGCTGGGGACAAGGCTTCAAGGCCCCGAGCATCTTCCAGTCGACTTACATCTGCACATTCTGTGGTCTGACTGAACCGAATGCGGATCTTAAGCCGGAAAGCTCAGAAGCTTTCGATATCGGTGCAGACTGGACCTCCGAGGACGGCCGGGCGAAAGCAGGGATCACCTATTTCGACCAGGACACGGAGAACATGATCGATTTCTCCTATACGGCTGGCTACGACAATATCGCGAAAGTGAAATCGCAGGGTGTTGAACTCTACGGCTCCTACCAGCTCACAGACTGGCTCGGCGTCGCAGCGAACTATGCCTATATCGACGCAGAAGACGGTGACGGCAACGAGCTGGCCCGTCTGCCGGAAAACTCTGGCGATGTGACCATGTCATATGATCCGGAAGGGCCGTTCTCGGGCGCCGTCCTCGTTCGATTCAATGGAGACGAAGCCAATACAGACGGCACGACGCTGAACAGCTGGACGCGTGTCGACCTGACGGGTAGCTATGACCTGACCGACAGTGTCGAACTCTATGGCCGTATCGAAAACCTGTTCGATGAAGAGTACCAACAGATTCTCGGCTATGGAACGCCGGGTCTGTCAGGCTCCGTCGGAATCAGGCTGCGCTACTAGGAACGGCCATGTCGAGACTGACGATCTTCTGTTTCCTCCTCGTCATCGGGCTTTCTGGCTGCGGCAATCCTCCCATGCCGCTCAAGTCAGAGACCGCCCGCCCGATGCGGATCGTCAGTCTCGACTACTGCGCTGACCAATATGTCCTGAAATTTGCCGATCGTGATCAGATCCTTGCCATCTCTCCCGATGCCGTGAAGGATTTTTCCTATATGCGGGACGAAGCGGTTGGCGTGCCGACGGTTCGTCCTGTTGCGGAAGATGTGCTCATCCTGAAACCCGACCTTGTCGTACGGGCCTATGGCGGCGGACCGAACGCCGAAGCATTTTTCAAGCGTGCCGGCATCCCCGTGCTCACGGTCGGCTGGACGTCCAATGTCGACGGTGAAGAGGTCGGTTCAATTCCAAGCCTTATCCAACAAATGGCCGATGGCCTTGGGCAAAGCGAAAAGGGCCGCCAGCTGATATCGGAATTCCGGGAGCGTCTTGCCAGGGTCCACAAGCGGGCGGACGGCAAGACCGCGCTCTACATGACGCCCGCCGGCGCCACCACGGGCCCTGGCTCCATGGTCCATGAAATGCTCATCGCCGCGGGTTTCGAAAACTTCGAGGACACACCGGGCTGGCGATCCATACCACTGGAACGCTTCGCCTATGAGCAGCCGGATGTCGTCGCAGCGGCATTTTTTAGGCAGAAAACCAACCATCCCGATTCCTGGAGTCCCATGAATCATCCAGTTGCGAAACGCCAGATGCAGGACCAGACAGTTGTCCCCCTCGAGGGCGCGTGGACAGCCTGCGGCGGCTGGTTCATCATCGACGCTATCGAAGCGCTGGCGAAAGGCGGTGACTCATGAGCGGCCGTCTGTTGGTACCAGGCCTGATTGCCGCTTCGGTGCTGGCGATCTTTGTCGCCTGCCTGCTCGGATCGACTCCCTTGCCGGCCGACCGCGTCCTTGCAGCATTCTTCGGGGGCGCCGATGCCGGTGACCGTCTCGTCATCTGGCAGATCCGCCTGCCGCGCGCGGTCGCGGCATTCGTCAGCGGCGCCGCGCTGGGTATCAGTGGAGCCGCCTTGCAGGGACTGCTCAGAAACCCGCTTGCGGAGCCTGGTGTGCTTGGGGTGTCGGCATCGGCATCTCTGTTCGCAACGTTTTCGCTCTATTATGGGCTGGCCGCGATTTCCCCCTGGGTACTGCCCATCTCGGCAATTGCCGGGGCTCTCGCCGCGACGGCGCTCATTGCACTCGCCGCCATCCGCACCCGGTCCGTCGTCACACTGATCCTGATCGGTGTGGGTTTGTCGAGTTTTTCCGGCGCAGCCATGAGCCTGCTGATGAATCTTGCACCCAACCCGTTCTCCCTGTCTGACATGATCAACTGGATGCTTGGCTCGGTTGCCAATCGCAGCTTTGAAGAGGTGGGACTGGCAGCGCCTTTCCTTATTATCGGCGCCGCAATTCTGCTGTCGTCCCGGCGGGGCCTCTCGGCCCTGACACTGGGCGAGGAGGCGGCGAGCGGCGTCGGGCTCAATCTGCAAAGCCAGCGTATTCTCACCGTGCTCGGTGCAGGTCTGGCAACAGGCGGATCAGTCGCCCTTGCAGGCGCCATCGGCTTCGTCGGCATCGTCGCGCCGCACATTATCCGGCCGTTCGTCAGGCACGACCCGGCCCGCTCTCTTATACCGTCCGCCCTGCTTGCCGGGCTGATCCTGGTGATCGCAGACATTGGTGTCCGCATCCTGCCAACATCGAACGAACTCAAACTCGGAGTCGTCGCAGCACTGATCGGCGCGCCGGCCTTCGTCTGGATCGCGATTCAGAGGCGTGCGATCAATGGCTGAACTCCTAACACAAGATCTCTGCGTAACGGCCGACGCCGCCTTGCTTGTTCGCGACGCGAATTTGCGCCTGGTGCCGGGGGAACTGGTTGCACTGCTCGGTCCGAACGGCGCAGGCAAGACCAGCCTGTTGCGGGCGGCGCTGGGCCTCGAGAAGCGATCCGCTGGCCTGGCTACGCTTGATGGGATGGACAGTGAAAAACTCTCCCCCATGCAACGGGCGCGGCGCGTGGCCTATCTCCCGCAGCAGCGCCCATTGGCCTGGCCGAATACCGTTCGTGATGTCGTTGCCCTCGGACGATTTGCCTATGGTGCGGCCCCCAGCAAGCTCAGCCTGAAAGACGCAGAAGCCGTCGACACAGCCATCGAGCGCTGTGGCCTGACTGACCTGGGCAACCGGAACACCGATACGCTATCGGGCGGAGAGCTTGCCCGTGTCCACTGCGCCCGTGCCTTTGCTGCCGAGGCCCCATTGCTCGTCGCGGATGAGCCCGTCGCTGCACTCGACCCACGCCATCAGTTTAGTACAATGGATATTGTCCGCCAGTTCGTCGAAGGAGGCGGCGGCGCGCTCGTTGTGTTGCACGACATTACATTGGCTGCGCGCTATGCGACGCGGATGGTCTGGATGAAACAGTCGCGGATTGTAGCGGATGGTCCACCGGAACAAACACTCACGCCTGAACGCCTTGCAGACATCTACGGAGTGCGAGCGCGGGTGGACGGCCGAACGGTAGAGATCGAAGGCACTCTATGACGGCAAAAGCTCTGATGCTGCAGGGAACGGGGTCCGACGTCGGGAAGTCCGTACTCACGGCCGCGCTCTGCCGGATCGCCAGACGGCGTGGCCTGAGTGTCGCCCCCTTCAAGCCCCAGAATATGTCGAACAATGCCGCCGCCTGTCCTGACGGCGGAGAAATCGGCCGCGCACAGGCGCTTCAGGCCCTGGCCTGCGGGCTGGCACCACACACGGATTTTAATCCCGTCCTTCTCAAGCCCGAAACCGACCGGCGTGCGCAACTGGTCGTACAGGGAAAGGCGGTCACGGCCATGGACGCTGCCCACTACATGGCGCATCGCGGCGAGCTCATGGACAAGGTAATCGAGAGCTTCAGCCGCCTGACAGCTTCCCACGACCTCGTCATCGTGGAAGGCGCCGGCAGTCCCTCGGAAATCAATCTCCGCGACCGGGATATCGCCAATATGGGATTTGCCCGCCGGGCGGGTGTCCCCGTCTGCCTGATCGGCGATATCGACCGGGGCGGCGTGATCGCCAGCCTCGTCGGCACGCAGTCCGTGCTCGATCCAGAGGATCAGGCCATGATCACCGGCTTTCTTATCAACAAGTTCCGAGGCGATCCGGCGCTGTTCGAAGATGGCATCAGGGCGATTGAACAGCGCACGGGATGGCCTTGCCATGGCGTCATTCCATGGTTGCCGGTGAGCGCTGAACTGCCCGCCGAAGATGCCGTTGTCCTGTCGAGACCGGACCGCTCAACCGGCGGTGCACTGAAGATTTCGGCGCCGATGCTGTCACGCATGGCAAATTTTGACGATGCCGATCCGTTGAAACACGAGCCCGGTGTGGACTTCCGCTGGATTCCACCGGGCCAGCATATTCCCCGCGATACGGATGTCATCATTCTGTTCGGCACCAAGTCCACCCTTGGCGATCTCGCCTTTCTCCGCCAGCAGGGCTGGGATCATGACATCATTGCGCATGCACGATCAGGTGGACGTGTACTTGGCATTTGCGGGGGCTATCAGATGCTTGGAAGACGCGTCGTCGATCCAGTGGGAGTAGATGGTGTCCCCGGAGAGGCGCAGGGCCTGGGTCTGCTCAACGTCGAAACACTGATGCAGGCGGACAAGAAAGTCGCGCCCGTATCCGGCGACTGCGCGATAAGCACCATGACCGTGTTGGGATACGAAATTCATACCGGGCGGACGACCGGTGAGGATACGGTCCGCCCCATGTTCAACTTCGACAGTGAACCTGACGGCGCCCGAAGCGCCGATGGCAAAATCGAAGGAACCTACCTGCATGGCGCCTTCGCAAATGATGCTTTTAGAAGCGCCTGGCTCACCCGAGCTGGCGGGACAGCCGACACCCATGCCATTTACAGCAACACTGTCGAGCGGGCCCTCGACAGACTGGCGGACGGCGTTGAAGCGAAGGTAAACATCGACGCGCTGCTGGAAAGTGCACAGCCGCCCGGCTGGCAGCCCGCGCGCAGATGAGCCCTGCCGCACTGATGCTGGCGGCTTGGGCAATTGAAATTGCATTCGGCTGGCCAAACTGGCTTTTCAGACTAATCCGGCACCCGGTGGTCTGGTTTGGCATCCTGGTCCGGTGGTTGGTGACGACCTTCAATCAGGACGGTTGGGCGCATACCACTCGCTACATCGCTGGAATGGTCGCCAGCCTGTTCGCCATTTCACTCGCAACCGCATTGGCATGGCTTATCGCTGAAAGACTTCCGGACACGCCCGAAGGTATCCTTCTTGAGGCCCTTATTGCTTCCACACTGATTGCCTCACGCAGCCTCTACAAACATGTCGCTGACGTCGCACGTCCGCTTGCATGCGGAGACATCAATGCCGCCCGGCAGTCTGTCTCCCTGATTGTCGGAAGAGATCCCGCACAGCTGGACGAAGCCGGGATAGCGCGTGCTTCAATCGAGAGCCTTGCTGAGAACACGTCCGACGGCGTCATCGCACCACTCTTCTGGGGCACGCTTCTCGGCCTGCCAGGCCTCGCCGCCTACAAGGCCATCAACACACTGGATTCCATGATCGGCCATCGGGATGCACGCTATGCCGCATTTGGTGGATTTGCGGCCCGGCTGGACGATGTCGCAAACCTGATCCCGGCCCGCCTCACCGGCCTCGCCGTCGCTTGCGCCTCAACACGCCTTTCCGTTTTTGGCATAATGGTACGGGATGCGGGCCGACACCGTTCGCCCAATGCCGGCTGGCCGGAGGCCGCGATGGCCGCAGCGCTTGGCATACGTCTCTCCGGTCCGCGGATCTATGGCAAGCAGCAAACAGACGATCCCTGGCTCAATCCGGAAGCACCAGACCCTTCCGGGCAGGACATTCGCCGGGCGCTGCGCCTATACCTCAAAGCGATGACGATATGCGCCCTGCTATTGTTCGTCATAGTTCTGCTGCAGGTGACAGTATGACTCTGAACCTCCTCCATGGCGGCGCACGGGACCGGATGCGCGAAGCGTTTCCGGATGCACTCGCCCCCTGGGTCGACCTTTCGACCGGGATCAATCCCTGGCCGTACCCTGTGGGCGGAATTCCGGAAGCAGCGTATCATCACTTGCCGACGCAGGCCGCCTATGAGCGATGCCGTACGGCGATGTCCCAGGCCTTCGGCGCGCCCCTCGAAAGCTTGCTGCTATCTCCAGGAAGCGAGTTGCTCATTCGTCTGTTGCCGGGCGTCATCTCGCCTGAGCGCGTGGCGATCCTGTCACCGACCTATGGCGATCATGCCCGCGCGTGGAAGTCCGCTGGCTGTGAAATTGTTGAAACGGACGCGCCTCTGGACATGGCAAGCACAGCGGACGCCGTCGTCCTGTGCAATCCAAACAATCCCGACGGCCGGCGTTTTGATCCGGACAGGCTCATGACGGCGGCGGAGAAGCTCACCACTCGCGGCGGTTGGCTGATTGTCGATGAAGCGTATACTGATCTTTATCCGGAGCTGAGTGTCGCGGCTCATGGCGGCCGGAACAATCTGATCATTCTACGCTCCTTCGGGAAGTTCTTCGGCCTTGCGGGCGTCCGCCTCGGCGCGCTGATCGCGCCACCTTCAATACTCACCGCGCTGTCAGAACAGCTCGGGGTGTGGCCCGTATCCGGGCCGGCGCTAATGATCGGGGCACGCGCCTATCATGATCGGTCCTGGCAGGAAAAAACGCGCGTCAGGCTCAAGGAGGCACGCGCACATCTGGATGATACACTGAGAGCTGCGGGCCTTCGCGTCGTCGGAGGGTGCGATCTTTTCCGAGTTGTGCGAACCCAAGATGCTGCGTCGCTTTGGCGGCGGCTGGCACAAAAGGGCATCTACGTTCGCCGGTTTGACTGGTCAGATCACATGCTTCGCATCGGTCTGCCAGCAGATCCGGAAAGCGAACAGCGTCTCGCAGGCGCCCTTACCCCTTGAGCCGGATGGGGAGGCCCGCCGCAACAAACTCGACAACATCGCTCGCTTCAGCCACTCGCTGGTTCAGTCGTCCCTGTGCATCACGGAACCGACGGCCGAGCGGTGTTTCAGGCACCAGCCCTAATCCAACTTCATTCGAGACAAGTATGACGTCCTGATCCAGCCGCTGAAGGCACTCGCAAAGCCTGGCGGTTTCCGTCTCCACATCGCGTTCCTGATGCATCAGGTTGGACAGCCACAGTGTGAGGCAGTCGACAAGAATGACCTTATCCTCTCCGGATAGAGTCTCCATCGCCCCGACAAGATCGAGCGGTGCCTCGACCGTTTGCCAGCCCTGCCCCCGATCCGCCTGATGGCGGGCAATCCTGTCGCGCATTTCCGCATCAAGCGGTTCGGCTGTCGCGATATAGACGCGCCGTTCCTGGTACGTTTCCGCCAGCCGCTGCGCCCGCGTACTCTTGCCCGACCGGGCGCCTCCAAGAACCAGATTTATCGTCATACACGCATCCAGTCGGTCCAAATATCTTGAGCCCAAATGAGCTCGGCATCTGAAATGCCCGGATTAATTCCTCGAACGATCATTCTCCCGGTCACTATTCCTGACTCTCACCGACTTTCCCCATGGACCACAGCACGGCGATCCAGCCGGCTTTGACGCGTGGCAGGGCCAGCATGACAGCGCCCGTGACGGCGAGTGCGGCGCCCGGCAGGGTGATCCAGAACGGCAGATCCGACATGGACACAAAAAACGTGATGGCCACCAGAAGTGGCGCCAGCATCAGCACGGTGAGCCATGCAGGCCCGTCTTCGGAAGGAACCTGCCCCAACGGCGCGCCACAGCATGCACATGTGTCCACCGGCTTCAGGTATGCCCTGTAAAGCGCGCCCTGCCCGCAGGCGGGGCATTTCAGGGCCAGTCCGCGGATGAGCGCGGTGCGGGCAGAAGAGGTGGCAATCTCGGGCATGAGCAATTTTCCGAGACTATCGGGTGTCACCATGCAAGGTCCACCCGGGAGGCGATGGGCCGCAGGCAGTGGTCTCTCTGATATGGAGAGGCCGTTCAGTGCGCCTCGCCTATCCTCCCGCCGGTATATGACTTTTCCTCCGGGGTGGTTTGTTCCTGTCCGGATAATTTTCGCCATGCCTTCCAGATGACGAGCTGGCTGCCCCGTACGAAGCCCGCAAACCGGAAGTACAAGCGCAGGAAGCCCATGGCCTTGCGGATATCCCCTTCAGACAAGGCAACTTTTGCCAAATAAGGCAGCAAGGCTGCGATATCGCCGACAGCTTTGTGCTGTTCTGAAAGGCCCGAGAACGCATCACGCAGATCGTCCAGGATTTCAGGCGCTTCCAGAAGCTCGTCGAGACCGTACCGGCAGCCCAGCATCCGGCCCAGGATCAACTGGTCCCTATCGCTGAGCGGCGCCTTCGGCGCTTCTTTCACGCCTTCGCGCACGGCCTCAAGCGCCATTGGCCAGAGCTTCTTGCGGGCGGCAATCGTGGCTTTCTGGAACAGGGCCTGGCGCCGTTCCCTCGCATCCCGCAATTCTGCGCCCGGCCGCCCGGCCAATTCGTCCAGGGAAACACGCGGCAACAGGTTGCGCAGGAGTTCCGTGTCCGCCTGGCTCCAGCGGGCATTCCGGGATTCAGCGGCGTAGCGGATTTCGGCCGGCCCCCGTGGCCCGTCATGCTGGCGCTGCAACAGGGTCACACCGTCCACGCGCGTGGCGGACCACCGGCGGGCGAGAAGCAGCAAAACCGCGTAATCCTCTGAGATCACGTTTTTCTCAGGAAGCGGAAAGATCTCGTTATAGCAGGACCGGCGCACCAGAAGGCAGGGTTGCCCCGTAATGTAACAATCTTCCATGATCCGGACGAAAAACGACCTGCCATCTTCCGGCGGATAGGGGTGGGTCATTTCGTAATATATTTCACCGGTGACGTCGTCTTCCCGGAACTTCTGCAATGCGCCGTAAGTGATGGCGGTCGACGGATCGGCAATGAAGGGGGCCACCAGCCGTTCCAGAGCGTCCCGCGGCGCCAGGTCGTCATCATCCATGATCCAGACGAGATCCCCTTCGACACCCTTCAGGCCGGTATTGATGGCGGCGTTCTTTCCCCCGTTTTCCTGACGAACATACCGGACCCGGTCAGCAAAACCGGCCACGACCGCCTCGGTATTGTCGGTCGACCCATCGTCAACGACGAGAATTTCCGAAATCGGATACGTCTGCTCAAACAGAGACATGATGCTGGCGGCGATCAGGTGTGCACGATTGAACGTCGGAAGAATGACGGACACGCTGGGCGCGGGCGTAGAGTTGGACTTCGTCAAGACGGGTCCCTTCCAGTAAATGAGCTCCTGTTCGACTGAGCAAGAAAGATGCCGTCACGAAGATACGGCCGACCGGCACAGAATTCGCAAAGAATTCCGGTTCATGGACCAGCATCACTGAGACGGACACAGAACATGCTTAACGCGGCCCCGAATGACCAAACGCTTGTCACCATCATCGTGTCGCCTCGCGAGCGTTTCGAGCAGGCGACGATGTCCCTGAACGCCGTTTTCGATACCGCCGATCTGCCGTTCCGCATGATCTATGTTGATGGCGGCTCCCCAAAGGCAATCTCGGACGAACTGAAAGCCAATGTGGAAAGCCAAGGCCATACATTTATCCGCCGCCCAGGATACGTGACGCCCAACGATGCCCGCAATATTGCGCTTCCGCTTGTGGATACACCCTATGTCGTATTCATCGACAATGATGTGGTCTTCTCTGAAGGCTGGCTTTCAGCGTTGGTCAATTGTGCCGAAGAAACCGGCGCCGGGCTTGTGACGCCGACCATCCTGGTCGGACCGGCATCCCGAATGCCGAACCTCAAGATCCATCACGCCGGTGGCATCCTGAAATTCACCGAGACGGAACAGGGCCGTGACATGTATCGTCGGCACGGCTTCGAACATGAATCCTATCTCGAAAAGAAGGACGAACTCGTCCGGAAAGAATCGGACAGCACGGAATTCCACGTCGTTCTGGCCAGGCGCGAAATGCTGGAAGACATTGGTCCGTTCGATCCGAAACTTGTCGGCTTCACCGACGAAATCGACATGGCTTTCAAAGCGAAGGAAACAGGCTGGACGATCTGGTACGAGCCAACTTCGGTTGTCGCCTATGCCGTTGGCAAGAAACTGACCTGGCGCGAAATCCCGTATTTCTGCCTGCGCTGGAACTCCGCTCGCTGCATGAAGGCGGAACGATACTTCTACAAGAAATGGAACCTCGTGCCGGAATTCTCACGCCAGCGCGGCTTCCTGCGCGATCACCGCCGCCATGCCTTCCCGTTCAAGGGGCTGCAGAAAGTGGCAGGCTGGCGGATCACCGTCACGTTCACGACCCTGCTTTGCGAAACCATCGCGCTGTTCACCTCAATCCGGTTCCTGAAGCCGGACATGTCCCCTGCGCCGGTTTCCAGCGCTGTTGCCGATTAGGCGAGACGTTCGCCGATCCATTTCCAGGTCGCCATGATGCGATGATAGCCCCTGAAATATTCGGGGCGCTGACCGCGCGAGAACACATCCTCGACCCCGAACGCGAATTTCAGCGGCTCTCCGCGCCGATAGCGACCGGCGTTTTCCCGCAGGATGTCGAGCGTGCGTGCCGTGCGATCTGGCATTTGCGGCGTAACATGGGGTGTGAGCAAGAGGTTCGGCTGCCCCCAAAGGCGATGCCACGGCGGCAACGGCTCGACAGGATCTGTGACATCCAGCCCCGCCCCGCCCAACTGGCCTGACCGCAGTGCAGCCTGCATGGCTACATCATCGACCAGCTGCGCCCGCGCCATGTTCACCAGAACACCGCCCGGCTTCATCGCCGAGATTTCGTCAGTACCCAGCATGTGGTAGCTGTCATCATTGAGCGCCGCGCACATGACCGTGAAATCGGCGCCGCGTACGGCCTCTTCCAGCCGGTCCCCCGCTTCAAGCGAGAACATCGTGACGCCTTCGACATCTGCCGGAATGTTCCGGCGGCGATAGGCCGTGATCTCCATCCCGAAGGCGCGGCACTGCCGGGCAAGATGGCTGCCGGTTGCACCATAGCCAACGATGCACACCTTACGCCCGTACAAGCCCCGCAACCCGTCCTGATTGTGATCTGCCCAGACGCGTCTCGATTGGGCGCGCAACAGGCGTTTCACATCGTAGCAGAAGGCCAGCATGAAAAAGACCGCGTGCTCTGCCAGCACCGGACCGGAACGCCCCTTGGAAGACGTCACGATGAGATCGCTGTCGGCAAGGCGGCGAGGAGCATAGGCATCGATGCCGGACTGGTCGCAATGGGCCCATTTCAGATTGGGCGCTGCCAGAAAGCTGTCATCCAGGACGCCATCAATGACGGCCACATCGCAGAAACCAAGCAATTCACGGACCCGTTCAGTATCGTCCTTGTCCGCAAGATGGATTTCAGCGGGCGCGAAAATGTCCCGCAGGGTTCTGATATATTCTTCAGGCCAACGCAGCCGGGCCAGCACATTTCGGACTTCCCGGCTCATGACCCTCACTCCTGTCTGTGATCTGTTTGTCGGGCGAGGTATTCCTCCCCCGGGGCCGGGCAGGCTACCCGACTCTCGCCCAGGCATCCGGGCTGTCGCCCATCATCAGGATGTCGGCCAGTGTCGCGACCATCGTACGGGGACGGATTGGCTTTTCGATCATGGCAACAAACCCTGCCGCCTTGCAGGCCGTCCGGCGGGTATCGGTCAGGTCCGCCGTCACGGCGAGCACGGGAATTTCGGAATTCGGCCCCGGCGTGGTGCGCAGGGTACTCAGGATCATGTCCCCGCTTTCATCCGGCAAGTGAATATCGGTCAGGATCGCCTGATAGCCGACGTCGAACATATATTCGCGCGCCGCCGCAGCGTTCGCGGCATGGTCCACTTCCCAGCCAGCCGCCCGGAGCGCTTCGGTGATAACCAGCGCACTGGCGGCATGGTCTTCGATGACGAGGATGCGGCCCAATTCAAACTTGCCCATCTGGGGCCGGAGGGTTTTCTCCGGTGCCGGGCTGGCGACCAGACGCGGACCGGCCTTCTGGACCGGCAGGTCGACCGTGAAGATGCTGCCCCCATCAGGATTGTCGGCCAGCGATATTTCTCCACCCATCGCCCTGGCCAATGACTTGGCAATCGCAAGGCCAAGTCCCGATCCGCCATGCACATGGGCGGTCGAGGCACTGGCCTGTTCGAACGCTTCAAACAAGCGCGCCTTGTCTTCTTCAGTGATCCCGCACCCCGTGTCGGACACGCTCATCCGCAAACGAAGGGACGACTCATCGCGCCAGGTGGCCAGCGATACGTCGACATGACCGTGTTCAGTGAATTTCAGCGCATTGCTGAGCAGGTTGAACAGGATCTGGCGCAGGCGAAGGGCATCTGCCTCGATCCGCGGCGTGCCATCCTCGACATGAATGCGCAGGGCAACCCGCTTGCCGTCCGAACGCGGTTGCCAGACATCCCGGGCCTCGGCGGCGAACTCATCCAGATCGAAAGGCGCCGCATGCAGCGGCATTTTGCCGGCTTCGAGACGCGACAGGTCCAGCAGGTCGTTCAACAGGCGCTCAAGATGGTGACCGCTTTCGGAAATGGTGCGGGCCAGCCGCTTCGGCTCTCCGCCGGAGACACTGTCCTGCAACAGGTCGGCAACACCGAGGATACCGGTCAGCGGCGTGCGGATCTCATGACCGAGGAAAGCCAGGAAATCGGCTTTCTCGCGCGCGGCAGAATTGAGTTTCGCCTTGGCTGCTTCCATGCGACGGGCAGCCTGGCCCAGCGTGCGGGCGCGCGCGGCATTTTCCCTGGCGATCGTCGCCGTCAGCACAGCGGGGTTGACCAGGCCGCGATAGGCACCGTCCTGGACGACGATCAAGCCCTCGCCGAGGGCGTCCGGGTTCTTGGTGGCGGCAATCCCGGCAGCGAGGCCGGCGGGCGCCGTTGCCTCAACAATCTGCGGAGATTCGGACGCCAGCATCGAGACGGGCTGGGAGGCCCAGACCGATCGCCCCTCAGGGCCTGCCATGGCTTCGGTGACAGCCGCGCGGGTGACCAGCGTCAGCGCGCCGTCTTCTTCCCGCAGCGGCAGCGCAAACAGCGATGTATCGGACAGGAAAAGGCTGAGCGCAGCCGCGCAATTGGTATCCGCCGCAACGGGCGGGATTGGCAAAGAAATGTCTTCGACACGCGCGAGCATCCGGGCGGTCTCTCTTCAGTCTAACAGAAGAGAAATCATCGCCCGGAATGATTGAGAGGCCGCTAACTTTTGGTTACCGGCAGGTTAACCGTTCTTCCCCTGACGGGTCAGTCGATCTCGCTGTGATGGCTGACGATCTTGTGGACGAGGCCGTATTTGACGGCTTCTTCCGCGCCCATCCAGAAGTCACGGTCTGTGTCTTCCTTGATCTGCTCCAGCGATTTGCCGGTGGCGGCTGCGAAGATCTTGTTCAGGCGCTCGCGCATCTTGATGATTTCGCGGGCCTGGATTTCCACATCCGTCGCCTGGCCGCCAACGCCGCCACGCGGTTCATGAAGCAGGAAGCGGGTGTTCGGCAGGGCGTAGCGGTTTTCCTTGGCCGCAGCGGCATAGATCAGCGCGCCAGCCGAGGCGCACCAGCCTGTGCCGAGGATTTTCACCGGCGCCGGCACGAATTTGATCATGTCGTGGATCATGTCGCCGGATTCGACGTGGCCGCCCGGCGAGGACAGGACCAGCAGGATCGGCTTGTCATTCTCGGACGAAAGCGCCAGCAGGCGCTCGCACACGCGGCGGGCTTGCAGGAAGTCGATTCCGCCGGTCAGCAAGATCGTGCGGGCCTTGAACAGCGCTTCCTCAAGGAAGGCATTCGGCTCGGAAGCCTTTTTCTCTTCATTCTCGTCGTCGAGGCGCGGCTCGCGGGCAGAATAGTCCATGATGTCTCCGGTTCGCGGGGATTCTAACGGAGTCATAGGTGCGGTGCCCCGGCGCCCGGGTCAAGGGTGGGGATGCGCTGTTCCACAGGGGGATTATGCCGCCTCGGCCACGATCCGGGCGACATCTTCGGCGTAGCGCTGGGCTTTTTTCTCGCCGACGCCGCTGATGTCGCGCAGGGCGGTGGCGTCTGCGGGGCGTTCGCGGGCGATTTCGGCGAGGGTGCGGTCGTGGAAGATCACGTAAGGCGGCACACCCCGGGCCTTGGCCGTTTCTGTCCGCCACAGGCGCAGCGCATCGAACAGGGTCTGATCGCGCTCTGACAGGTCGTCCTGCACCCCGGCACGGGCCACTCGGCCTGTCTTGCGGCGGCGGGCAGCTGCGGGGTCTGCCCGCAGGAACAGCGTCCGCTCGCCCTTGAACAGCGCCCGCGCCGCATCGCCATCCGGCACCATGACGATCGGGCGCATCGCATCGCCGCCCTCGGCCAGCATGCCGTCATAGAGCAGCGCATCGAAAATGCGGTTCCAGCCCTGCTTGGGCAGCTCTGCGCCGATGCCGAAGGTGGACTGAGTCGAGAGCTCCTCGTCGAGGGCGTCTTTCGCCTGCCCGAGCAAGTGCTGGATCAGGCGCCCGCGCCCCACGCGCTGGCCGCAGCGCAGCACGGCGGAGACCGCCATCTGGGCCCAGCGAGTCGCGTCATGGCTCTCCCCGCCCTCGCCCCGGCAGATGTCGCAGACACCGCAGGTCTCGGAGGTCTCTTCGCCAAAGTAACGGCGCACGGCGAGGCGGCGGCACTCATCGCCATCGAAAAAGGCGAACAGCTGGCGGGTCTTGGTAATCTGGACGCGCTTCACCTCGTCCGGCGCATCGCTCTCATAGGTCCAGCTGAGCGAGCGGCGCATGTC